>Ga0209500_10001484_pt1 | contig 17543 bp, 14 predicted proteins | sample S_140212_EF_Meta_FD_187323 | JGI IMG/M metagenome (GOLD analysis project Ga0209500, IMG submission 187323) | Freshwater microbial communities from Lake Simoncouche, Canada to study carbon cycling - S_140212_EF_MetaG (SPAdes) (version 2) | ecosystem: Environmental > Aquatic > Freshwater > Lake ... | reverse complement strand
GGTGGCGATCGCGATCCTGACCCTGACCGGATCGGCGACGGTGGCCGCCTCGCTGCACCGGGCGTATTCGCTTGGTTGGGTGGCGGCGACAGTGGCTGCGGCGCTCCTGCTGACCCTGCCACTGAGCCTGGAAACGCGGACCGTCGTCGCACTGCTGTGCGGGCCACTGGTGGGGATCGCCGTGCACCTCACGGCACTGGCCCGTGCGGACGTCTGAGCCGGGTCCGAACAAACGTGTAGTTTGTGGGCATCGACACGTCCAGCGTCTGGATCATCGTTCCAGCATTCAATGAGGCGCAGGTCATCGGCGATGTCATCGCAGACCTGCGGTCGGTGTTCGCCCGTGTGGTGTGTGTGGATGACGGCAGCCGCGACGACACAGCCGATGTCGCACTGCGAGCCGGCGCTCATGTGGTGTCACATCCGGTGAACCTGGGTCAGGGCGCAGCTATCCAAACCGGGGTGGAGTACGCCCGCCGCCAACCGGGTGCAGCGGTGTTCGCCACATTCGATGCCGACGGACAACATCGGCTTAAGGATGTCGTGTCGATGATGGAACGGCTGTCCCGAGGTGATGTCGACATCGTCATCGGCACCCGTTTCACGGGTTCCACCATCAACCAGACCCCACCGCTGAAACGCCTCATCCTGCGAGCAGCCGCGTCGTTGAGTCCAAGCAGCCGACGCCTGGGTCTCACCGATGCCCATAACGGGCTGCGGGTGTTCGGCAGGTCCGTCGCCGATGAGCTCAACCTGACCATGAGCGGGATGAGCCACGCCAGCGAGTTCATCGCACTGATCGACGAGAACCATTGGCGGGTGGCCGAAGAGCCCGTCGAGATCCTCTATACCGACTATTCGCTGTCCAAAGGACAACCCCTACTCAACGGTGTGAACATCGTCTTCGACGGATTCCTGCGAGGGAGGATGCGACGGTGAACTGGATCCAGGTGCTGCTAATCGCCGCGGTCGTCACGCTACTGGTGTACCTGTTGCGGTCGCGAACCAATGCCAAGGCGAAGGCTTGGGTCAAGCTGGGTTACGTGCTTTTCGTCATCGCGGCGGTATACGCGATCCTGCGACCGGACGACACCACCGTGGTAGCCAACTGGCTCGGCGTGGACCGCGGCACCGACCTGTTGTTCTACGCGTTGGTCATCGCGTTCGTATTCACCACGTTGAGCACCTATCTGCGGTTCAAGGAACTCGAATTGCGCTACGCCCGACTGGCCCGGGCGATCGCACTTGACGGAGCCCGGACGCCGAAGGACTAAAGCGTCCGGACGCCGGAGAGCTAAGACGCCCGAAAATAATCGACGGTGCGGCGCACACCGTCCTCGAGGTGGACGGCGGCCCGCCAACTCAGCACCAGTTCGGCCTTGCGGGCATCCAGGCTGGACCGCTTCAGGTCACCCAACCGGGCCGGAGCGGACTGCGGTGCGTCGGGGGCGCCGATCACGCCCGCCACCACGGAGTGCAACTTCCGGTCGCTGGTCTCCACGCCGGTGCCGATGTTGAACCGCTGCCCTGAGCCGGGATTGCCCGACGCGCGAACGAAGGCGTCGACGACATCGTCGACGAAAACGTAGTCGCGGGTGTTGGAACCGTCGCCGAACACCACGGTGGCCTCGCCGGCCAACAGGGCCTTGACGAAGATCGCCACCACCCCCGCCTCGCCGTGCGGATCCTGGCGTGGCCCATAGACATTCGACGGCGCGATATGCGAACAGTCCATTCCGTGCAGGTTCCGGAACGTATTGAGATAGATCTCCCCGGCAACCTTGCTCGCCGCGTACGGCGATGCCGGATCGGTCGGGGCGGTCTCACTGGTCGGGTAGTTTCGCGGCACGCCGTAGACCGACCCCCCGGACGAGGTATGAACCACCTTGCGAACACCGGCCAGCCGGGCGGCTTCGGCCACCCGAACGGTACCCACGACATTGACGGTCGCGTCGAATTGCGGATCCGATACCGAACGCCGGACATCGATCTGGGCGGCCAGGTGGTAGACAACCTCGGGCTTGGCTTCGGCCAGCAACCCGATCAGGTCGGCGCTGACGATATCGGCCTCGACGAATTCGAACGCCCCATGGCTGCGGGCGCCGTCGAGATTGGCCACCCGACCGGAACTGAGATCGTCGATGCCGATGACGGTGTGTCCGTCGGTGAGCAACCGGTCGACCAGTGTGGAGCCGATAAAACCGGCCGCCCCGGTGACCAGTGCGCGCATCCGGCCACCATACCGGTGACGTGGCGGGGCCCACCCGTACAGTCGAGGCGATGTCTGTTCGGCCGACCGCGGGTGTGTCGACGGTCGCCGCGGTGGCCGCGGCGCTGATCGGGCTGCAGTTGATCCTGCGAGCGGTCCTGGCGTTCGGCGGGTATTTCTACTGGGACGATCTGATCCTGGTCGGCCGGGCCGGAACTCAGCCTTTGCTGTCAAGTGCGAATCTGTTCACCGATCACGACGGGCATGTCATGCCGGCGGCCTTCCTGCTCGGCGGTGCGATCACCCGACTGGCGCCACTGGTGTGGGCCGGGCCCGCGGTGAGTCTTATTGTGTTGCAACTGATCGCATCACTGGCGCTGCTACGGACTTTGCACGTAATCCTGGGTTGGCGTCCCGTTCTACTGGTTCCGCTGATTTTCGCGTTGTTCACCCCCCTGGGCGTACCGGGGTTCGCCTGGTGGGCGGCGGCGTTGAACTGTCTGCCAATGCTGGCTGCGCTGGCCTGGGCGTGTGGCGACGCAATCATGCTGGTACGCACCGGCCAACAGCGCTACGCAGTCACCGGCACACTGGCGTATCTGGGCGGACTGCTGTTCTTCGAGAAGTCCGCCGTGATCCCCTTCGTGGCCTTCGGTACGGCCGTGCTGCTGTGCCACGTGCAAGGAGATACCGGGGCGTTGCGGACGGTGTGGCGCCGGGGGCTGCGACTCTGGGCGGCAATGCTGGCGGTGACTGCCGGGTGGGTGGTGCTCTACGTTGTGGTGGTCGATCAGCGACGCTGGAGCTTGGATCTGGCGATGACGTGGGACCTGTTGTGGCGCTCGGTAACTCACGGAATCGTGCCCGGCCTGGTCGGGGGACCGTGGGTGTGGCAACGCTGGGCGCCGGCATCGCCGTGGGCGGTACCGCCGGTTGCGGCGATGGTCCTCGGCTGGCTGGCCCTGATGACGGCGGTGGCAGTGTCGATGCTGCGCAAGCGGAACATCGGGGTCCTTTGGCTGGCTGCCTTCGGATACGTGGTCGCCTGCCAGGTACCGATCTATTTGATGCGCTCCTCTGCGTTCACCGCTCTCGAGTTGGCCCAGACATTGCGCTACCTGCCCGATCTGGTGGTCGTGCTGGCGCTTCTGGCCGCAGTCGGTTTCTGCGCCCCCAACCGCGCGAATACACACTGGCTCAACGCATCTGCAAGACGAACCGCGATTGTGGCGGGTTTGTCCGCAGTGTTCGTCGCCAGCAGCCTGTTGTCGACGAGGACGTTCCTGACCAGTTGGCAGGACAACCCGACAAAGGCCTACCTGCAGAACGCGGTTCGTGGATTGGCTGCTGCCAGGGCGCGATCTTCAGCGCCGCTTCTCGACCAAGAAGTCGATCCGCTGATTTTGCAGCGGGTGGTCGGACCGGAGAATCTGGCCAGCCACATGTTCGCTCTGATTGAGAACCGTCCTAACTTCGCCGACTCCACCGATCAGTTGCGAATGCTGGACACTGCGGGCCACCTGATCGCTGCGAACGTGACGTGGGTGCGCCGGATCGTGCCGGGGCCTGCGCCACAGTGCGGCTATCTGGTTCAACCGGACGCGGCGGTGCGGATGCCCCTGGACGGCCCCCTGCTGCCGGCCGACTGGACCGCCGAGATCAACTATCTGGCCAACACCGAGGGCACCATGACGTTGGCGCTGCCCGCCGGGCCGGAAGCCCGGGTGGCGGTCCGCCCCGGCCTTAATCGGGTGTTTGTCCGGCTTTCCGGCGCCGGCGACGCGATCACCGCAACCTCCACCACGGCCAGCCTGACGGTATGTCTGGCCTCCGGGCCGGTGGGCTATCTGGCCCCGCGCTGAGGTCTCGCGGCTATACCGCCTCGTCGAGTAGACGCATCTGCCCGATGATCTCCAAAACCTCCCGGTGCACCTCGCGGCCGGCCATCGTCGCCGCGACCGCCGTCATCTGGATCGCCACATCGCGATCATGGCTGAGCAGATGACTGGCCGCGGTCTCGACGATGTCGGCGAAATGCGCGCGCAACACGTCCTCCACCCGGGATAGCACGAATTCGGCGTGCGCCAGCGGCACACATCGGCGGAGTAGCTGGAAGACCTCCGCGTCGACCCGGCGGTAGAACCGCTGCGCGAGGATCCGCTTCATCAGGTCGATTCCACCGTCCTGGCGCAACACCGTCTCCTGGGCAGCGAGGTCGGAGACCATCGGCTCGGCCCAACTCATACCGCGCTGGACGACTCGCCGCGATAATTCGACGGCGACCACACCGGCGATCGGGTCTGCCAGGGCGGCCATATCGGCCACATCGATGGTGTCGGACACGGGCTGGGGCGGGGTTGTCTCGAACATGGGAGTCATTATCCCAGGGGGGTATGACAAGTTCTTTCCCGAAATTGTCCCGGACGCACTGATGCCCCCCGGAAATTCCCGGGGGGCATCAGTAACCGGCTAGGCCGGCTCCAACTCAGGCCGCGATGCGGCTGTGCTCGACGTGCCCTTCGACGGCCTCGAACTCGGGGTCATCGGCGTAGGACTTCAGGCGAGCGATCTTGTAGATCAGCAGGCCGTAGAGGCACTTGGCCAGGATATCGGCCAGTGAGTAGCCAATCTGCTTGCCCACCCACGTGTCTGCTCCGCCACCGAAGTAGATGGGCAGGAGGTAGGCGATCGGGTACACGCCCCAGGTCGCGAATAGCAGAATACGCAGGTTGCTGACGGTGCTCCGCACTGCCTCCGGCTGGCGGTCGAGCGACTTGGTCAGCTCGACGAACAGCACGTAGAGGATGTAGAGGAAAGGAATCGTCGACAGCAGGCCCCAGACGTTGCGGGTCATATTGTCGCCACTGATCTCACCGGGATAGCCGAGGGCGATCATGAGTGCCGAGGCGGGGATCAGTCGAGCCAGCAGCGAAGCCTGCAGCTTCTTGGCCAGCGCCAGAACAACCACCAACTCGGTCAGCAGCAACGGCACCGTGAGGAGCCAGTCCACGTAGCGGTAGCCCTCGTTGAAGGAGTGTCCGACTGCCTGCGAGTACGTTCCGTTGCCTCCCACTGCGTCAGTCGTAAACGCATCGTTGAACGAGTTGAAGATGCGGAAGTAGTGGTAGGCGGCGATGCCGGTCACGGTCGCCGAGATCACGAGGGCCTGCCGGTAGCGGGGCAGTACCCGCCGCTGCGATGCCAGCAAAAAGATCGTCGTGAACAGCTGGGCCGCAATCGCTAGTGACAGGAAGTTGTACACCGTATCGAATTGGCCTTTTGTTAACAGATCAGGGATCATCTCTCACCTTCATGTAGCGACGCGGGGTCGTGGTTCAGTACTGAGCGGTACGATAGTGGAGTATCGGGCCAATATCCGTCAAATGTTGAGTTTCAGTTGCGTTACAGTCCAGCTGTTTCGATCGCCGAAAGCGGCACCGAGTTTGGGGAGTGACTAATAGCCGCAGTTCAGGGTAGGAAATCAGCCACTGTCAACAATGACGTCGTCCCGAGCGGGGCCGACATCGTCGCCACGAGGGTCGGCTGAGCGTGGCGGAACGTTCCCTCACCGATGCGTCGATCGTGGTGGCCGGCGCCAGCGGCGGACTCGGCGGGTGTATCGCACGCCAACTCGCCGACCACGGTGCTCGACTGACTCTGGTCGCCCGGGACGTGAGCAAGCTGGAGTCGTTGGGCATCGACGCCACGCTGGTGTCGGCAGATCTGCGCGACGCCGAGACAGGTCGACGGATCGTCGCCGCGGCCGTCGACGCACACGGCCGCCTGGACGGTCTGGTGAACGCGGCCGGTGTCGTGGCGTTCGGATCCCTCGCCGACACCGATGACGAGGTGATCGAGGACCTGTTCCTCACCAATGTCCTCGGACCGCTGTGGCTCATACGTGCCGCTATTCCCGCGCTCACCGAGACACGGGGATTCATCGCCAACATCAGCGCGGTCGTCGCTGAGCAACCGCTTCCCGGAATGGCCGCGTACGCCGCGTCCAAGGCCGCGCTCACCGCGGCTGACCGGGCGCTGGCGCGCGAGTTGCGGGCCGCCGGAATCAGCGTCACCGACGCGCGGCCACCACACACCGAGACCGGGCTCGCCGACCGTCCGATCTCGGGCACCGCGCCGCGCCTGAAAGAAGGCCTGCAACCAGACGCCGTGGCCCGACGCATCGTGGGCGCCATCATCGCCGGCGAACGCGAGATCCCCGCCGAGGCATTCACCGCCTGACACCCGGCCGCTGCCCAAGCACGGCGATGACGGAGGGAACGACGTCGCATGAAAAGGGCAGCAGGCCTGTACTGCGCAGTGCTCATAATCGCGGTGGCTCTCACCCCGCCGACGGTTAATGCTATGCCGCGCAAGGGGTCTGACGGGCTGATGGTCATCGCCCATCGGGGCGGCACCGGGGATTTCCCGGAGAACACCATCCTCGCGATCACCAACGCGGTTGCGGAGGGTGTGGATGGACTGTGGCTCACCGTTCAAGCCAGCAGCGATCACGTGCCGGTGCTATTCCGGCCGTCGGATCTTTCAAGCCTGACTAATGGCACCGGAGCGGTGAACACTAAGACGGCCACTGAGCTTCTACAACTCAACGCCGGCTGGAACTTCGGGGAAGGCAACGGATATCCCTATCGCGAGCAGGCCACACCGATACCGGCACTGGAGCAAGTCATCGCCGCGGTTCCACCCACTATGCCGTTGTTCTTGGATCTCAAGCAGAAGCCGGCGGCGCCCGTCGTTGCCGCGGTTGCCGAGGTGCTGCGCAGGACCGGCGCCCTCGACCGCGCGACCATTTACTCCACGGATGCCGACATCACGGATCTGGCGCTGCAGCAGCAGGATTTGCAGGTGGCGGAGAGCCGTGACGTCACCCGGGAACGACTACTGAATGTGGCACTGGTCCACCGCTGCGACCCGTCCCCCAGTCCCCAGAAATGGGCCGGCTTCGAACTGCACCGCAACCTGACAATCACTGAACAGTTCACGCTGGGAACCGGCGTCACCGAGGTCGCCGCCGAACTGTGGGACCCGGAATCGGTGGCGTGCTTCACCTCGCAACCCGGCAGCCGAGTCATCGGATTCGCGGTCAACACCGAAGACGATTACCGGTTCGCCGACAAGATCGGTGTGGACGCCGTGCTCGTGGACTCTCCGCGCAGCGCCCGTCAGTGGCGGGAGGGGTGATGGATCCGCCGAGGAGAATCGAACTCCTGACCTGAGGTGTCGGTGTCGCGACGCGTGCCACGGCTGGCGCCGACGAGGGGGCAAGGTTCGGCGGATCTGACGGCGGCCAAGACGCTCGCGCGTGCCGGAGCGGCCGCGGCGACATCCATTGCGGCTCGGCGGGCGACGACGGTGGTGAAACGGTGCACGGACGCGGGGGACACCGTCGCGTACGGCGCCGTAGGAGGGACCGGTGTGGACGCCGGGTCCGGCGCTTGCGACGGGCGGAACAGATCCACCAGCGCCTGCCCGCCCTGAGCGACCGCGGACCGAATGTCGGAGACGAACGTGCGCGCGTTGTCGACGGTGAGGTTGTTCAGGCCGGGAAGCAGCCTCGCCCGCACCACCTGCCCAGCCGGCAGAGACCGGTCGTAGCCCAGCTCGACGAACACCCGGACCAGCGGCTCGAACACGTCTACCACCGGGCCCAGGCCGATCCACCGCAGCGGATAGAACATCGGCAGGTTCTTCGAGGGGATGAAGTAGTAGGTGGTGTCCCCATAGCTCGCCACCGTGGTGGTGGGCAGGTAGTCCGGACTCGCCGGATCGATCGACACCGTGGGGACGAGCCCCTCCAGGAGCGGATTCACTGACTCCGGGAGATACCAGTGGTTGATCACGCCGAACAAAGAGTTGACATCGGAAAGCAGATTCAACGGATACGTGGGGAAGTCCGCCCACACGTCGTACTGCCGCGCGATGTCCACAGTCGGGAACGGTGTGTCCGTCGGGGTAGATGTCATGTGCGTCGACGAGGTGAGCACGCGAGCCATCAGGGGAATGCGGGACAGGAACCCACCATTGGGTCGGTACGGGTTTCCCATCAGAACGAACGACACCGGCGCGACGAGGTCACCGTTGGCGTATTCGGTTGTCAGCGTTCGCTTCTCCACCGCGGCGATGACGGCGCTTTGGGAGTATCCGAACACCGCGAGGGGTGTTGGCGGGCCGCTCTGCAGCTTCTCCTGGACGCGGGCGTCGAGCAACTCGGACCCTGCCTTGATGGACTTGTTGAACGTCAGGTCGAACAGCCCCGACACCGGCCAGAACTCCTCCGGGGTGGTCATCTCCTCGCCGATATAACCCCCACCGAGCGCCGGGTTCACCATGTTTTCCATCACCTGGGCGATCCAGGTGGGCGTGACCACCGGTTCGAAGGTCCCACTCATGACCAGCGCCGCCTGCTCGCTCAGGAGGGCTATCGCGCCACTGGCCGCGCTTCGGAGACTGGCGGAGGTCCGTGTCGCGGCCTCGACGCCGGACATCGTGATCAGGCCGGCGAGCACCACCGCGGTGAGGAGCGCGGCGAGGATCCGCGTGAAAGCCGCCGCCGAGCGGGGCAAGGAGTGGCCGACGGCAGTCCAGTGCGATGTATCGACTACTCGACGTCGTGCCGCCAACGTATCCCCCCAACATGGGAGGAACATCCACTGAGGACGGCCAGACTTATCGAGTGCTGCCGCCAAGCTCCCCAACCAAAGGTATTCTCGCACACCAAGCGTACGGACATTTGCTAACGAGCAGCATCCCGGCTAATTCCCGCTCACAATGTTCGAGGTGTCCGGAGGCGATGCGTTGCTGCTCTTTCTGCAGCGGCTCCCCATTTCCTATCGGCGGGATTGCGGCTGGCTCGACTGAGGGTCGGGCGACTATTGATCGGCACCATCGACAGACATAACCATGCTTCGCGCAGAACAGCGGAGCGGGCGGGAAGACCGGCGGTGCTGGAAGACGTGTTCGTTCGGCTGGGGCGCTGAAGCGCCCCGCGAGTTGGCGGCGGCCGATCAGATTTTGCATGATGGGATTTGCTATATAGCCCGTGGCTCACCACCGCACCCGGCGACCTTCTCTGGCGATCAGGCAGAGTGAGAAACTGGCTCTGAACTGGGGTGATGGAGCCGCCTAGGAGAATCGAACTCCTGACCTATTCATTACGAGTGAATCGCTCTACCGACTGAGCTAAGGCGGCGTGGCCGACGATGAGCGCTTATTCGAAGAGCTATTCGTCCGAGCCGAGGCCAAAGTCTACCCGCCGGGGCGCAATGCCTGACCCATGGTGGCGACCATGGCACCCACGGCGAATTTCGGCTTGACGTTCATCGCCAACGCGGTGCGGCAGGTCAGCACCGCTTCGATACACCGCAGCAGCCGATCCGGGGAGGCGTGGGCCGCAAGTCGGGACGCGTCCGTCGTCATATCGGGGTGGCTGGCGGTCACCCCGCCCGCTCCCCCGGCCGCCATCATGGCGTCGCGCAAATAGGTGGCGAGGTCGATCAGGGCACGATCAAGAGCATCTCGCGAGGCGCGCGTCTGCCGCGATTTCTGCCGCCGCTCAAGGTCTTTGATCGCACCCGCCGTACCGCGCGTGGCCCCCGCCGTGCCCTTGCCGGTACCGCCGGCGCCCAAAGCGGTCAACAGTTCATCGGATTCGGCTTCGTCGCGGCCGACGGTGAGTGCGCGCGACTCGGCCTCGGCGGCGGCGACCAACTCATCCACGGCCGCGTAAGCGCGCTTCGGCATCGCGGCGGCCCGCGCCACGCCCAACGCGCGCATACGGCGGTCCCGGGCCTCGGGATCGGTCGCCAGCCGGCGCGCCCGGCCGACGTGGCCGCCGCTGACCGACGCGGCCACGAGTGCGTCGGTCTCCGTCAATCCGTCGGTGTCCATCAGAACCCGGGCGATCGCGGCGACCGACGGTGTCACCAATGCCACATGCCGACACCGAGACCGCAAGGTGACAGAGATGTCATCGGGATCGACCGACGGCGCGCACAGCAGGAATACCGTCGACGGCGGCGGTTCCTCCACCACCTTCAGCAGCACGTTGCCCGCGCCCTCAGTGAGCCGATCAGCATCTTCGATGACGACGACCTGCCAGCTGCCGGTGCTGGGCCGCCGCGACGCGGTCGCGACGATGGCGCGCATCTCCTCGACCCCGATCGAAAGGCCCTCCGGAATGACGCGGCGAACATCAGCGTGGGTACCCGCCATCGTCGTGGTGCAGGCCCGGCAGTTCCCGCATCCAGGGACGCCGTCGGACGTGCACTGCAGAGCGGCGGCGAAACAGAGCGCGGCCACCGAACGGCCCGATCCGGGCGGCCCGGTGATCAGCCAGGCGTGCGTCATCGCAGCAGGGTTAACCGCACCGTGAGCAGAATCACCCCGCGCCGCCACCGCGGCGGCGACCAACTCCACCTCGGCCGCGCTCTGGCCGACCAACCTCGTGAAGACCCCGGACATCGCCTGCCAACACTAGTCGAGCTGCCAGATACTGATCCCCGGTTATCCGATGCGTTGTTAGCGAAATGCCACTCCGCGACGTAGCGCGGTGCTGGCCGGCCGGCTGTCTCCGGCTACGGTGGAATGGTGAGTAGCGCGCCGGTCACGCGCGGACGAATCCGCGAATTCGCCCGCTGGGCGGCGCGCACACCCTGGCCGCTATTGGGCCTGGGCATGCTGCAGGCCGACATCATCGGCGCACTGCTGGTGCTGGGCTTCCTGCGATTCGGCCTGCCGCCCTCTGATCGACTCAAACTGCAGGACCTTCCGACGACGAATCTTGCGATATTCCTCGGCTACCTCGTCGTCTCGTTCACCATCGGCGCGCTGATCAGCATCAAACTGCTCACACCGGTGTTTCGCTGGCAGCGACGCGACTCACGACTCATCGTCGACGACCCGGCCGATACAGAACAGGCCCGACTGCGCGCCCTGCGGGTGCCGGGTTACCGGTCCGCAATCAGCATCACCACCTGGCTGCTGGGCGCGGTGGTGTTCATCGCGGCGTGCTGGCCGGTCGCCAGTCACGCCGCGCCGGTACTGGCGGTGGCCACCCTGCTCGGAGCAACCGCCACCGCCATCATCGGCTACCTCCAGGCCGAGCGGGTACTGCGGCCCGTCGCCGTCGCGGCGTTGCGGGCGGGAGTGCCGGAGAACTTGAGTCGACCCGGTGTGGTGTTCCGGTTGGTGCTCGCCTGGGTGCTGTCCACCGGAGTGCCACTGCTGTTGATTGTGCTGTCCGTCGTCGCCACGAAGTTGTCGTTGCTGCAGGCCTCGGCCGATGCCATGCTGATCCCGATCCTGCTGATGGCCGTTGCCGCCCTGGTGATCGGCCTGGCCGGAAATGTGTTGTCGGCCATGGCAATTGCCGATCCGCTTCGCCAGTTGCGCTGGGCCCTCGGCGAAGTGCAGCGGGGTAATTACAACGCCCACATGCAGATCTACGACGCAAGCGAGCTCGGGCTACTGCAGGCCGGCTTCAACGACATGGTCCGCGAACTCAGTGAACGCCAGCGCATGCGCGACCTGTTCGGCCGCTACGTCGGCGAGGACGTCGCGCGACGGGCACTGGAGCGCGGTACCGAACTGGGCGGCCAGGAACGCGACGTCGCGGTGCTGTTCGTCGATCTGGTGGGCTCGACCCAACTGGCCGCCACCCATCCGCCAGGCGAAGTCGTCGACCTGCTCAACGAGTTCTTCAACGTCGTCGTCGAAACCGTCAGGGAGTACGGCGGTTTCGTCAACAAGTTCTTGGGCGACGCGGCCCTGTGCATCTTCGGTGCACCGCTGGAACACCCGGATGCCGCCGGTGCGGCACTGGCCGCGGCGCGGAAGCTCCACGACGCACTGGTCGGGGTGCTCGGCCAGACCGAGTTCGGGATCGGGGTCTCAGCGGGACGGGCGATCGCCGGGCATATCGGGGCCCAGGCACGTTTCGAGTACACGGTGATCGGCGATCCGGTGAACGAAGCCGCGCGTTTGACGGAACTCGCCAAGCTTGAGCACGACCATGTATTGGCCTCTGCCGTCGCGGTCGCCGGAGCACCCGATGCTGAGGCGCTGTGCTGGAATGTGGGCGAAATCGTCGAACTTCGGGGGCGATCCGCTCCCACCCAACTGGCCCGGCCGGTAAATCTCGTTCAGCCCCAGCACTTCAGCGGATCCACCGCACTTGCCCTACCCGGTTAAGCCTTCTTCGCTGAGGCCTTCTTGGTACCGGCTTTCTTGGCCGGCGCTTTCTTGCGGACCACCTTCGTGGTGGTGCGCTTGACCGGTCCGCGGACGCGGCGCTCAGCGAGCAATTCTGACGCCCGATCGTCGGTGATGGTCAACACGTCATCGCCCTTGCGCAGACTTGCGTTGGTCTCGCCGTCGGTGACGTAGGGACCGAACCGGCCGTCCTTGATCACCATCGGCTTACCCGAGGCGCCGTCCGTGCCGAGTTCGCGCAGGGGCGGCGTCGCGGCGCCCTGCCGACCGCGGCGTTTGGGTTCGGCGTAAATCTTCAGCGCCTCGTCCAGCGTGACACCGAAGATCTGATCCTCACCTGCCAGTGATCGGGAGTCCGTGCCGCGCTTCAGGTACGGCCCGTAACGGCCGTTCTGGGCGGTGATCTCCTCACCGTTGGCGGGATCCACCCCGACCAGTCGCGGCAGCGACAGCAGCATGAGCGCATCCTCGAGGGTGACCGTCTGCACATCCATCGAACTGAACAACGACCCGGTGCGCGGCTTGGGTCCGATGGGCTTCTTGCCCTTCTTGGCCACGGCGGTGCCGTCGTCGTCGGGCGGTGGCGGCAGCACCTCGGTGACGTAGGGGCCGTAGCGACCGTCGCGGGCGATGATCTCGTGGCCGGTCTCCGGATCGACGCCGAGCGTCCGGCCCTCCTGCGGGGTGGCGAAAAGAGTTTCGGCCAACTCCAGGGTCAGTTCGTCCGGGGTGATCTCATCGTTGAGGTTCGCTCGCTGCGGGGTGGGCTCACCGTCGTCGCCGACGATCATCCGTTCCAGGTACGGACCGTTCTTCCCTACCCGCACGTAGATCGGGCGACCCTGATCGTCGTCGAACAGCGCAATGGAGTTGACCTCGCGGGCATCGATGCCCTCCAGGTTCACGCCCACCAGTTTCTTGAGGCCGCCGGCACGGGCGATCGAATGCGGTACGCCGTGCTCACCACCGAAGTAGAAGTTGTGCAGCCAATTGGTGCGCCGCTCGTGACCGGAGGCGATCTCGTCGAGTTCATCCTCCATGGCGGCGGTGAAGTCGTAGTCGACCAGACGGCTGAAGTGTTGCTCCAGCAGACCGGTCACCGCGAAGGCAACCCACGAGGGCACCAGGGCCGTGCCCTTCTTGTACACATATCCCCGGTCCTGAACGGTCTTGATAATCGAGGAATACGTTGAGGGACGGCCGATTCCGAGATCCTCGAGAGCCTTGATCAACGACGCCTCGGAGTAACGCGCAGGCGGGTTGGTGCTATGTCCGTCGGCGGTCAGCCGGGTGGCGTCCACCCGCTGGCCCTGGCGTAACTGCGGCAGCCGACTCTCGGCGTCATCGGCCTCGCCGCCGGCCAATTCGTCGACCGTCTCGACATAGGCCTTCAGGAACCCCGGGAACGTGATGGTGCGTCCGCTTGCGGTAAAAGCGGCCTCGCGGCCGTCAGCAGCGCTGCCGGTGATGCGCAGGCTCAATGTGGTGCCGCGGGCGTCGGCCATCTGGGAGGCGACGGTGCGCTGCCAGATCAGTTCGTAGAGCCGGAAGCCGTCGGCATCGAGTTCGGCATGCAGCGCACCCGGGGTCGAGAAGACCTCGCCGGAGGGACGGATGGCCTCGTGCGCCTCCTGGGCATTCTTGACCTTGCGGGTGTACTGGCGCGGCGTGGGGTGGACGTACTCCTCGCCATAGAGTTGGCGCGCCTGGTTACGCGCGGCGTCTACCGCCGACTGCGACAGCGTGGTCGAGTCGGTGCGCATGTAGGTGATATGGCCGTTCTCATAGAGTCGCTGGGCCACGCTCATCGTGCGCTCGGAACTGAACCGCAGCTTGCGCCCGGCCTCCTGCTGCAGCGTCGAGGTCATGAATGGCGGATACGGCCGGCGGGTGTAGGGCTTCTCCTCCACTGATGCGACGGTCAGTGCGGCGCCCTGCAGGCCGGTAGCCAGCGAGCCGGCCGCTACCTCATCGAGCACCAGAACTTCAGCGGGCTTTCGGACCACGCCCACCGAATCGAAGTCGCGACCGGTTGCCACCCGCTTGCCATCGACTGCCACTAGTCGGGCGGTGAAGCGCGGCGGGCTGGCAGCGGGATCGGACACGCTGGCATCCAACTCCGCCAGGATGTCCCAGTAGGAGGCACTGCGGAAGGCCATCCGTTCCCGCTCGCGCTGCACGATGATCCGCGTCGCGACCGACTGCACGCGGCCCGCCGACAGCTTCGGTGCGACCTTCTTCCACAGCACCGGACTGACTTCGTAGCCGTACAGCCGGTCCAGGATGCGCCGGGTCTCCTGGGCGTCGACCAGATCGATATCGAGATCGCGTGGGTCATCGGCGGCCGCTCGAATCGCCGATTCGGTGATCTCGTGGAACACCATTCGGCGCACCGGGACGGTGGGCTTCAACGTTTCCAGCAGATGCCAGGCGATCGCTTCACCCTCGCGATCGCCGTCGGTGGCGAGATACAACTCATCGACACCCTTGAGCAGGTTCTTGAGTTCGGCAACGGTGGTCTTCTTGTCCGGGCTGATGACGTACAGCGGTTCGAAGTCGGCATCGACGTTGACGCCGAGCCGAGCCCACTTCTCAGCCTTGTACTTGGTCGGGACGTCAGCGGCACCCTTGGGCAGGTCGCGAATGTGGCCGCGGGAGGACTCGACGATATAGTTCGCGCCCAGGTAGCCGGCTATTTTGCGCGCCTTGGTAGGCGACTCGACGATGACGAGCCGACGGACGTTACCGTTATTTCCGCTTCCGCGATCGTCGTCAGCCAACTGCGCTTACGCTCCATTTCTGTCGTGCCCCATGGGTCCCTATATATAAGGACATATATCTGGGCACTGGACAATTTCGCACCTTTGGACCGGCAGACGCAAACCGACCCCCCGTGGGGAACCCTCTCAGATTTGCGGCCACGCCGCCAATGCTTCGGGCCCGTCGGGGGGTTCACCCACGTTCTCTACCAGCCGCGAAAGCCGCCGGCGGCCACTGATTCGCAGGGCCGGCCGCGCCCCACGGGTACCGATCAGCGTCGGTGCGATTCCCACCCTCATCAGGGCCGAGGCCAGCGGCGAATGGGTGTCGGGGGCGTGCGGATCCAGACCCAGAAGGTAGCGGTCAGCATCCGGGCTGCCAGCCGCGAGCGTCCAGGCCCGCAATTCACGGGGCCCCGGCATCCACTGCGGCGGGACGGTCTTAACTGCGCCGCGCGTCCAGTCCCCGGCGATGGCCAGCAACCGGGGGTCGACCGCGGTGCGCACCAGGGGATGGTTCTCCTCGGTTCGGGTGACCTCGGCCTGCAGGCCGGCCGCCGTAATCATGTCGGCCAACGCCACCGCACGCCAGTCGGTGTCGACCACCACCGAGAGCCGCGCGGCACCGCCGACCATGACAGCCTGACCGGCTGCCGCGAGCACCCCGGTGAGGTCGGTGACCGCAGGGGGCACCGACTCGGCCGAGAAGAACGACAGCTGGCTCACAACTCGACAGTAGGGCAGCCGAAGAAACTCGCCACGCCGCTGTGACCGTTTCGGCTACGCCGAGCTGTAGGGGCGCGGTAAAGCAAACACCCCCGCGGCGCCCGTTGTCCGGGCACCCGGGGGTGATCGCGAGAGTTGTTGTCGGTCAGACGGCGCGAACGCCGGTGGCCTGCGGGCCCTTCGGGCTTTGACCCACCTCGAACTCAACCTTCTGGTTCTCCTCCAAGGTGCGGAAGCCCGACCCCTGGATCTCCGTGTAGTGGACGAACACATCGGCGGAGCCGTCCTCCGGAGCAATGAAGCCGAAGCCCTTCTCCGCGTTGAACCACTTCACAGTTCCCTGTGGCATTTTTCGTACATTCCTTCTTTTCCGGGAGCGACCTAACCATGTTCGGCGTAGACCGGGTCGGTTCCGACCGCCATCCTTCGTGGATTTGTCGGAACTCATCCGACGTACGCACCCTCGCAGGAACCGCGACCGCAACATCGATCCTGCGAAGCGCCAAACACGAACACAGAAGCTACGACCGACCATATCCAATCACGTTCGGGCCGGTTAGAACAGTCTCCGCGACAATTCCGTGTGGATCCGTATGGCACCTTGATGGAAGATTCGGACGGGGGCGCGCGATGGTGAGCTTCGGCAGCGAGTTGCTGGGCGCCGTGTGTGGTGACACGCGACTCGACGAGACCGCCGCGCTTCGCCATGTCGCGGAGATCGGCGCCCGCCGTGCCGAGCTGCGGGACTGGCCGTCCTGGGCCGCGCCCGACGTGCTTGAGGCACTGCGCGGACGGGGGATATCGGCTGCGTGGTCGCATCAGGTCGAAGCGGCCGAACTTGCCCACGCCGGTCAGCACGTGGTGGTCAGTACCGGCACCGCATCGGGGAAGTCACTGGCATTTCAGCTGCCGATCATGGACGCCCTGGCACGTGACCCCCGGGCCAGGGTCCTCTACCTCTCCCCGACGAAGGCGCTCGGTCATGACCAACTCCGGGCGGCCCACGAGTTGACCGCGGCGGTAGCGCGCCTGGGTGATGTCGCACCGAGTTCCTACGACGGTGACACCGCGCCCGAGGTTCGCCGCTTCGCGCGAGAGCACTCGCGCTGGCTATTCTCCAACCCGGACATGATTCACCTCTCGCTCCTGCGGAACCATCCGAGGTGGGCGGTTTTCCTACGCGGCCTGCGCTACATCGTGGTCGACGAATGCCATTACTACCGAGGAATTTTCGGCTCCAACGTGGCGATGGTCCTGCGACGTCTGCTGCGTTTGTGTGACCGCTACGCCGCACCCGGCGCACCACCGCCGACGGTGATCTTCGCCAGTGCCACCACCGCCGCACCCGGTGCGACGGCGGCCGAACTCATCGGCCGGGATGTTGTTGAGGTCACCGCCGACGGGTCGCCGCACGGCGCCCGGACCATCGCGCTCTGGGAGCCGGAGTTGCGGACCGACCTGCAGGGCGAGAACGGCGCGCCGGTGCGCCGTTCGGCCGGCGCGGAAGCCGCCAGGATGATGGCCGACCTTGTGGTGCAGGGTGCGCGGACGCTGACCTTCGTCCGATCCCGCCGCGGCGCTGAACTGACCGCACTGGCCGCCCAGTCGCGGCTGACCACCAT
>Ga0209500_10001480_pt1 | contig 17608 bp, 26 predicted proteins | sample S_140212_EF_Meta_FD_187323 | JGI IMG/M metagenome (GOLD analysis project Ga0209500, IMG submission 187323) | Freshwater microbial communities from Lake Simoncouche, Canada to study carbon cycling - S_140212_EF_MetaG (SPAdes) (version 2) | ecosystem: Environmental > Aquatic > Freshwater > Lake ... | reverse complement strand
GAAAACGGTAAGACGAAGTACGAACCAATGATTTAGGTTGACAAACGGCCTATATTATGATATATTGGATACATTATGGTTAAAATAAATGATACAGCACCAAATTTTGTAGCCCACACCTCACAAGGATTGGTAGATTTTTATAGTTATATAGATAATAGTTGGGCAATATTATTTTCACATCCAAAAGCATTTACTCCTGTTTGTACTACAGAATTAGGTACATTACAGAAATTGCTTCCAGCATTTAAAGACAGAAATGTAAAAGTAATAGGATTATCAGTTGACAGTCCAGATAATCATAACGTTTGGTTAAATGATATAAAAGAAACACAAGGTTATTTACCTGAATATCCTTTAATTACAGATACAAATAAAGCAATATCTAAATTATATGATATGATACACGAAAATGCTAGTGATACAATGACTGTTAGAACTGTATTCATTATTGGGCCAGATAAAAAGATTAAACTTAAAATGGATTACCCTGCTAGTGCTGGTAGAAATTTTGATGAGATATTAAGAGTTGTTGATTCTTTACAATTGACACATAACCACAAAGTTGCTACACCAGCTAATTGGAATAAAGGTGAAGATGTTATCATTAGTGCGGCCATTAATGATGAAGAAGCAAAAAAATTATTTCCACAAGGTTGGAAAACACATAAAACATATTTAAGAACATTAAAAGATCCTACACAAGGTGATAATGCCTAAAGAGTTTAAATTTATAAAAGTAGATCCGAAAGTTTTACCTAATACAAAAGGTAAGAATATAGATGGTATCAGATTTTACGAGATAGATGGTAAATCATATCCATCAGTTACTTCTGTATTATCTTTACTTAAAAAAGAATCATTACAAGAATGGCGTAATAATGTTGGTGAATCAGTTGCCAATTGGGAAATGGGTAGAGCCGCTAGACGTGGTAAAGCAATGCACACATTAGTTGAGCAATATTTACAAAATTTAACACCATCAGTTAGAGATGTATTACCATTAGGACTATTTAAACTTATTAGACCTTATGTAGACCAAATAGATAATATAAGAATGTTAGAAACTATTATGTACAGTAAAAAACTAACATTAGCTGGTCAGGTTGATTGTGTTGCTGAATATAATGGTAAACTATCAGTTATAGATTTTAAGTCGGCTAATAAAGAAAGAAAAGAAGATTGGATTGAAAACTACTTTTTACAAACAACGGCCTATTCTATGATGTATGAAGAATTATATGGTGAAAAAGTAGAACAGTTAGTTGTTATATTGGCCTGTGAAGATGGTGTAGCTCAAACATTTATAAAAAATAGAGCAGATTACGAAAAGAAATTATTAGAGTCAATTGATAATTTCTATAAATATTTCAACAATAAACAGAATTTGACGTTGAAGAATAGTTAATAATTAGTAAGACCTGAGGTCGTACCTCAGCTGGTCCACCAATTATGGCCCAAGTAAACTATAGATGTATAAATGGGCCAGAATTTGATTCGATTACTAAGTAAACCTATTTGGAGTTAAATCGCTGATAGCGTACTATCAAATCATAGATGCTAACGAAAGTTATGCTCTTGCTGCCTAGTAATAGGTAACGGCGTTGGCCTACACGTGGCAACAGAAGTGGGCCGTTTAAAGAGGTATGTAAAAATAACATACCTCATATGTTAAAATCACATATAAATAATATTATGATAGAACGATTAAAAGACTTGATATTCAAAAACTACACAGATAAACAGGTAAAAGAAAAGAACGATATTCTATTGAGAAGTAGAAAAGAAGTCGAAATTAATGGTAATGGTACGTCAGGTTACACCATAAAAGAGGGTGAACATAAAGGTACCGTTGTAGGCCATATCACTAGAAGTCCTAAAGTAATATAAACACTTGACAAATCAGTCAAATTAGTATATAGTATAATATATTAACGAAACAAGGAGTAAATAATGTTTACTTATAGAAATATAGCAATTGCTACAGTCGTAGTATTTGTTTTAGTTGTAGGATATTACGTACTTAAACCTAAAAAGGTTGACGTAACACCACAAAAACCAGTTGCAACACAACAAGTTGCTCCAGCAAAAAAACCTGCTGAACCAGCTAAGAAGTAGTTAGTAAAAATTTGGAGGGCAATAAGGCCCTCCAAGTATAAATAGAAGTGCTATTAACACACACACACAAAGGAGAAAACAATGGCAACAACATCAAAAAACGGATATGAAATCCGATCAGACCTATTAGGCTTAGCTAAATCATTAGCGGAGTTTAATTTTCAAGCACAAGTAAAAGAGTACGAATACAACATAAAAAAAGAAGGCGACCAAGTAGTACAAGAGTTTAAAGCTCCTACTTACTCAGCTAACGACATTATAGACGTAGCAAAGCAATTTAATGACTTTGTAACTAATAATGATTATACAAAAACTGTACAAGAAAATATAACTAAAGCACAAGACTTAGCAAAGCCTTATGCTGAAGCATATCAAAATACAGTAAAAGCTTTCTTTCCAAATTTAAAGAACGGCAAGTAATATGTTTCCATATAACCCTTGTGAAAACAAATGGTTATCTGATAGTAAAAAAGGTGGTCAAGTTGATAAGAAATCTGGCCATCTTTTATCAGGTAAATCTTTTATAAATTATTTAAAAGATAAACTTAATATGAATAAGAATATTGACTTTGGTTTTGGTTATACAGAAAAATATGATATATTAATTAGAAAAGACGAAATATAATATGATAAAAACAATTATTGTTACTACTATATTAATACTATTAACATTAGCAATTATAGGTGTTATACGTTCCGATAATACACAATTTACATTGTTAAAAGCATCACCAGAAATTGATCGTAAAGAAAATATAGCATTTAAATTTATGTTAATAATGATAATACTTTTTGTATTATTGTTTATTACTTCCTGGTTCTAAACAATTTACTTGACTTTCTTCATAATATATGATATAATAATATTATGAACTCAAAAGAATTTTCGTTACAAATAGAAAAGATAGTACAAGAGAAAAAAGGTATATCTTATATGGATGCTATATTAAAATATTGTGATGAAAACGATATTGATCCTTCAACAGTAGCGCCTATGCTTACAAAAGCACTAAAAGATAAAATTACAATAGAGGCACAAAATCTAAACTACATTCCAAAGACAGGCCAGTTGCCAGTGTAATATGTATGGAGGATTTGAAGTATTTAAAATATATCTGGCAGTTAAACTACACTTCACAACAGATAGTTATGACTACCATAAATATGAAGGAAAGGTTAATTGTAAATTAGATACCTTTACTAAAAGAAATGATAGATATTTTTTTCACAAACTCAGTACCAGATATAATCAGAATGATATATTGGGTTTTTTTGTTAGTAATTTTTTATCTGATAGTAACAAGTGGGTAGGAAGTTTAGTAAGAAATGATGGACAAGATGTTTTTACAGACTGGAAGAAACGTAATGAATCTTTTGAATACTATTTTAGAAGTGATTGTGTTCATATTTTTAATGATTTCAATGCTAAGCATCTTTCTTTTGATGATGGTTTCAGCGTTTTTGGTGGACAACATCCTAGATTTTTTCAATTGGTTCTATCAAAAAAAATATCCTACGAAAGTGCTGTTGTGTTTAACCAAATTTTATCTTATTGTAAATCTTGGGATAAACAAATTACTGAACAAGTTGTTTGGCCAGTCCACTCCAAAAGGTTAAGAAAGTATGAACCATTCGTTAAATACAATCAAACAGCAAGTAAATTAATATTAAAAGAGATTTTTGTAAAATGAAGTTGCAGATTGAAAGATGGATAGCTGCTGTATTTTTTATGACAAGTGGTATTATACAAGCGTCTGCCATAATAAACTTACAATGGTTCAGTTGGATTATTACTTTAGTTGCTATTATACTCACAATAAGAATTTCATTAAAAGATAAAGACAGAGCAAGAACAACAACACAAGTATTTTTTTTAATATTGTCTGTTATAGCAATATATAATTGGGTACAACATAAATGACCAAAGTTTTTTGTATTGGTAATGGTGAAAGTAGAAAAGATTTTGATTTAAATAAATTAAAACCACACGGTAAAATATACGGTTGTAATGCTCTTTATAGAGATTTTACTCCTGATGTATTAATATCTGTTGATAATGGTATAATGCACGAAATATACGATAGTGGTTATTGTTATAGTAATGAAACTTGGTTTAGAAGTTGGAATAAAAAAAATAGTAAAGAATATGAAAAGAGTTATTTTGGTGATAATATTACACAAGAAGAAATAGATTTAATAAAAAAACATTATACTAATATTACGGAAAATAATAGAGAAGGCAGTAAATATTTTGTGGCACACGGACAATGTTTAAAAAATAAATTATCAATTATAAAAAGATATATTGATAAACCTGAATCACACACTCAAATGAATTATGAATTAAATACTCTAGGTTTACATATCAGCTGGTTGAAAGATGATAAAGCACACGATTTAAATGAAATATTTCCTAACAGAAAAGAATTTGGTTGGTCAGCAGGAGCTACTTCAGGTTATATAGCAATAAAACAAAATAATCCTAAAGAAGTTTATTTAATAGGACACGATTTTACAAGTAATACTCCTAAGGTTAATAATATGTATAAAGATACTAAATGGTATGCTAAAAGTATAAAAGGTAGAACTCCTGGAATTAATTGGAAAAATCAATGGGTCAGATTATTTAGATTATTTCCTGATATAACTTTTTATAAAGTAAACAATAGTTTAGAAGAAATAAATAATGTTAACAAAAAAATTAAAGAATGGAAAGATATGCCTAATTTAATTTACACTACATATGAACAAAGCTTTTCTAATTGGTAATGGTGAAAGTCGTAAAGACTTTAATTTAGACCTATTAAAACCTCACGGTAAAATATATGGTTGTAATGCTATCTATAGACAATATACACCAGATGTATTAGTATCCGTTGACCACGGTATAATGCACGAGATATATCAAAGTGGTTATTGTTACAAGAACGAAACTTGGTTTAGAGATTGGACTACAGTACCAGATCATATGTACGATAGTATGGTATATGCTGGCCTTACTAAAATTGACATAGAAGAATTAAATAAATGGCATATCAAAAACGAAAATAAAAGAACAGACGAAAAAGAATTTGTAATGCACGGTGCCAATCTATCTGGCCTAGTTACAATACTAAAACAAAATAAAGATAAATTTCAAAGAAGAATTAGCCAAAACGTATTGTGTGTTAGTTGGGTACGTGATGATGATAAGACAAATAATTTAATGGATATTATGCCTAACAATAGAGACCTTGGATGGGCAGCAGGTCCCACATCAGGTTATATTGCTGTTAAAAAAGATAGTCCTACCGAAGTATATCTATTAGGACACGATTTAAACAGTACCACAGGTAAGGTAAACAATTTATATAAAGGCACAAAGTATTATGTTGTACCAGAACACGGTCCAACACCTAGTGTTAATTGGGTAACACAATGGAAACAATTATTTACACAAAACCCACATATAAACTTCTATAAAGTAAATACCAATATGAAAGGTGAAGATAGAGTTAATACCAAAATATATGAGTGGAACGAAATAAAAAACATACATTATATAACATACGAAAATTTGCTTGACAAACATCTAAAATAGTGTTATAGTAAAAGGATGTATAAATATAATGGTACGATTATACAGTACATATACAAATACAAAAATACAAATACAATGGAGAAAATACAATGGACTTTAATACATTAAAAACTAGTCATTCTAACTTTGATAAACTTACCAAAGCATTAGAAGCTAACCTCAATCCTGAGGATATTAATAAACAATCAAAAGACAAATACGCTGACGACAGAATATGGAAACCTGAACTAGATAAAACTGGTAGTGGTTATGCCGTACTTCGTTTTCTACCAGCATCCGAAAAAGAGGAAATGCCGTGGGTAAGAGTTTGGTCTCACGCCTTCCAAGATAAAGGTGGTTGGTATATTGAGAACTCATTAACAACTTTAAATCAAAAAGATCCTGTTAGTGAAGAAAATACTAGACTATGGAATTCAGGTGTTGAATCTGATAAAGAGATAGCAAGAAAAAGAAAAAGAAAATTATCTTACTTCTCTAACATATTAGTTGTAAGTGACCCTGCTCATCCAGAAAATGAAGGTAAAACATTCATATTCAAATATGGTAAAAAAATATTTGATAAGATTACAGAAGCAATGCAACCAGCATTTGAAGATGAGAAAGCTATTAACCCTTTTGATTTTTGGAAAGGTGCAAACTTTAAACTAAAAATTAGAAAGGTAGATGGTTATTGGAACTATGATAAATCTGAATTTGAGCCTGTTACTCAAATTGCCGATAGTGATGATAAGATCAAAGCTATTTGGGCAAAACAATACGCTCTAACGCCTTTCTTGGCCCCTAGTAATTTTAAGACCTATGATGAACTCAAAGAGAAACTGAATAGGGTAATTACGGGAACTAGAAGTACTGGCACTGTTGAGAACGCTGAACTCCCTCCAGCTAAATCAAACGGTACAGTAAAAAGTAATGGTAAAACTACTTCAGCTGCTAGTGATGATGACGATACGTTATCTTACTTTAGTAAATTGGCAGATGACGAGTAGAATCTCTCTCTACTAATACTTTGATGGTGGCCAGAAATGGCCACCACATTTAAACATTAATTATATTAAAAGTCTTATCCGGATTATTAACATCAACTGTTACTGTAGTTGATTGATTTGTTTGATTAACTATATTTTGAGGAGCGTTAGTATAAACAAAAGGTGCCTTTTTACTATCTGATCCAATACTAGTATTTAAATTTGATAAATCTGAAACTTTAGGTAATGTTCCTTCTCTACTACTCTTAATTAAAGATTCCTGAAATTGATTTTTTTCCATCATAGGTTTAATTTTTTCATCTTCATTAACTAGGTTTGATTTTTTTTCTTCGTCAATAACGTTTAATTTCTCAATTAATTCTGATCTTTTATCTATTAATTTTCTTCTACCATATGCTAAAGCACCACCAGCAGCAGCAGCAGCTCCAATGCCTAAAACTGCAGGGCTTGCTAAAAGTCCAGCAGCACCTCTCAATAAACCACCACTCATTCTACCTAATGCTGGTATTAATTCTTTTGTAATCTTAGTTTTTAATGGATCAAAAGCAGTAGTAAATAAATCTTTCATTTTATCAGATACTACACTGCCTATTTTCTTAACTGATGTATTTAATGGACCTAATACTTTACCTGGTATTCCTAATAAACTTTCATTTATCATTTCAATTGATTGTTTTAGCTGTGTTGTTGGTAATCCTTGATATATACCACCCATTACATTTCTAATAGCTGATGGTCCAGTTTCTCCTCTAATAAAAGCACCTGTACCTCTAGCAAATCTTCCAAGTTTTGTTCCTTCTTTTCTTTCAACACTTAATGATTCAGCTCTATTTGTTAATGAAGATTCGCCAGATTGAATATATCTTCTACCTACTCTTATTTTATCTTTCTCTTCCGTTGTCAATGATTGTTTTTTTAATAAATCCTTTTCTTCTCTTATTATTCTTTCTTTTCTTTCAATAAATTTCTTTTCATCTTCTCTTAATACTTTTTCTTCAATTCTTTGTTCCTTTTTAGTAAGTATTTCTAATTTTTGATATTGTTCATTAACTTTAGTAATAACACCTTGTTCTTTTAATCTAACCTGTTCTTTTTTTAATAAATCTATCCTATCATTTTTAAGTGATTGTTCTTGTTCTAATTGTAATTGTTTTTTGTCATAGAAATCTTTTAATTTGTCAAAGTTTTCGCCAATTGCTTTACTATATTTACTTAAATCTAATCCTAATTTATCTACAAATTTTTGCAATCTTCTATAGGCTTCATCTCTATCTTTTTCCTCACCCATAGTAAACAATTTTGTGATTGATATTAATTCATTTTGAATTTCTGGTGATATAACATTAGCAAAAGCCGACATTTCTTTTTTAATCGACAATTCTAAACTTTGACCTAATTCATCAAATAAATGATTTAAAAAAGAAATAGGTACATCTTCTCCTCTTTTTTTAGCAAGATCTTTTACTATTTGTAAAAATTCACCTTCTTCATCACTTTTTTTTAAAAAAGGATCTAAATTACTTGTTGGTTCATCTCCAATAAGATTTTCTTCTGACGAACCCATACCCATAGCACCTGGCCCTAACGCTCTCATCAAACCTTGAGGATCTTTTGGGTCTTTAATAATGGCCATCTTAACCTATTTGTTCTTCTCTTTTAGCTTCTAATTTTTTAGTTTCAATCTTTTCTTGTGTTCTACCGTAAGCAGATATGCCTAATACAGCACCCATACAAATATGAAAGAATCCAGCACCTTGTAACGTTAATGGATTCCATTGTGTAAACACTATTTGTTTTAAATATGTTGCTTGTGCTAAATTCCATAGAATTGGAAATATAACAAAATCAAAAGCACAAACGGCCAGATATAACCAACCCATAGCAGGACGCCATTTAGTATTAAAACTTGTTTCTTTATTCTCTACGCTCATTGTTTCTCCCTTGCTTTTCTATCGTTTTCTTCTTTTATATAATTAATTAACATTTGAACGTAAATATCACGCTCCCAAGGTATCATACTTTCAATCTCAGTTAATGAATATTTATGATGTTGAACTAATGCAAAATTAGTTTCGTATATGGCCTCTAGGCTATTATGGGAGAGGCTTATCCGAAAAAATCTGCTAATCCTGTAAATGTAACGTTACTTTTTACATTGGTTTTAGGATTAATAACTTCAACAACCGATTTCAGTCTAGGCATTGTATCAAAGAATTTTTTAATTTTAGAAAAACTATCTTGTGGTAAATTTTCTAAAAACTCTTTTATTTCTTCTTTAGTAAAATCCTTTGATGAATATATTTTGTCGCCTTGAAAAACGTGGTCAATACAATTTATTAAAACATTAAACATTGTTTCAATAGTAGCATTCTCCATATTTTCACCCAATTTATAAACATTCAATGTAGGATAAGTTAATACTAAACCTAAATTTTTATCTTGATCTATTAATATTTTGTTTGTATGTTCATCATCAACGTGAACTTCAACTTTGGTCATATCAACTTCAACCTCAGTATAGGTTACGCCGTCATCAGGACATATAACTTTAAATTTTGCAACTTCACCTACTGATTTAGCTCTTATATTTAAAAATATATATTCTATATCAAATAGAGGTGTTGTATCTGTATTAATGCCATCAAAGGTACAAGATTTAATTATCTCTTTAATAGCGGTTATCATTTCATTATTGTCTTTAGACTCTAATGCCATAAAAAGTATTTTTTCTTCTTTTACAAGAAAAGGTCTATACTTTATTTTTTTGTCTGTAGATGGTAATGTCAACTCATATGTTGGCACTTCAACTTTAGGTAACATAATTTACTCCTTTTATATTATAATAATTATACACCGAATGGAGGGAAATTGCCAAAAGGAGGAAACACTCTTCCACCTGTAACTCCGCCAATAGGTATTCTTCTTTTTAGTCCTTCTAGTACTTGTGTACCAGCTCTTCTTAATTCTGGTGGTAGTTTATTTATTAATGAACCAAAAGCACCATATTTACTCTTAACTGTAACATCATTAAAGTTTGCTTGACCCAATTGAATATTGCCTGATCGATCAAGGAAATAATTAATCCAATATCTAAATTCAAAAGTTACTGAAAAAGTTTGAACTTCATTACCGTCAGCTGCATAATCTACTGTACTAATAATTTTTGGATAACAATCAAATAGTTTTACAGCATACGTCATATCATCTCTTTCATTTTTGCTTTCAAAACTACCTAATTGGAATATATTAATATCAGATACATAATTGTCATAAAAATTATAATTGTTTGAAACTTGGCTAAATGCTGATTGTTGCCACAATTCAAAGTATGATCTTTCTCTCATAAATTTATCTGTATAAAATGATGCTGTAATTGGAGCTGATTTATAATCATAAGCAAATTTACGAGCAGGACCGTGGTGTTTAATTTCTTTCATCTGTACATCTCTATCAGGCATACTAATAGATTTACAAAATGCTTGAACTCTACGAGCATTGGCCATTTGAACAGCATTTAATTCATTATTACTTCTAAATGAAGCAATTGATTCTTGACTAGCATTACTAATACCAACTTGACCTGTATCATCAATGCCTGTTAAATCTAATCCACCTGGTTTTGGTAAATAAAATTCTACATAGTATCTAGCCTTACGAGCAAATCCTTCTGCTTCATTAACCATTGATTGATAGCGACCCATAGTACTTTCAGGATTGCCACCTGGTTTCTGTCTAAACCTTGGATCGTTTTCTACATCATCTAACGATCTATCTCTAGGAATACCTATTCTAATATCTTGACCAAATATTCTTGTGCCGCCTCTTAATATTGCCATTAGGTTAAACTCCTTGATGCTGAATAAACACCAGCAGCAGAACGTTTTTGAAATTGTTGAACAGGTAAATAAACAGCTATAGCAGCTTGTGATAAATCTATTTTAAGAAAACTTGATCTTACGTGCTTATACAAATACTTTTTAATAGTTGGTTTAACAAGTGGTATATTTTTAACCCTTGACCAACTAACATCAAATCTTGTTGTTGAATCCATTTTATTATTTGTAGCCCATCTTTGCATTTGCTCTAGTAATCTAAATCTTAATTGTGGTGGCAAATAGTGAAAGTTTAATCCACTAAAACCTCCTGGTATTGCCTCTAAAGGTAATACTAATGGAAAAGTATCATAATAAGGTAAAGTCTTTTTATATTTTGGATCATAAAAAAACAAATTTAATAAACCTACATTAAGTCGGCCTGTTAATTGGCCTTGTCTCATCAATTTACCAGCTGTTATTCTATCTGCTACCGAAGCAACAGCATTACGATACCAACTTGCTGATTTTTTTGTGTCCCCTTGTTTACTAACTAGGTTATCTAATATACTTGCCATTTAATATATTTATGTTAGTTATAGACACCTATGTCTTTTTCAGTAAAGATTTTAAACTCTAAATCGTTACCCTCACAATAGGTTTTGGCTGCTGTCCACTTGGCCTGATTTTTAAGATATTCTAACTGTTCACGTATAAAGTACTTGCTTTGTTTCTTAGGGGCTTTTGGTGGGAAACATTGTTTATATGGTTTAATCTCAACCATATATTTTTTACCTGTTTTTAACTTAAAGATAAAGTCTGGAAAATATCTATGAATACGATAATCTATTGGTGAACGATAAACTATAGGCACTTCTTCACTTGCCCAAAATTCTATAGCATCATTTTTATCCAAATAAACCATCATACGTCTTTCCAATAGTGAACGATATACTATTCTATTAGGGTCACCAATGTATTTTTTGGGGTGTGTAGGTTTGTATATTCCTTTATAACTTGCTCTCATATCACATATAAATATTACTATTAATCATATAAGGTATTTATCGTGTTCGAAAAGATAGCAAATATATTCTCACAAAATGTAGGTAATTTGGCAAGTGGTGTTTTTAATAATCAGGCAACAAATGCTGCCGCCGCTAAAATATTAAACAAGTCTCCATTAGAAATAACTAATACTCCTACAGCTGCGTTATCAAATAATCCATATGATTATGGTACTGTTTATTATCCTTCAGAAATTGCTAATTTAGGAACTGGCCACTATATGATCTTTGATATAGTAATGCACCAAGATTCTAAATTCAAAAATAAAACATTTAGTAATAATTCATTAGTAAATAGATCCGGAACTGGTTATGAAGGGATTGATGATGTTGGTCAAGTAGGAGAAAATTATTCAACAAGTGGTAAAAGAGTAGAAGATATTAAAAATAAAAATTTAGAAAAAAGATTAGTAAAAGTAGATACGGGTATACAAAAACAAAATAATACACATAATCACATTTCAGATTCAATTATTCTTTATACACCACCACAAGTTAAAACATCATATAAAGTAAATTACAAAAATGCTGAAACAGGTTTTGCTGGGTTTTTAGGTCAATCTGAAGGAGCTATTGATGCTTTAGTAAGAACAGGTAAACTAGGTGCTTATGCTGTTGAAGCTGCCATAGTTGCTGGTTTAAGTGCCGTGCCTGGAGTAGGTGATATAAAAGCTGTTACAGAAAAATTTAGAGGGGCAGTACAAAATCCTAATTTTGAAATGGTATTTGAAAGTGTACCATTTAGAGATTTTAGTTATACTTATGAATTTGCTCCTAAAAATCAAAAAGAAGTTGATGCTGTACAGAAGATAATACAATTATTTAAATTTCATATGCAACCTGAGCAAGCTCAAGGTACAACATTAAATATTATGGGTGGTTCATCTAATTTCTTAATTGTGCCATCAGAATTTCAAATCACATATATGTATTTGGATAATATCAATTCATATATTCCTAGAATTAGCCGTTGTGTATTAACTAGTTTAGAAGTTGACCAATCTCCTGAAGGAGTATTTACAACATTCGGTGCTGATGAAAAGGGTGCCTTTCCAACATTAACTAAAATGACAATGACATTTACTGAAACAGAAATTATGACTAAGAAAAGAATTACAGAAGGATTTTAATTATGGCATATTTTTCAGCTTTCCCAAAAGGTTTATATGATTTAAAAAAGGATGGCAATCCAAAACTAGTTGTTGATTTAATGAGGAGAGTAAAAATTAGATCAAGTATAGTTAATGAAACAAGTTTATACGATTTGTATGATGTAATAGAAGGAGATAGTCCAGAAAGTTTAGCATTTAAGATATATGGAGATTCAGAACTTCATTGGATTATTTTATTAACTAATAATATTACAGATAGATATTATCAATGGCCATTAAATTCAAACGATTACGAAAATTACTTAAAAGACAAATATACAAATCCAGATGCCGTTCATCATTACGAAATTACACAATCAAGTGGATCTACTTCAGGATTTGGGCCTGATGATTATTCTCATATCATAGAAGTTAATAGTGATACTCCATTGGCAGTATCAGTATCTAATAGAGAATATGAAGATAGAATACAAGATAAAATAAGACAAATAAAAATATTAAATCCAGCATACGTTGGATTATTCATAGATGAATTTAAAAAGTTAATAACAAGAGATTAATATGTATAGTTATTTAAGTGGTGATGTATTATCCAGAGCAGGTAACTTTTCTTTAAATTCAGTTAATCTAGTATCTTATCAAGGCGTTGATGGCACAAGTCAACCTTACAAATTATCCATTACAACATTAGTAACCGAAATAAACATTTACGAAAGTATTTTCAATAAAACTCTTTCAGGTAATATTGTAGTTACAGATGCTACAAACATTATTGCCACATTACCTTTGACAGGATTAGAAAGAGTAGAATTTAAATTAAACACGCCGGGAATTAATAGGTCTTTTGATTTCACAGAAGAAACAGGCCACCCAATGTTTATATACAAATTAGATAAGAGACAAGGTGTAACACCTAGAACACAGGTTTATGTATTGCATTTTTGTAGTAAAGAATTAATATTAAACGAACAAACAAAAGTATCGAGAGCCTATACAGGTTTACAATCTGATATGGTAGTTGATATGATTAGAAATTCAGATTACTTAGACTCTAAAAAGGATATTTACGTAGAAGAAACTTTAGGCAATCACAAATATGTTATGCCTAGAATTGATCCTTTTGGTGGTTCTGATATTCTAAGAAAACAATCCAGAAGTAAAAGATTTTATAATGCCGGATATCATTTATATGAAACATCATTAGGTTTTAATTATAGATCAATTGAAAGTATGTTGGCCATTACCGATAATATAGCTAGACCTTCGGTTGCTAAATTTTCACCAGGCCCATCTAACGTAAGAGAAGGTGGAAACTATGATGTATTAAAAGAAATGACCGTTGTATCTAATTACTCTATAAAGACTCAATTTGACACATTAAAGAATTTAAGAAATGGTGTATATTCTAGTAAACTATTAGCACACGATTCATTTAATAAAACTATTAAAGAACACAATTACGATTACCATACCGAATTTGCCAAGTCTCATCATACAGAACACGGCCCAAATGGTGAAAAATCAGATATGAAATTCTTAACGCCACTATCTAAAATATACAAAGACAAGTTTATTTCAGATACGCCTGAAAGTACTATTTACCTTTATTCAAATACTTCTAATTTGCATTCATTAGAAAGACCACCAGTAGAAGATTACGTTCAAAAAAGATTATCACAACATTTAGGTTTTGAAACATATAACTTAGAGATGACAGTGCCAGGATTTACAGGCCTATCGGCAGGAGATGTCATTACCTTTATAGCGCCACGTTATGCTTCATACGATCCTAAAGATCCATTGGATAGAGATCCTTATGCTTCAGGTCGTTACCTAGTATCAACAGTAAGACACGTCATATCTCAAATTGCTAACAAGCACACAATGCACCTACAGTGTTTAAAAGACAGTGTTAATATTCCTTACGTTGCCGAGACCTTAGATACATTTACAGATAGAGAAAAATCCGATAATGGCGTAATAGATCAATATACCTTAGATGATAGATTATTAAATGGTCTAAACTCTGGTAATGAATTGTTTAAATAGTGAATCTATGAGAAATGCTCCGAGACCGCCGCTCCGACGGCTATGTATGGATAATACACCAATGGCCTATTTACCACAACCGAGTGAAAGCTCCCATAAATATAGAAACAACCTAAGATAATGAAAGGTCATATGTATAAACGAATTAAAGAAATTTTAAGAAAACTTACAGGCAAACTCTCATTTAAAGTATGTAAGTGTAAAAAATAAAGGATATGAAAGGTGGCCACTATGTATAGTAGAGTAATTGAGCGATTAAAGAAACTTAGAGATAAAGTCAGCGTAGCGTACATATTAAACAGTCAGTTTTGGTTATACGCCAGTATACTCGTGTTTTTATGCTGGTATACATATATGGAAAGGCCGGCGTAGAGGCCATTTAAATGGTGTTTTATGACGTATGTTGTTGTGTTATTATCAAACGAGCTAACGAGAAAAATTTATGAATAACGAGAACTTTTTAGGCCTTAATGGATTTATCTGGTTTCTAGGTGTTGTAGAGAACAGGCAAGACCCACTAAAAGCAGGCCGTCTCAAAGTAAGAATACTGGGGCATAATACAGAAAGCAAAACAATATTACCTACGGATGATTTGCCGTGGGCCAGTGTTATGTTACCGGTTACTTCTTCAGGTGTTTCTGGAGTGGGCCAGTCGGCCGTCGGACTGCTCGAAGGAAGTTGGGTGTTTGGTTATTATAAAGATGGCCATTACAGACAAGAGCCTATCATAATGGGTAGTTTACCTGGAAGGCCTGCCGAGTTAGCGGACAATAGAAAAGGATTTAATGATCCTTATGGAATTTATCCGAAATATATTAATGAGCCAGATGTAAATAGACTGGCCGTTAATTTAAAGGACACTGGTGGCCAGGAGGCCAATTCACATTTAAGTTTAACATTAAGACGAGATACAAGAATTACAGGTATAGCAACGGCCGACTTCAACACAATGGACAACGCCGATGGTTCAACAGCGGCCGCTTCAGATGGTACAATATGGAATCAACCTGAAATACCTTATAACGCAACCTATCCTTACAATCACGTATACGAAACCGAATCAGGCCACATAAGAGAGTATGATGATACACCAGGATTTGAAAGAATACACGAGCGCCATAGATCAGGCACTTCATACGAAATATCGGCCAATGGTACAAAAACAAATATAATCAAAGGTGACCATTACACATTAACCACAGGTGATACAAAGGTTTATATACAAGGCGACTCCGATACCACAATCAATGGCCGACATAAGTTATTCATAAACAAGGATGGCCAGGCTAATAACCATTACGATATTCAGGTAGGGCCAGGGGCCAACGTAAACATTCACGTAGACAATGGAGATTTAAATTTACACAGTACCAATGGCCGTATTAATATGAACGCTGGCGGTGATTATAACCTCAAAGTAGGTGGCAATATGACTGTAAGAGTGGCCGGCGAGTTTAATCAAATTGTTGAAGGTGGTTCTATTCATAACACATCAGGCACAGTGGTCATCACAGGTAATACGATTGATCTTAACCCTTAGATTGTGAATAGCGAAGGCCAGCAGTGGCTGGAAAGCTTTTGTAATCTATAAAGTGATATAATGGTGTATCACAACTAAGACAGGCCGATATTCTCATACTGGCCTATATGATATTCCTATAGGAAACCTGGAGGATATTTTTATGTTGTCCAGGTTCGTAAATATATCTCACTTAAATAGCGTCAAAAAATTTCCTGGTGGCTTGACACTGTTCCAGGTTTGATATATAATGGTAGCAATGAATTTTCAAAAGGACAAATGCACAGATTTGGTAATGGTACTCATCGTGGTTTTCTTTATATTGTTATTTGTTATATTACTGTAGAGAATATATGATACAATGGAATAAAAAAGCAATATGGTCTGATATACTATGGATTGGTGGTACTTCTATGATTACATATCTATTTTGTTTATATGCTGGATATATTTAAAGTATGAAGCAAAGCACTAAATTAATGATTATACAATATTTGGTTTTAATTGCATTTACTATACTGGCCTTTACATTGATGGCATTGGTATTATGAAAACTGTAATATACACAAGTGAAGAAACAGTTTCTTGTGATGGTTATGACGAAGTGCAACAAGAGGCCACTCATCCATTAGTTTACTATACATTAAAGGAATATAAGGACGGTGAAACTAAAGCCGTTTGTTTCTATTGTGGTAAATTATATCTTTATAAGGACGGTTTGGACAATCACAATAGAATTAATATACAAAGTTTAGAATCTAACGATATATTGGAGTAAAGTGTTAAGACAATACATTTATATTACGTTGTTAATAGTATTGGTGTTTTTTATGTTAGGTTGTTCTAATGTAAGAATGGCCTGCACTATGAATGAAAGTAAGTATATAGATAAAAAAGACGCTAGAGAAAACACACCTACTGTGTCTGATAAAGCAAAAGATTGTGTTAATAATCCAAGTTTGATTATATTTAAAGAGTTCTAAGGATTGTTTGGCGACATTGGTACGTCAAATATAAAAGCAATTCTCTCTACATCACCTATATTCTCAGCCATATGGTTTTTCTTATTGTTAAACCAGAAGAATGTGCCTGGTTCTATAATGACTTCTTCTTTTGTAAATTCTAAATCGCCATCGTCCCAAACACTATAACGATACGTACCTGTTATACTTAAATGATAACGGTCTTTTGTGAGGTAATACTTTCCTTGATCTATATGTTTGCCTGTGATTTCACCAACAGGTGTTTTAAGAAAAGCACAACGGCCTACTTTTAATTTTTGTTCTGCCAGGAATCGTTGGATCTCGGTGTGTCTTGTAGTGGCTTCAGTTGGTACACAAATTTCTGTATCACCAATAAATTCAC
>Ga0209500_10001472_pt1 | contig 17657 bp, 15 predicted proteins | sample S_140212_EF_Meta_FD_187323 | JGI IMG/M metagenome (GOLD analysis project Ga0209500, IMG submission 187323) | Freshwater microbial communities from Lake Simoncouche, Canada to study carbon cycling - S_140212_EF_MetaG (SPAdes) (version 2) | ecosystem: Environmental > Aquatic > Freshwater > Lake ... | reverse complement strand
GCCAATGCTGGCATTCCTAACGCAACTGCACGGTTCACGTATTCTTCTGGAGTAGCAACACCATCCATTAAGGAGTAGTGTGTATGGACATGTAAGCCAACGTAGTTCATCTATTACCAGTCAATGTTTGCTGATGATGAAGATGAAGGAGTATCAAAGCCTAGATAAAAGGCTTCTTGTTCTGCGTATGGAACTTTGTTGAGAGCCTTCTCCAATGGATAAGGTTCAACTCCTGACCAATCAAATGGTGCAGAATCTGGAGAACTTGGAATAAGTGTATAGCTTGTCTCAGTACCCTGACCGTTACGCTTTACCTTCCAAGTAAGATTTGAGATGCTACCTGTTTCAAGTGCATACTCACGAATAGTATTAAATGCAGATTGCTTGCTAACACCCATGTTCCAAATTGCAACATATGGTGCTTCAATGCCATCATCTACAAGAACATTGCAATAGAAACGAAGACGTGCACGCCAGCCAGCCTTCATATCCTTACGGTGCATCTCTTCTGCCCAGTCACGGCCTTCTGATTCCATTGTATCTACAGCCTTACGCTTGTAGTCCTTTGGATTTGTGTGCTCTGATACAACTAGTGCAAGGCCACGTGCTTCGTTGTAGTTGGCTGAATCTTCATCTAATTCTTCAATGAAGCGAATCTTTACTGCTTGTCCATCAGCGATCTTGAACCAACGAACCTTTGTACCTGTGCCTTCAAACTTTGGCTTATCTACTAGTGCGTTAATGTTTTTTAGTCCTTTTACAATTGCCATTTTGTCCTGCTCCTTTTTTATTATTGTTTTTATTTTAGCATAGATATGATTGAATTGTCAAACTGGAACTCCAGCTTTTTAATCTCATCATCATCCATGTCTCCTATGTCTTTATATTTTTTATCTAAGCTGATTACTGTTACTAGATGCCCTAATTTTTCAATTAGTTTATCTTTCATAATCATACCAGCTTCATCGTTGTCTGCAATTAGTACAACATTGTTGAAGTACTTTTCTAATAGTCTAATCTGAGATACAGACACATTAGCACCCAGCGTTGCAACTGCTGGAAAACCTACTTGATCTAAGCGGATTGCATCAAAGGATGATTCCACTACATAAACTATACTAGAACTCTTAACCTTATGCAAGTTAAAAAGCACTTTGCTTTTTGGAAGTCCTGGAGTATTCTTAAATTCTTTTCCTTCAATTGTTCTAGCAACAAAACCAATGCACATTCCATCAGGAGTATGAATTGGAATGGTAACTGAACCTTGCTTTTCTGAATAGCCAAGGTCAAACTTAATCACTGAATCTTTTGTTATTCTGCGACCATTAAAATAATTCATTGCTAGTGGAGCATCAAGTGCTTGTTTATTTAATCTTTTAATAAGTAGCTCATCATACTGAACAAAATCAGGTGGTGCATATAGTGCTTTACCAACAATGGTTTGAATATCAGACTGCTGTTCTTTGCTTTTTATATATCTCACAGTTTCAAAGTATGATCTGTTTGAGGTAAACATAATTAACTCAACCAAGTTCTTTGTCATCTGACATCCAAAACAAAAAAACAAACCACTGTCTTTGGCTACTTCTCCAGCAGGTGTTCTAGTGTTATTGTGAAATGGGCAGTAGATAATAAAGTCATTTCCAAACTCAGCTTCAATATCTAACCCTGCACCATTGAGAACACGACGAATCTGTTCTTCTGTATATATATCTTTACTTGCCATCTTCAAAATCCTTGTAACGATAGTAACCCTTGTCAAAGTCACATTGGACTAAGAAGTCTCCCATAAAACCATTACGGTTCTTTCTGAAGGCACATTCAATAATATCACTATTGCTAGCACGACCTAGAGCCATAACCCAGTCAGCATCATAGGCAATCTGTCTTGACCATGCAGTCTGTGCAAGGGTAGGAACTGTTGACATATCTTTTACATCATCAGGTGTAGCAGATGAGATAGCTATGATAGGTACTTCTTCACTGATAGCCATTAGCTTTAGTTCACGAGAAAGGTTTTTCATCTTTACCGTTTCGTTATCAGCCTTTTGGTTTGGGCTCATCAACTGAAGGTAATCAACTACAACAAAATCTGGCTTATACTGATCTAATTTTCCACGGATTACAGAAGGAGTTATTTCTCCACCAGAGTCATTGGATATAATATGAAATGGTGGTCTATTTTTAAGTTTATTCTCATGCCACTTCTTTAGCATATCAAGTTCAATTTCACCATTTGAAAGTTTGCGGTGGGACCAAAGGCCTTCACCCATAATTGTTAATACACGATTACGCACTTCTGTTTCACTCATTTCAAGTGAGATGATAAGGGGTGTCTTACCCTGTTTCCAGGCCTGTACAGCAAAGTAGAGAGCCATCCATGACTTTCCTATACCTGGGTATGCTAAAAAGACTCCTAGCTGCCCTGGCATGATTCCAGAAGGTAGGTAGTTATCAAACCCTGGCAATCCTGTCTTGATTCCACGTTGACCTAATGCGTTCTGCTCTTTAACATTTTCAAAGTATGCAATAGCAGAGTCAATATCTGTTGCATCAATATCACGAATAGATGATGTATTTTTCTTTAAGGTAGAAGTCTTTGTAATTAGTTCTTCAAGTGCCAGAACTCCTTGACCACTCTGAACCTCTGTTGCTGCAGATCGTAGAATGTCTTTCAGAGTATCGTTTAAATATTCTGTCTGTAATTCTTCAAGGTGATGCTTTGTTGCGCCAATCTCTTTAATGATTTCAAAGTCTCTAAACTTTTCTACTACTAGAGATGATGGTGGGACTGTTCCATTGTTTTCAGCATATAAACGAATAAAGTTCCATACGTCGTTGTGTGTTCTTAATAGTGTTTCTACATTGGCCTGTAGTAGTACATGAAGTTGCTTGTCTTGTAATACCGCTGAAATTACTTTAGCTTCTGTATTATTCACTTAGCCACTCCTTTGCTTTTGCCCTGCGCTGTTGTCTGTCTTTTAGGTCTTGCTCTACATCTAGTTTACCATTAAGAATTTTTTCTGCATTATAAGCAAAATAGTTCCAGCTTGTTTCTTGTGCAACAGAAAAATAATAATCTAATAACTCATAGCACTGTGACATTCCGTAAGACTCAACGAGTCCGTCTGCTGCCCACTGCTCTACGTTTAAGTTTAGAGATGGCTTCTGCTCATACTTTGCTGTATGTAATTTTGAGTATCTACTCAGCAAAGCCATACGGTCTTTGCGTTCTGCCATTATTCTGAGATTTCAGACTTAGCTTCTTGAATCTTCTCAGTTAGCTTATCTTCTACAAACTTATACACACGATCAAATGCTTCAGCAGTTGATTCTCCGTCACGCTTACTATCTATAATGCCTAGATCAAGTCTTAGTGATTGAAAGTTTCCTAGATTAAGTGTATAGCCTAGTGTTACATTTACCTTTGTTGATTCGTTTTCCATTACCCCACCCATTCATAAATTATATAGACTCACTCCACACTGGAATAAATCGTCCATCTTCTGTTCTCGTATATGTAAGTATACCGTCTCCCATTCGCCTTGTCAATTCTTGGCTTGTAGGAGTCATGTTGTTCGTTATTAATTTGTCTTTTCTTGGTTGTCCTATATGTATACTTGCAAGTATAGCACGGATATCCCTGACATGTGATTCAGAGTAGTAAGCTCTCACTTGCCATTTTCTTTCTCCATTTAATTGTGCACCTACTGGTGGAGGAATCACTCCTCGTTTAATTAAGCTTGGAATATATTTTCTATGTCTATTAATAAGCTTAGCAGTTTCTGCTACGCTATATGCACGCTCACGATTTTTTTTAAAGTCAGAAAGCAAGCATGTTTCTAAACGATCTTTAGTTATATTATAAAACGTAACCATTCCAGTTGAACGGGAACTATGATAAACCCTAACAAGGTCACCATTAACAAACCATACTTTAACTTTACCTTTTATTACAGGTTCGTTATTGTATGCTTGGCTCTGGATTTTTCCTTTTGAAGTATCCATTTTCCCTCTTTTGTTGCTGAAGGTGGATGATAGAAAACTCTATTTCCACAAGAAATGCATGCTGTCTCTACATGGTCAACAGTTGTATACTGTCTGTCTACAAAGACACGCCCATTGCATCTGTTACAATTTAACATTAGATCCTTTATTTAGAAGTTTTTTCTTTTAGGCTTGCAGAGTATTCTTCTGCGGCCTTTTCTTTTTCTTCTTTTTCCTGAGAATTCTGTGTTATCTCAGCTCTAAGTATAGCAATCTGTGTTTCATAGTTAGAAACCAATTCACCAATACGTTGCTGTAAAGCCATAATAACTAGTTCTGCTTTGTTATCCATTTAATCCACCCTTTTATTTGTTATAAAGACGCTAGCTCTGTTACCAAAATTTGTTTTTGTGCTGCTAGATCTGCAATCTGATCTGTCAAAGATGCAACACTTTCTGCACTTGGGGAAGCAACTGCTTGTGCTTCTGCCAAACTTAAAGTTGCATTATACTCTGAATAAGCAATACTTTTTAGATGCTGCTGTATAATTGCAGTCTTTTCTTCTGCCGTTAATTCTACTGTCATGGTTTTCCTCCTATTCTATTATATCATATTTGCGTGTCAACGCCGTTGTTTAAATCTTGTAATATTCCTTCTAAAAATGATATTTTTCTTTGATGGTTTAAAACAAAATCATCTACCATTTCCATTTCTACTGTATCTGTATAGTCTATTCCTATAGAATTATCTTGTATAAGTATGTGTCCTATTACTGATTTATGCCCATCTATTTTTTCTAAAACTACCTTAATTTTTTCATCAATATTCATAGTTTCTCCATTGTACCATTAGTAGTTATTTGTACTATCAGTTGGTGTTGCTGTATTTCTTTTAATTGTTGTGGTTCTCATTACTCCAGCGCTGCCTGTTCCTGATGCTCCTGACCAAGGGGTTAATTCAAGAATGTAATAATCATTTATAGTGTTTCCTAAGTTTGTTTGAATTGTGCTAGAAGAATGAGTATTGGAAAAGGAATTTGCTGTAGATGTTGTTGATCCATAACGAATAACGCTAGTATAAGATGCTGCGTTTGTAGCAGTTATTGTGTATTGCATTTTATATGCACCACCAGTACCACCATTTCTTGCAACTATGCTGCTAATTACTGGTGTGACAGCGGCCCATCTTGCATACATTGTAATGCTTGATGGAGCAGTAAACGATCCTCCAGAAGCAATGGGACCGTATAGGAAATCTGCAGAAGGTGTATTATAGTATCCACTAAAAGTAAAACCAGAACGTGTTCCTGGCGATGGAGCAGTATGGGCTGTGCCAGCATTAAATGGTCCAGTAGATCCACCGCCAGAACCACCATTAGCATTCCATGTTACAGTGTATTGTGCTACTGATGTTGTAAGACTATAGTTTGCAGATGCAGTGTTTCCAGTAGAAGATGTTACGGTAACAGTTCCAGTATAGTTGGTTCCTGCACTAAGACTGTTATTAGTTATAGATGTTGCAGTAGTTCCTGATCCGCTAAATGTTCCAGTTGAACTAAAACTTGCTTGATTAGTTGATGTCCAGTTAATTGTTCCTGCGGTTTGTGACACACCGCTATTTGCACCCATTGTTATTGTTGGGATTATTGGGGTTACGCTCCATCTGGCAGTCATCGTAATATTTGATGTAGGGGTAAAGGATCCTCCAGATGCAATAGGACCGTAAAGGAAATCTCCAGATGGTGTGTTGTAATAGCCGTTAAATGTATAACCATCTCTGGTTCCTGGTGATGGTGCTGTGTGTGCAGAGCCTTGACTTTGCGTAGTTGATCCTCCACCAGTTCCACCATTTGCATTCCAAGTTACAGTGTATGTTGGCGCTGTAAATGTAACAGAGCCTGATCCAGATGTATCTGTTGTTCTAGTTGCTCCTGATGTAGATGCAGTTGATGCTAATGTAACACCACTTCCACCTTGATTAAGTTCTGGATATACAGTTACGCTTTGTAGAGTAAATGAGTTAGCGCTGCTTCCAATTAATGCTAATGGGTTGCTAGCTGAAGAATTACCATTTAAAGTTTGCGTTCCTCCAATAGCATTTGTAGTATATAAAACCCTATAGCTTTGTGCATCTGCTTGAGTCCATGTAGCATGAACAGTTATTGATGTATTTATTGCTCTAATAGTTGCATTTGCCGTTCCAGTTGATATGACAGTAAAGCTACCAGAAGTTAGTAATGATGATGGGTCTGTACCAGCACCGCCAGAACCTGAACCAGATACAGAAAATAAATTTGCTACTGATGTATTTGATCCATTTGCCCATGATACAGAGCCAGTATTAGATGGAGGGCTATTAGATACAGATATGCTTGTTGCAGAGCCAGGAAATGGAGTTGTATTTGATACAGATATACCGCTTATTGTTGGATAAGTATATGTAATAGTTCCTGATGCAGATGTAGTAAAATCTTGAGTTGCTCCTAAAGTTACCTGTACTTCAGGGGTAATAGTAAAGTTTCCAACAGTAGATCCAGTTGGTTGACCAGAATTTTGGTTTGAATACTCGTATACAATAACTTCTAAAACTCTTACGGTTGCAGAAGCAGCATTAACTATTAAAGAAACAGAAGATGCAGAGCTATTTCCAGTAAGCACTGTATCAACAAATCCTCCTGGAGCTATTGTTGATGTAGATCTATATGTTACTCTATAGCTTGCTGCATTTGTTTGATCCCAGGATATTGTTGCTTGTGGAATTGCTTTTTGAACAACTGTTGCTGTAATTGATGCAGTTCCAGTTGCTGCTGATAATGCAAATGATGATGACTGAGTAGCTCCAGAAATAGTTTTATTGAGGTCGCTACCGCTATAATTACCAGTCCATGAAACATCAGAATATGTTACACCAGATCCATTGGTCCAGCCAATTACTCCTGTTTGAGATGAGCCAATACCTGTTTTTGAAAATGTTATATTTGATGCTCCAGATAGGTTGGTTGTTGTTTGTGCTATTGCTACGTTTGAACGATTTAAAGCTGCAACAGTTAAATTATTAACAACTATTGAACTATCTGGATTAATTCCATCAGAGGCTGTCAATGTTGCACGATATGTACCAGATATGGTTACTGATTCAACAACATTTGTTCCTGTTTTTGAAACTAGGTTTACAAAATTTGTTTCTAAATAACTTCCTCCAGATTGTAATCTTTCAATCTTTAACGTAATTGTTGGGAACTGGTTATCTGATGAAACAACATAAGAGTATGTTATTTTTGATACTCCTCCAGTTGCTGTAAAAGAAGTAACGCTTGGTGGTGCATAATCAACAAATAATGTATTTGATATAATTGGTAACTCAGATGTTGCTCCCAAATCATCTACTGCAAAGACCTTACATCTAATATCTTTTTGAACGAAAGAACTCATATTGTTTGAAATTGATGTAGCTCCAGATATGTCTGTCCAGGTTCCGCTTAATAGTTGTTGCCACTGATAAGAATAGCTTACAGGTGTACTAGACCATGTTCCATTATTTGTTACAGAATAAACATATGAGCTTGCTGAGTTTCTTGCAATCACAACAGTTCCTGCGGTTCCAACTAAAGCGCTTTTGCTAATATTTACATTATTACTAACTTCTGTTGTAATACTGCCTGTAGCTGAGTCTGTTGCCCTAACAACAAATCTAAACCATTTGCTTCTTACCGTTGTAGAAAAATTAGCACTTGTTATTGAAAATGTTTGTGTATTAAAGTTTCCAACTGCTGGATTAGCAATGGTTGTGTAAGACATAAGGTCTGTCCATGCAGAATCATCAGTTGTATTTGTTAAAGATGATTGAAATTTATAAGAAAGAGTGGAGGCATTTTCCCAATGATAATTTTTTCCAGTAAGGGTTGAAGGCCAAGAACTATTGCTGCTAGTTATTTCTAAAGGAAATTCTATGCTTGGTCCTGCGCTGGGCCAAAACTGTATCCATCCTGTAGCTTTTTTTATAAAAGCTTTAGTTACAGATGTCCAGCCAGTTGATTTTTTTACATAAAAACTATTTACTGTTGTCCACCCCGTGGACTTCTTTACATGAAGTGCCACTAGAATACCACCACTAAATCTCCTTGAACACCCATTGTATTTGATGGAGTAGTGGTATTGACTTGAGTATTATCAAGATAATAAACAGCCATTCCAAGTTGTGCTTCACCACTTACAGGATCTTCAATAACCATTCTTTGTCTAGGTGGATATCCAAGTGGTGAGGCGTTTCTATAACTTCCTGCCCCTGCTGTTCCAACTCTATAATCAGCCATATCAAATGCTGAAGCTCTTGGAATACCAGTGATTGAAACCTTTGTTCCGTTAACTGTTATCTTTGATCCACCACCATAAGCACTAATCTCGCTAGGAGTATTTGCTGTAGTTCCAGATACTAGAGTGATTGATGTACCGTCAAATTCTTGATAGACAGAGTTTGTTGATTGTAATCTAATTCCAGAGGAGTTAAACTTCTGCCAAACTGTTGATGATGCACTAATTTGAATTGCAGTAGATGTAAACTTTTGCCAAATATTTGCTGTTGATGCTATTTCAATATTTTCAGATCCTACAGTTCCATCAACATTAACAAAGACTGTCTCTGCTGCAGTTAGCTTTATTTTATTATTAGTAAATGCTGCCCATGCTCCGTATGCAGTTGTTGGTGAATAAGGTGCACCAGATTGTTTTGCTGTATAAAATAACATTGATGGTGTACCACTTGCAATAGCTGGATTTAGTTTGTTTCCAGTTAATGTAGCATCTCCACGATCCAATAATAATCCAAGGTCTGGACTTACAGAAAGCTGAATTCCAGTGTCTGTTGCAGTAATAAATGGCTTGCTTGCTCCAGTAGAGAAGTAATCCCAAGCACCTACAAATATTCCAGTTCCAGTTGTTGTATTTCCCCAATAATCTTTATAGCTTGATCCAGCAGAGATGTAAGGACCATTTGTTGGTCCAGAGGAAGCTATTTGCTTTCCAGTTGACCACGGTGCTGTTGTACTTGGAGCAGTTAAATAAATATTATTATTTCTTGGAACTAGATATGATACAGGTGCATCAACACCTGCTGTTTGAAGAGACATGTATCCATGCTCGCCATCCATAGTCATTGTTCCTAATGCACCTACGCTTGACACTGTTCCAGTTATCTTAGCATTTGATGCATATAGGTTTCCTGATAGTGTTACTCTAAATGCATTTGATGTGCTTGTTGCTCCTCCAGTACCCGCCCAAAATACGTTTTCTGTTCCAACTCCAGCACCATTTATATTATCTGTTAGTGTTGATCCACTTGAAATATATGGACCATTAATTCCAGATGTGTAGCTGGCAACATTTTGTGCGCTTACTGATATATTTCCTGCTGTTGAGTTTAAGGATATGTTAGCAGTCCCAGATCTTGATATAGATGAAGAGTCTACATTCCATCCACCAATGTTTGCACTCTTTGTGGTGAAGAGACCAGTTTCTGAATTAATTGTAGTTATATCTCTTGTTATTGAAGAGTTAAAAGCTAATCCATCTTTATTTAATACAAAACCAGCTCCTGTAATTAATATCACTGATCCAAGTGGGTCTGTAACTATAGCATTAGTTGTATTGGCTACTGTAAAAGTATTTAATGTACGTGCTGTGATTCTAAACTTTCCATTGTATCCTTCTGGCAATAACCCAGATACAAGTACATCGTCTCCAACAATATATCCGTGGCTTGCTGTTGTTGTGTATGTTGCTTCAGAGGAAGTATATGTAACACCACCTATTGAAAATACCCCTGGTGGTGTAATAAATGATTGAAGAGATCCTCCAGGAGCTATTGTAACGTTACCGCTAAATGTTCCTTTTCTTGCAGAAATATTTCCATCAATTAAAAAATCGCTACCATCCCAGTATAAATAGTTTGATGTGCTTCCACCAACTTTTAATCTTGCACTATTTGTTGCATTAACATACCAATAATTGCTTGCATCAAAATATAAACCCTTATTGGTTGCAACCGATCCTACTCCAACACCAAACTCAAATGGTCCTGCTGTAATATAATTTGAAACAGAAGGTATTCCAGATACTGTAACATCTGTTCCAGAAATATAAGAAGTTGATGTATTGTTGTATTGGTCGTAAGTTGCAACAGCTATTTTATATGTTGAACCTACTGCAAGACCCCCAAGTCTATAGGTAGTTCCTGTTCCTGGAGAATCTGCATAAGAGTATGTTGTTCCTCCATCATTACTAAATCTAATTCTATATCCACGTATATCTCCAGTGGTTACTGCTGACCAAGATATATCTGCATAAGCATTGAATCCTAAATACCCGCTAGTATCAATACCGCCAGATGTTGTAACTGTTGTAACGTTTGGTGGACCATCATTATCAGCAACGACTGGACTTGTTGGTGTTACTGCTTGTGCAGCTGAGAATGCAGTATAAATACCAGCATCTGATGAAAACCTTGCTTTTACCCATCGTTTATTTGTTCCTGAAGAAATAACAATGGCTGGATTAATTGTTCCTAAATATGTTCTTGTGTATGTAACACCTGTTGGCTCTGTTAAGTCTGTTGATTCATATTCTACAATATCAATTGCATCATATACATCTTGTGAAGGTGTTGTATAGGCAACGCTATATCCACTTGCTATTGCTGAAACAGTAATTACTGGAACTGGTAAACTTAAAACATAGTCTGGAACAGTAGGTGCACATATACTATTACTTATATTGTTTAGTGGATCTCCAGTTAATACGCATACTGAAGAAAAGCTTGTTCTAAATACATTAAACATTGAAGTAATAATTGATTTAGTTACAGTAATTGTTTGTGCAGTCTGTGTTATATTTGGTACAAACGTGTTTGATGGAGTTCTTTTTGTTACCCCGCCTGAAGTTAATTCTACCACAAACTGTGAAATTGTCTCATTAACGCTATTTGAATAATCCCAGTTAAAGCTTATTACTAAATCGTTTCCAGACCATACTACAGAAACATTTGTTGGATCTGTTGGAACAATAATAACTGGTCCTGAACCTCCAGGGTATGTTACTGGTGGTTTGTTTCCCATTGGAGGAATAACTACTACATCTACGGTATCTGGAAGCCTTACAGATGGAGCAACTATTCCTGCTGGATTGTTTAGACTTCTTCCTCCATTGATTAATGATTTTCCATCAAGACCAACAATATCAATTTCTGCACCTTGTCGTGCTTTTGTTTGTCCTATTTTGCCTGGCTTTAATCTTGGATCGTCAACACCAATTGGTACCGTTTGGTTTTTACCAACTGACTTACCGCTTGTGTATTTTGATTTCATTTTGGCCTCTTAGTTATTTTGGCCCAATTGCCATCCAGTTTATATAAAAAGTTCCAGATATTGCTATGCCAACAGAAGATGTACTATTAGGATCTCTGACTCTATAAGTAAAGCCTGCCTCTGTTACCTTTACAACAGTTACCACAATGTGGGAGTTATTTGGCGTTTCAGTAGCATTTCCATGCTGAAGAGTTGCAGTAATAATTGGTTTTGCGTCAAATGATGTTGCTCCAGATACTTCGTCTGCAAAAACAACATCTCCATAATATACATACTTTACGTTGTTGCTTGCTAGTGTAGATGTTATTTGAGATGATGTTGGATCAAATTTATTCTTTCCATAAACAATCTTTTGTGATCCTGGGTCATACTCATGAGATAGGTCAGAATCACCGTTCCAGTTTGTTTCTCCAGTTCCCTGAATACCAAAATTATTAGTGATTGCAGTGATGCTATCGCTATGCTGGTTTACAACATTAATAACCTGCTGCCAAGCAGCAAGGTCTATGACGTTTGGATCTGATATTTTGATGTATGCCATTATGATCTCCTAGATTTCAATTATACCACAGCCCATGGATTATTCAAGCCTGTTCATTTTTAATGATGTAGAAAGCCCTGTGTCAAATGAGTGCGATACAGACTGAACAACATATCTTTGGCCACTGATTCCATTCAAGGAATAGTTTAATGTTATGATGTCTCCAACCTGAATTAATGGGTTACCGAATATATTCAATGAAACAGTTTTAGCAAAACCTTCCAGACCCATCTCAACAATTTTTAACATCTTGTGTGCTGCTTCTTTGGATTGAATCCATTCAGAGTCTAGCTGCAGCACTTCTGAAGTATTTGATTTATCAAGAATCTTTTCAATAATTTCTGGATCTGATGGGGCAACAATTTCATGAGTCCATAAATTAAAGTTAATGGTAAATTGATTAAGCTCATCAGACTCTTTACGCAAAAAAACCATGTGTGGAGAATTGTTTGCAATTGCTATCTTTGCTCTAAATCCTGTATTTATAGGTGTTGAGTAAGACAAAGAATATTCGTCAATAATTTTCTTTTGATAGTTTTGCTGGTCTTGTGGGGTATTGCCTGGAAAGTAATACCACATGTATTCAATTGGTAAAACATCAACAGATACTGCTGCTGGGGTAGTATACTGAACATCATAAACATTTATTCCTGAAATTTCTGGAGTTGTTTGCATAATATAGCTTGGGGATAGATTTGCTAAGCTTTGATTTTGTATTAAGCCATTTAAAAATTCCCTATCTTGATAAAAATAACTTACACTTCTTTCTTTTAAAGGTTTTTTAGTTGCATGTATTTCTCTTAAAGATGATGCATGTGTTGATGAAGAAGATGGATATGGTAATGCTGGATAAAGATCATCTATAGGGTTTGGTACTGATGATGAAACAAACCCAAACTTTGTTCCAAGAACCATGTCGTTTGCTACAGAAGGTTTTCTTCTCATTCCAGTCAATGGGTTAATGCTTGTTGGCTTATATCCTGATGTCCCTGTTACTTCATCAGATGGTTCTCCAGGAACCTGCCATGAACTAATTTCAACATTGTTTATAAATACAGATAGTATATTTCTGTTGATTGATGTTGTTCCGTCTTCACCATCAGAGCCATCTGACAAATATCTAACTACTTTAAGGTTAAAAGCATTATCAGTAATATAGTCATACTGATACTTATTGTCAACTTCCGTTTTATTTATTATTTTAGCAAAATTGTTTGTTATACTCTGACACTCTCCAGTTACATCAGACCATGCAACAATCTCTCCATCAGTTCTTATTGTCAAGGCATATCTATATCTTGGTGGATCATACAAAGTAATGGTCCCTGGCTCTATTACATTATATCTAATAAGCTCAACAAAATATGCCCAATCAGTTGAGGTCGCATCTTTCATATTAAAGAATAAGCCTGCCGTTGTAGCTGCTTGATCTGGCATTTCAAATTTAACTGAATATGTTTGGTATCCTATATCAGTTTGATTTGTTGGATAAATAATTGTTTTATTGTTAGTGCTTGTTTGAACTCTAATTTTATCAATGCTTGGCAAGCTATCAGTAATTGCACCAGTATTAGTTTTGCTATTAATAATAGAAGCAGTGTTTGATGAAGATATCGTAGAGTATAAAAAGTTTATCTTTTTTTCAGATAAACCCTTTAACGCTAAAGACGTGATTCTTTTATGTTCAGAAGGGGAGGTTCCAAACATTCCACGTTTTACATTTGTTATTTTGCCTGTTGGTGTTATAAGAACGTCTGATGCTGAAGCAGTAAAGGCAGCACCTGATCTTGTTACTGGACTAAGAGAATGTGATGTTGTCAGTATCAAAAAGCTGGTAGCATCTGCATCAAGTACTGTACCAGAAATATTAAACTGTGTTGGCAACATTCCGCTTATGCTAACTCTATCACCAACAGAGAAGTTGTTTACTGCAGTGTATGTTGTTATTACACCATCACCTACCGCATTAGTAACAGTTGCAGACTTTTGTGTTAGTCCAGCACCGTACTGTTTTACAAATCTATTTATTTCTGAAGATAATTCAAGATTATTTTTAACTGAAACTTTTTCTGAAAGATTAGAACCAAGATTTGTAAGCTCATATTCTTTGTAGACAAAAGATACAATTTCATTTTCAATAGATGCGTAACCTTCATTGTTCATATTAAATGTATGAAAAATATCCAGCAAGTCATTATTGTTAATTTGAAATACATTAGCATTTTCTGACATATCTGCATTAAGATAGTTAAACCCAACAGAGTCTATTGTTTGTTGCTGCCAGACAACATCATTTGAAGTTGTATAAATAAATGATGGAGAATTTTTAATCTCTAGGTCTGTAACATTTTGCAATGATGGAGACTGCTTTATTTTAGGTGTTTGATACCTAAGTGATATTTTTCCTGGTTTAGCATTATTAGATATTGAAAAGCCACCTTCTAGGATATTTGAGTCTGAAACAGTAATAGCAGATCCTGTTGAAGACAATATATCCTGAAGACTTAAAAACTTCATAATTCCATATTCATCAATATATGCGCCTATTTGATATGCAATAAATATTTGACTCAAAGCATCAAGAATTGTTGTATCTTTTGAGTTACAGTAATAATATGAAAGGTCTAATGGTGCTGACTTACTGTTACATATTCTGTATAGTGAGTCATAGTCGTAGTCTGTGAATCCAGCTAGATCTAGTATGTTTGTTATAACTTCAAACACACTCTTTAGGTTTGCTACGTAGTCTGGGACTGGTGTTGACTGAAGATAGCGTGAGATATCAAAACATTGAATATTAATATTTTCAATATCATTTTCTTGCCATGAATCTGAATAAAATACTCCACCTGGAATATATGTGCTTGAGCTAGCTGCAGGGGTTGTTCCCAAAGTTGCATGCTCAATAAGGTTAAAGTTAATATAAAACTTAATGTTTTTTCTTAAAATATTTGCAAGTATTGTTGATGCCTGATTGCTTTGACTAGAAAAAATTGGTACTAATGTTGATCCATTAATTGCTGGTATTCCAGATAAAGTTATTCTTGCATCATTAGTATTTATAGAAGAAATTGGCAATCCTGTTTTACCAGAGTCTAGTGATTTATCTATGCTTACATTTTGTACAAAATCTGATAGGTCTATTTCAAGTCTTGGAGATACTTCAATTAGGTGCATTCTGCTTAAGTCTAAAGATATATTAGAGGTAGGACTTGATATTCCAGTTATACTTGAAAGTGCAGAGTTTGTCTGACTTGATGTTTGAGTTACTGTTATTTTTTTTACATTTATTGAAAGAGAAAGCGCACCAGCGGAATCAAACTTTGGCGTTGTTGACCATTTATCTGTACTCCAAGCAGATCCTGTCCAATGTAAAACAACGACTCCGCTACTACCTACAGTTATTGACTGAGAGCTTGTTGACTCAGTTCCACTTGTGACTGTAGTTATAGAAACGCTAATGGTTGGAATTGTCATCAGAGTGTTAAACTTTAAAACAATTTTATTTGTTAGGACTACCTTTTCATAAATAGCAGTAATACTTCTTGAGCTTGGATCAGAAACAAAATACTTGTATGGTGCAATGTCTGATGCCAAGGCATTTTTGATGTTTGCTATTGGTGGCGATGCAAGGAAAAACTTTGGATTCTGAACAATGCAGCTAACTGGAGAATATTTGTTTCCAAAGAATCCTCCACTTGCAGACTCAGTACTTAGAAGCTTTGAGGCTATTCTTCTGTAGTTAGAGGGAAAAGAATATTTTGTATCTCCAGAAGAAACATAAGACTCTCCTGGTCTGAAGTATGTAAAAGCACTTTCAGTTGGAAAGAGAGAATTATTATAAAAGTCAAAAATTGTTGTTTCATATACTTCTGGTAATGTATAGCGCACAACAGTAGATAGATCATCTGTCTCAGCACTGCTAAGAGTATTGGCTGCTATCTTATATACAAAAGAAGATATTGTATCTAATGTTCCAGAGGAGCCTATGTAGGTGATGGCCTTGGTCCAACCAAGTGAGTCAGCCTCTATGTTTTCTGTTCCATACTGGTTTTCTGATCCTTTAGCAGATGCTGTAACCATAACTGGAGTTGCTCTATTTGTTTTTATATATGTAACTATTTTATATGCTTTACCAGATAGTCCCGAAAATGTATAAGATACTGATCCAGTACCGCTAGACATTGTAAAGCTTTTTGTTGTAAAGTTTTCTTTTGCTCCAGAAGTTACATCAGCAACAGTTCCAGAAGTTAGAGTACCAGATATTTTTGTTCCAGTACCTGCTGTGGTTATATATGGTTGATTAAATAGGTTATGATTCCACTCAGCAGAAACTACTGGTATTAATTTAATTGAATCTGAGTCAGTAAATACAGAAGAGCTAACACTACTGAGCATTATATCTCCGTAAATTCAATATTCATATCAACATAGTCTGAAATCTGTGTTCTATTAATAATTGTTTTAGAAAAATCATTCATAAATACGTTATAAATTTTAAATCCAGTTTGTGCTGTAGCAAAAGTTCCAGATGGAAGTGCTCCAAAAGATGGGTCTGGATCAAGTTCTGAAGATACAACTTTAAGGAAGATTGGCAAACCTGCATTAGACTTATAAAAAGATTCAAGCCAAGCAGCACTATAAAAACCATCAACACACTGAGTCTGCTTTGATGGGACATATTTCCATGAAACAGAAATGTTGTTCTTTTGAGCAATAACATATTTCCTCATCTTGCCGTTAGCCATTCTTGATTGGCTTTCAATAAGTTCTGGTGAGACCTGTATTGGACTTCTATTGTGGTCTGTTAGTTTTTGCCATGTTCCATTGGCACCTGTTAAAGATATTTGGATTCCAGACTCAAGTAAGTATGCCATTAGATTTCAACCTTATTGCTCTTATTATTCTTATTAATTTCAACCTTGAGTCGTCTAATAACTTCGTTTGCAACTCCTTCTGGACTTGCAGCATTACTTGTTATAGGCATATTTATATTATACACGGTACCGCCAGAATTTGTAGTGATATCTGCAGTACCATTATTTATGGCATTCATAGCATTTACACCATAATCTTTAACGGATGAAGCCTTTACAATAAACTCTCCATTTGAAACACGGATTGATCCACCACCTGCATATCCCATTGTTGCTTTAATTGAGTCAGAGCGACCTGTGCCAGGACCCTTTATAAGCCCTCCATTGGCCTTCTTAGAGAGTTTTGCCTTCTCAGCACTGGTTAGCTTAGACCCATCCTTAATTTCAGTAGATCTTGCTCTCAATGCGTCAATTACAGCATCTTTCCTTCTTATCTCTGTTTCCTTGTTAAATTCCATTTGTACATTTTGTGACTCTTGACCAAGCATTGCTGCCTGTATATAGTTACCAGAAATTTTAGCTTGGACTGCCTGGCTAGCAAGATCTTGAAGTTTCATCTGTAAGTCAATTTGTCTTTGAACTTCTTCATTTGCTGTTTTTTGTGCATTACGCTTTGCTTCTAGTATATTAATTTCTTTTTCTAAAAGTTTAAGATATTGTTCTTCAGCAGTTAACTTCTTACCACCAGAGGAATCATCTGGATCTTTATAAGGGTTCGTTACTGGATTTCCTGATTTTGCAATTTTCTCAAAAGCTTTTTTAGCTGCTGTGATTTGATTAGTAAATTTATCTATAACACCTTGTGCATTATATCTTGCTATTGCATTATCTGGACCAAAAACAGTTGGTGAGTTTAGTAATGTCATTGCAGCAATAACACCTGCTAGTGAACTAG
>Ga0209500_10001469_pt1 | contig 17681 bp, 24 predicted proteins | sample S_140212_EF_Meta_FD_187323 | JGI IMG/M metagenome (GOLD analysis project Ga0209500, IMG submission 187323) | Freshwater microbial communities from Lake Simoncouche, Canada to study carbon cycling - S_140212_EF_MetaG (SPAdes) (version 2) | ecosystem: Environmental > Aquatic > Freshwater > Lake ... | reverse complement strand
ATGCTCCATCAGAGATTGAAGGATAATAGTGTACGAGTACCACGTAAGAAAAGTAACTAAGGTCGTAGCTGACACGCTCGTTATTTAATTCAGGAAGATCTTTCTTCTCTTAATTATATTAAAGTACCAAAACCTGTATATAATCAAACCTGTTAATAAGTAACGAGGAGAGATTATATATGAAGAGACTTGTTGTACACGTAGTTAACGTTGATGAAGATGTAGCCGAGAAGGCATTTAACAATGCCGTCGAGGCTACCTCTCTTTTACCCTTTGTAGATATCAAGACAAGGTCAATAACCATTGAGCCACATGACGACTACCGTGGAATCGTTGCGTCCTTTGAGTATGATCTCTCTATTCCCGACCCAGATAACGCCAACATGAAGAAGGCGGCTATCGCCGTGCATGACACAATACAGACAATTATTAAATCCAATCTATGGAGTATACCCTCCGCCCGCGTAATGACAGAATCAGGAACCCTATAATGAAAAAAGACTTTGAAGAGATTACCGAGAAGTATGCGGCTAAGATTGCGCCTCACCTTGAACTTGCAAAGAAGGCCTACGGCCTTCGTGGACAGTCAACCCCTGCACACACTGCATCAGCTAAGTACACCGACCTAATTAAGGAATACTACTCTAAAGGTGGCTCTCTCGTTGCCTTAGCAGATAGGTTAGGTGTTGCATATTCCGGCCTGCGGCGGAGAGTTTTCACCTCGGCCATTCCTCCCGTGGCTCGTAAGAATCGCTCACGCGCGACCGAGGAGACCATCACAAAGTCGCTTGAGTCAATTCTTAAGGCACGCAACACGTCAACCGAGGATTACCATCAAGAGCTTCATGACGCGTATCACGCGGGAATCTCGCTTGCTACCGTCTCTAAGGCTCTAGGGTTGTCGTCTTCGGCTCCCTTGTACTACGCGGTGCAGCGTCACGCGATGCGTGTCCAGGAGAATAAGAAGTAGACTATGCTTACCGCTATCTTTGCCGCGTTAGTTACGTGGTATCTAACTAAGATCTATTACACTAGGACTCTGTCCCTTAAGGTTAACAACTTTGAGGCCGAGGGACTTGTCTACGAGAAGTGTTCTAAGTGCGCTATGATCTCCGTTGCTCACAAGGATAACCTGCGCTCTCCATTTTACTGTCAGTCGTGCAGATGAAGAAGATAGTTGTCATCAGCGGTGGATTTGATCCACTTCACTCCGGTCACATCGAGTACCTTCGCGCGGCTCGCGCTCTAGGCGACGAGCTTATGGTGGGAGTTAACTCTGACGCGTGGCTTATACGCAAGAAGGGTAAGGCATTTCTTCCGTTTGAAGAGCGTATGACTATTCTTTCAGAGTGCCGCTCGGTTAACCGTGTTGTAGAGTTTAATGATAATGACGGCTCGGCTAGGAATCTTATCGAGATAGCGCTTTACATGTTTCGCGGTGACAAGATCATCTTTGCAAACGGAGGCGACCGCACGTCGGAGAATATCCCCGAGATGAAAATTAAGGATTCGCGTCTCTCGTTCGAGTTTGGCGTCGGCGGAGAAGACAAGAAGAACAGCTCGAGCTGGATTCTAAAGAAGTGGGAAGATCAATGATGCAGTACTGGTCCTGGCTTCTTGCGGTGATAGGAGTGACAGGAATATTCTTTGTAGGTCGTAAGACAGTCTGGGGTTGGATAGTTTTATTTGTCAACGAGTGCCTATGGATAGTCTACGCAACGCAAACAAAGCAGTATGGGTTCTACCTAGGAGCGGTTGCCTACATGGTTGTATACGCTAAATCATACGTTCACTGGAGGCGCGAGGACGCGCAGGTATGACAGTTCAGTTTACCTTCTTCTGCCCTAACTGCAGGACAAAGGCATACGGTGTAGTATCAGATCAACTTGTTATTGAGGGTGATGACAAATGCTATGACTGCAACTCTCACTGGGAAAAGGTCATAGTTAAAAGATAGATACGCGGACGTAGCGCAGTTGGTAGCGCGGAACCTTGCCAAGGTTCAGGTCGCCGGTTCGAACCCGGTCGTCCGCTCTAGATAGATGTTACAATCACGTGTGCCATTAACCTACGGAATTATCTCTCCCATAGTGCCAGGTGAGGTCTGCGACCTTTGCCCGTCCTTTGCGGCAGTTAAGGCAGAGATTCAAAACAAGATAATACTTCTTTGTGATATTCATGCGTTTGTAAACAGTGAAACAATATGGCTAGCAGCTACCGCTATCTATGACAGGCTAGATATACTTCCGCCTAAGCCGGAGTAACTTCTACCCAGCTAAGAGTTGCTTCATCCCACGCATACATCTTGTCATCTGTAGGCATGCTCACAGGCGCGTTCCAGAATGAACCTTCCCTAGTCCATGATGGATAAGGTTGTGGAGTAATAAAAATATCTTCTGCCTCGTTATAGGTAAAACCTATTCCAGCATAAGTGCCACGAATTTTTGAGTTGTAACTCGTGCGCTTACAGACTTGTCCTCTGTAGTTTCCATACCAAATTTCAGGGTCTAAACCTTCAATAAGTTGAGTTTCGTCAACACCAGTAATAACTTCGGTGACTATGCCATCTGTGATAAATGCGTAATGTGCCATTATGCCCAACTCACATTTCCTGTGCCAGCAGTTATGCTTGTTATTTTGTAAGCACCACTTGTTGTAGTTGAACCTGTCAAGCCACTACCAATAGTTATTGTGTAAGTGTTAGGATATTTAAGAACAACAATACCTGAACCACCTGATTTTGCCTGCGCAGTTGCTGAGCCCCACGCTGCACCACCACCACCACCTGTATTTATTGTTCCAGCCGTTGCGTTATTTGTTGATAAACTTGAACCACGACCACCGCCATAAGTATTATTATTACCGCCGCCAGGATTACCACCGCCTGCATAACTTACACTTGAACCAGTAATAGAGTTATCTTTGCCAATGCCACCTGCGTTAGTGCTGTTATTAAATGAACTTGATGCACCTGTTCCACCTGCACCACCACCACCGCCATAAGTTGTGCCGCCGTTATAGCCTTGATTGCTATTGCCAGTACCACCGCTTTGTGAGTCACCGCCACCGCCACCACTTCCACCCGTTAATCCAACCCCAGTTTGACCCTTACCACCACCACCGCCACCAAGTGATGTAACTGTTGCTAATACGCTATTATCACCTGTTGTTCCGTTGGCTGTATATGAACCACCTGCACCACCTGCGCCAACAGTAACAGTATAAGAAGTTGATGGAGTTATTGTAATTTGTGATTCAGCAGACCCAGTTCCGCCTGTTGGGGAAACTGATGAACGCATACCGCCAGCACCACCGCCGCCACCGCAATCATCATTAGCACCACCACCGCCACCACCACCTGCAACAACTAAATAATCTACAGGCACACTTAAGAAAGACTTAGTATTCTGCGATGCTGATGTTCCAATAATAGGCATTAGGCTTTACCCTTCACTGATTGAATATACATGCAATTCTATACTAGTCCTGACAAGTCGTCTTACGGCAAAGGCGAGGTCAGTTTCCTGACTCCGCCCTTGATACCATTACTTGTCGTTGGCTAGATGCTTTTCCTCGCAGCTACGGGCTAGCGATGACACGGCATAGATCTTGTCGCATATTGCGCACGTCCAGTGCCTTAGACGCTTCTCGTCACTCATAGGACTATAAGGACTATCGAACGTAGACATATACGCCTACGCGTTATTCTGCAGCTGCTCGCTTATCTACCGCTGCAAACGCGCCGTTGATCTCTTCCTTTGTAAGCTTGCCGTCGTTTAGGAATCCGCGTGCTAGTTTCTCAACTACGGTTGCAACTCCAAGTGTGCCTGCAAGAATTACAGCCTTTGCGGTGCTGATTCCAACAACCGCTCCCGCGCCGATAACTGATAGACCAGATGCAGCAAACACTGCAACGATGCGCATGATGATATTTCCAATTGCGGTGACAGGTCCTGCCTTAGTTACGTCAGCTGCCATAACGTCGTTCTTCTTTGCCATAAGTCTCTCCTAGGAATAGAGGTAGTAAGTTTTGCTTACCTCTCCCAAGAAAGCTTTACTATTCTATCGCTTCTAGGTTTAGGCGACTTTGCGCGCCCTGCGGTGAACACGTCGCTCTTTTTGCGTGGTGCCTCCCCAGATTCCCATCTCGTCATGTTCAACCGCCCAGTCAAGACACGGTTTTTTATAGGGGCACGTCGCGCACATCCTTCGTGCTGCCGCTATAAGATGTATAGACTGGTTCTTGGCTCCTCGCTCAGGAAAGAAGATCTCAGGATCTGTGGTCGAGCAGACAGGAGTTCCTTGATCTTTAAACACGGGATAATTTCTAGATAGCTGTATGTCTAGTGTCATGGGAGGACCATATACAAAAGAACCATGCTTGTAAACTATAAGTTATTAGTTTATACTTGCCTACTTTAGTATTCTTAATCCTTGTTTACGAAGGATAACATTTCGTTGATCCGCTGTCATTCCTCCCCAGACTCCAAAGAACTCTGGAGTTTCAAGTGCATGCTTTAGACACTCATCTATCACCGGACAGCCTCTGCATACCTTTAACGCTGCCTTCTCCTTGTCACGTTTATTCTTGCCACGCACCTGCATGTCTAGGAAAAATAGCTCTGAATCTACTTCGCGACAATTTGACTTATCCTGCCAAGCCCAATCATCGTAGACAGGGCGCAGGTTCTTACCTCTTTGCGCGTGGGTAAGCGCGGCGGTTCCTTTTTTCATATGGACAACTCTATATTGAACTATGCTAAAAGCATGTCATTTAGACGTTGAGTAAAACCCGTTTCCTTTGAAGCTTATTGAAGGCACGCTGTAGACTCTTTTAAGATTCTCTGAGCATTCCGGCGCTGTGCACGTCGGATTACCCTCTGGCTCGGTCATTGGCCGCTCTATGAGGTTCTCATGACCCTTAGCGCATATGTATTCATAGCTAGGCATTACTTCATGTTTTCCACGATAAGCTTAACCTCGCACGCATCTGTTGTACAATACGCATCTCCAATTGCATCCGACGCCATTCCTGCGTAGACTCCCGTGAAGTCAATCGGAAACAACTTCATCGTCGCATCCTCGTATTCCTCTGCGGTGATCTGAGTGTATGGCATCTGCGGATAGGTAAAGTTACCCATCGGAAGAAACGAAACGGTCTTTAACTGTCCGTCATACATGTGAAGGATTGTTCCTACGTGCTCTGACTCCTTCTCCACATCAAACGACACGGTTACAGAGACGGAGTTATCCGACCAGTAACGTTGTGCGGTTGCGGCGATTGCTGTCTTCTCAAAGATTGATACTTCCTTCTCAGCTCGCTTGGCGTTTGACTTAATAGGGAAGAACACGACGCTCGTAGAGTCTGGCGACTCTGACGCGGCCTCGACTCGATAGTTTGCCATCTTGAAAAGAGGCAGCATTGGATCCTCGTTAGAGAAACGAATCGCGCGGTTAAAGTACTCTCCGCCTGGTGTCCAGTGAACTCCTGGTGATTCGCCTGCAAGAATTGAAACTGTTCCTGATGGCTTAACGGTTGTCATCTTAATTGACTCGCGAATACCAAGCCACTCTGAGTATGTATTGTCATATGCCTTGACTGTCTTATAACCTTCGTCCATCCACTCGCGAAGAGTTGGAAGCCCTACATTATCTGCAAAGTTGGCAACACCTGACATCGAGGTTCCGATGCGGCGATTACGTTGCATGATTGCGTTTGTCTCCTCCCAGTGCGTAGGAAGTAGCGTAACGGTCTTAGCATAAAGATATGCAAACTTAAGTGTGCGCTTATAATCTTCAAGGTTATCGTGACGACCTAAGTAAGTTTCAACAAGTGTGCAGCACTCGTATGATTCAAGTGACTGCTCTGCGCAGGGGTTGTATCCAACAACGCGGTGATCCTTGTTGTTTGCTGGATCCGCTAGACGACCATACTTGCGTGATACGTCCATCCAAACAACGCCAGGCTCTCCGTTACGCGCAATACCTGGAACGATCTTGCCTAAATTTTGTCCTACGCTTGTCTCAACTGAGTTGTTTGACATCCAACCCCAACCCGGTGATGCCGGGTCATAGGAGTTGCGCTCTGGAAAACGCTCTACGTTCTTTAGGTTTAGGAACGTGTCATCATCTAGTCTACCAATTAGGAGTTCAGCTGATCTACGAACATTGCCACTAACGACGCAAACGCCGATAAGATTACCGATGTCAGCAAGATCAGTGCGAGTAACTTTTTCACCGGCACGCCCTTCGAATATCTTACGGATGTAGTTGTGTAAACGTTCTAGCGGTTCATGTCCTGCGGCTGTGCCGCCAAATGTCTTAATTGGCGTTCCTGCCGGACGAACTTGAGAGTAATCATAGACTGGATTTTTTTGATCTGGTCTTAGGTATGCATTAAGGATTGCTGAGAGTGATTCAACCCATCCTTCTCTCGTGTCTGGGACAACGTATGTTTCATCGCCTTGCGGTGAATAAATAGCAAAATCCTTGTCTGCACCCTTGTCGTCAAATCCAACACCGACGCCAAGCATTGACGCCTCCATGAGAAATGCAAATGGCTTTGCAGGATTTTGCTTTGTCATTTCAAGTGTTGAAACAAATGCACAGTTTTGTAACGCGGCAGAGTTCTTTTGCACGTTAACTAGCGGAGTTCCCATAACCCAGAGACCACGACCTGGCGGTGTCCACTTTAGATTAAATAGTCTATCAAACGCTTCCTTGGCAGACGCCTGTGCCTTGGAGTCATTCCAGGGAAGACGCTGTCTCTTGCAGTGATCTTTTTGAATAGAGTACATGCCGTTCACGACACGCTCGCAAACTTCAGCCCAGTTTTCCTTCTCTCCGTTTTCCTTTAGACGAGAGTATGTGCGAAGAAATGTGATCTCTCCAACGGAGTTACCCGCTGCATCTGTGTAACCAAAGGGAGCTTTCTTTTCCCGGTATCCTTGTACAAAATCATCGCTTAGTCGGAAAGAGAAAAAACTCACCAAAACCCCCTGGAATATATAGTAACTTTAGATCAAGATTAGATGGCAAATTATACTGTCTTTTTAGTATTGCGTGTTAACTTGGCAGTGTTTCAAATATTTCTTTACAGGGCTTGCATAGGGGAAAGTTCTTTCCATCACTTGTTGGAACCCATATCTTTCCGCATAAGGCTACCGCAGGCTTGCCTTCTACGAAGGCTTCCATCATCTCGTCGCGGTGAATATAATGAGAAAACTTATCGTGATCTCCGTTGCCTGTTCTTGTATCTGCTTCAGTATCAACTTCTATTATTACATCACTCATGTTCACTCCGCAGTCTTGCAAATCCATACCTGGTAGTTCGTAACTATAAGGTCATAGCGTCCTCTAAACAACATCAGAACGCAGTCAATACCGTCCTTAGGGTTTAAGGGTGTTCCTTTATACGTAGGCCAGTCGTAGTCATCAAACACCATGATGCCGCCAATCTCTAGGATTCTCCACGCGTTTAAGGAGTCAATCGCCGTCTGCAACGCGGTGTGATCTCCGTCTATGTAGATGACGTTAAACGTCTTGCCTTCAGGATGACCTGCAAAGTACCTATCACTTGTGCACTTATACTTCTCTACCTTTGCAACGTCCTTAAACTTTGCGTCATAGACCTGCTCTACCTGGTTAAAGTCATATTTACCTTCATGCTCGATAGAGCCTTCCCAGGTATCAACGTCTACTATCCTGTTGATGTTTTTGTTATCTAAAAGCCACTGTGTTGTGTCGCCTTTATACGCACCAATCTGTAATACGTTTAACGGAGAGGTGAGTGTTAGGTAGCTTTCAAAGTTTGGTTTAACGTAGTCAAACCACGTAGGAAGTTCCTGCTCCACTACTCAACGCGTCCAAAATCATCTTCATATCTAATGATGTCATCTTCTCCAAGATACTCACCTGTTTGGATCTCGATAAAGACTAGGTCGCCTTCTCCTTCGGATCTTACGCGGTGAACTTCTTCAACTGCAATTGACACGTAGTCTCCCGGGGCAAGATGAAGTATCTGGTCAGATAGCTCGACCTCCGCGTATCCTTGCGTGATATACCAATGCTCTGCGCGGTGTTTGTGTGACTGCTTACTTAGGCGACTTCCATTTTCAACGTGTATTCGCTTAACCTGAACCTTTGGCTCAGTATGTAGTATTGCGTAGAAGCCCCAAGGGCGAACAAAGATCTCTGGAATCATATATGAACTGTATCATGAAACCTTAACTTCTAGCTGTTAACCGCCGTAGGTAACTGATTGCCATTTACTACTTATAGGAAGAGTTAGTGGCGTCCAAGTAATTCCGTTGGTAGACGTTGAGACGCGTGACGAGTTGTAGGCAACTGCGACAAACACGCCGTTACCGTATGTAACTGACCAGACTCTACTTTCACCAAGTCCCATTGCAGTCCATGTCGCGCCGTCAGTAGAATACGCCCCTCCTGATGAGCTAGAGGGAACTGCAACAAAAACTCCATTGCCATATGCAATTGATTTCCAGTTCCTACTGGCAGGCATAGTTCTCTGCGTCCACGTAATTCCATCTGTCGAGGACGCGGAGGTTGACGTGCCGTAGGCAACTGCAACAAAAACACCGCCTCCGTATGCAACTGCAGCCCAGTTCCTGCTTAAAGGCAAAGTCCTCTGCGTCCATGTAATACCGTTGGTAGACGTTGCGGCAACTGATGAGCTGTAGGCAACTGCAACAAACACTCCTGCGCCATACGCAACTGATATCCAGTTTCCACTTACAGGCATAGTTCTCTGTGTCCAGGTCACCGTGTCAGTTGAAGATGCTGCGTGTACCGTGTTGTATGCAACTGCAGCGAACACGCCGTTGCCATAGGCAACTGATTTCCACTTTACAACTACAGGCAAAGTTCTCTGTGTCCAGGTTATACCGTCTGTAGAGGACGCGGATATGCTCGAGTAGTAAGCAACCGCTGCAAACACGCCGTTACCGTAGGCAACTGATTTCCACGTCGCAAACGTAGGCATAGTTCTCTGCGTCCAGGTGGTACCGTCAGTCGATGAGGCGGCCGTATCAAAGTTAGCTGTTGCTACAAATACGTTAGGTGCAGGAGGAGGAGGCAAAAACGACTTCGTATTTTGTGAAGCTGCTATACCTAGGATCGGCATGGAATTCCTTATCCATAATACTTCAAATGTCTAGCTAAGCTAAGTGCCTTAATGATAGATATTCTATACTGTTATTACATTAGTGATGTTAAGAAAGCCGAGCTAGCAGCGGGCGACGGGACTTAGTACTACCCTCAAGGTAGTTCCATCATTGAGCGGTCCGTCCAATGCTTGAGCTTACCCGCTGCTAGCACACAACTCTGAAGTCGGGACGGATGACAGTTGTACGTCTTGTCCAGGACGATTCGAGCAGGGAGGTCCGCTAACGTTCACCTTCATTATGACAAGCTACTAGTTGCTTCGCGAGCTGGTTCGATACTTAAATTATAACAGGATACTAGGTTGTTTTAAGCGTGTTTACCCAGCCAACGATACCTTCAACGGACAGGTCCATCATGCCGTCTTCACCTAAGAGATCCTCTAGACGAACTAGGATCTCGTCAAGTTCTTCCCTGTTTACCTCGCAAACGATCTCGATGTGCGCCTCCATGAGAACCATCAGTTCCTTCATAAAGTCAACTGGGACAAGGAGTAAACCCTCCTCCTCAAGGTACTGGGCTAGTGCATCATCATCTCTATCAAAATCGTCGAATTCCATTGGTAGATAGTATATCAAAAAACCTGCGGTGATAGTTTTACGTTTTGGCCTCTATATGATATTGTTTATTATATAAAATGACACACTACGAAAGGGACTAAACTAAGATGAAAAGACGCATATCAATACTCGGGCTTGCCTTAACGGCAACTCTTATCTCCGCCCCAGCTCACGCGGACTGGGCGCTTGACACAAACTCAGGCAGCACGGTTTCTCGCATGCTAGAGGACAAGCTGCTTCAAACTAGGGCTGACGGTTACTTCTTAATTACCGCCAATGAAATTCTAGCTACTCCACAGGTATCTTTACAGACGCAAGGCCCTGGACCAAAAAGACAGTATGCGGTTATCGTTGACGGCGTCGTTGACAAGATTGTTACCTGGGACGGATACACGCCAAATCGTAAGATAGACGCTTATGGTATCATCGTAAAGCTTCCAGTGTCAAAGGGAGTTAAATATGTAGACGCGGCTGGAGTTGTAAGACTTAAGCCTATCACACAGGGCTCCATTATTTCTGTTGTTCAAGACGCGGGTAAGGTTGTTACTCCTTCATACGATGTATTAAACGAGGTAGTCACTCTATCGCAGCCGGCCGCTGACGCGGTAGTGCAGTCTAACACCCCGGTTGTTGTATCTCAAACTGTTCAGGCAAACAACTCAATTTCTCTAGACATACAGGTTTCCGATGTTGTAAATCTTCCTTCAACATCCTCGGTGTCTGTCTACGTTGTAACTGACGGTAGATCTACCACCGCGATTGGTCTAGCGCCGTTACAAACTGCGGTGACTGTAACAGATATTCCTCAAGGGGAAAACGTTACCGTTAAGACCGTTATTCGTGACTCGTTGACAAACACAGAGACTGTAATCTCTAATCCGGTGATTGCTACAACGTCTATCAAGGTTCCTGTTGCCACACCTGCACGAGACGCCTCACAGGACCTTGTCACGGTTGCCGCTCCGGTAACTCAGGCGGTAACCACCGACTTGTCTGGTGCTCGTAATGCGTCTATCTCAATACCTGCGGTGACAAACTTTGACGGTAATAAGACGTGGGCAACTTTAATGGTTGTTGATAAGAAGACAGGGTCTACCACATCAATTGGCACCGACGGGTCTGCACAGACTATAGACGTTAACTCGCTAGGTGCCAACAGCGACTACACAGTTAAGCTTGTTCTTCGTGATCTCGCCACAGGACAGGAAACAACTATCTACGGTGAAACGATTACTAAGTAGTTAAAAGTTAAGTAGCCGCGAAGGTTGCAAAAGCAACCTTCGCAGCTTAGGCTATTGTTCATTTTTAATAAATATACAGTTGTACTGGTCTTGATATTGGGTGTCTGAATCAAATATGACAAACCCAAATTTTGCCAAATACTCTTTGACGTCATTGTCTAGCCACTGATCTTTCCAATACTCAGTCTTCTCAACCTCTATAAATATACTACTAACTTTTGGCAGGATATTTGATGCTCCCATAAGAACTTCACGATTTGCCCCTTCACAATCTATCCATAGGCATATATTGTTAAATTCAGAAAATAAGGAATTAAGAGTAAGGCTTTCAACCAATATATATTCGTACTCTTTAACCTCATTTCTTTTCATTATAGAGTTATTAACGGCTGCTTTTTCAACATCTTTTTGTAACTCAAACTGGATAAACCCCAACGTATCTGAGACGGCCTTGTTAATATAATTGATGCTATCAATAGGGTAATTTTTTTCATACACATAAGGGTTTGCTTCAAATGCCCAAATTTTTGCATCTGGATATTTTGATAATATTATTTTTGAAAACTCTGCGTCAAATGCACCAACCTCAATATATATACTGGGCTTCAAAGTTTCTTGAAGATCAATAAATTTATTTGATAGATCAAAACTTAAATGCGTGCTCAAAAAAATATCCTCTTTTCATAAAATATTATCTACGTCTCTGTCATTATTTGGATCGATTACGGATTCAACTTGATTCATGTGATGAATAATTGGATTATCGTTTTTAATTAAAGAAAACCCATTAAGTTTTTCTTCCTGAGAATAATGAAAAATGAAACAATCATTAGTGTATTCTAGACCGACTCTTTGCAATAACTTTAATACCTTTTTTGCACATTGTAATGAAAATATAATTCCAACTGCACTAGAATACTGATTTAAAGATCTATGAATGTGCTTAGATCCAATTTCAGTGGAGTCTGTTAAGTCATTTTGATTGGTAAAATACGAAAGGGCCAGAAAATCAAAATCCTCTGGTAAGTCTTTTAAGCATAGGGCTAATTCATCTATAAAGGTATTTGACAGATCTGCGTCATCCTCAATAACTAAAAGCCTATCTATTTTGCTTTTTACTATATACTTAAATATGTTTATATAGCTAACCCATATGCCTAATTCTCCAGGCAGGGGTTGAGACGTTCTTCCATCATAAGGGTTCCAGGCAGATCTATCTATACCCTCTTTATCAATTATGCTACCCGCGTCTTCTATGTTGCCGTTGCAAAAAATAATCTCATCTGTATAGTCAAACTGATTAAGCATTGTTTTAATTGTATTAACATTGTCTATTGAGCGATCATTTACTTTCATTATTGTATACTTCATTGAAAGTACCCTGAATTTTCAAACATATCTATGCCTATTCTATCTATTAGCTTGTCAATAGCTATATTTGTTCTGTCCTGCCAGCTGTAATCTTTTACTACTTCTGATACTTGGTTATAAAATATATCCGCTTGCAACTCAAAATCTTCTACAGCTTTTTTCATTAAATAAACCATTGAATCAAGGTGGGGAATAACAACCTCCCCAAAACGTGTGTAGGTCTCGACAATATCTGAGACGCCTCTATGAGATTCAATTATGTTGCCTTGAAAATATTTATCATAAGAACACCAGTCAGAAGTAGATATTACTGGCATACCTGTAGTAAGAGCTTGTAAAGGAATTAGACCAAATCCTTCACCTTCGGAAGGATATATTAAAACATCATGAAAATGAAATAAACTAATAAGATGTTCTAAAGTCATATTTTCTTTAATATGACGAACATTTATATCTTGCCATTCTCCATAATTTGCTAATACTTTTTTATTAAACCAGTCTTGCTCTGATGCTGCATGGTGACTATACTTCAAAGTAATTTCATAGTCAGGATTGTTACCAAACGCCTTTTTAAAGGCTTCTACCGCTAGCGGGGCACGTTTTCTTGGTGATCCTGAGTCTATATGTAGAAATCTTATAGTATCTTTAGTTCCCCGTTTTTTAGGCGTCCAAATAGAAGAGTCTACGCCATGTTCATAAACATGAATTTTTTCAGATGGAACTCCAGCATTTATAAAAGCATCTGCTCCAAATTGATTAGCAGTCCACCATTCGTCATATCTTTTTGCATGTTCTACCCAATGTGGCGGAACTAATGTAGACTCCCATTGAGTCATTTGAATTTTATACTGATGGTCATAAAAAAATCCATCTGGCGATCCAAAATATAGTTGAGTTTTTGATTTAGGAGAATTTATATCGACATTGATAGTTTTATTATCACGTTTATAATTTCTTAAATGTTTGTTTATTTCTTTATATGCGTAGGCATACCCAAAGTAAGACTCAGAGTTTCTTACGTGAGGGTGCGCATACAACGACATCCTAAACATGTATTTTTAAGCACCCCTCCACCATTGAGTTTTATAATTTTGCTTTTAATATGCAATTATCCGTGAGTTACTGAAAACCAATTGGCGTTTGAAGGCATCGTGCTAGCGGTCCAAGTTACACCATTTGTTGAGTAGGCTGTTCCGCCACCGTATGCGACGGCAACAAACTTTCCGTCTCCGTGAGTTACTGAAAACCAATCATTGCTCGAAGGCATTGTGCTCGCAGTCCATGTTATGCCGTCTGTTGAGTAGGCTGCTGCGTCAGAGCCATATGCAATTGCAGCAAACTTTCCGTCTCCGTGAGTTACTGAAATCCAGCTTGCACTCGCAGGCATAGTTCTTGCTGTCCATGTAATTCCGTCAGTAGAAGAGGCTGCTGCTGCAGAGCCATTTGTGGCTACTGCAACAAACTTGCCGTCTCCGTGAGTTACTGAATACCAATTGGCGTTTGAAGGCATCGTGCTAGCGGTCCAAGTTACACCATTTGTTGAGTAGGCTGCTGCAGGGCCATATGCAATTGCAACAAACTTACCATCACCGTATGTGACTGAACCCCAGTACGGATCAGAAGGCATCGTGCTTTCTGTCCAGGTAATACCGTCTGTTGAGTAGGCTGCTGCAGTGCCATTTTGAATTGCAACAAACTTTCCGTCTCCGTGAGTTACTGAATTCCAGTTTGCACTCAAAGGCAATGTAGCAGCGGTCCAAGTTACACCATTTGTTGAGTAGGCTGCTACGTTAGAGTTATTTGTGACTACTGCAACAAACTTGCCATTTCCGTGAGTCACTGAATGCCAATTGGCGTTTGAAGGAAGTGTAGCAGCGGTCCATGTTATGCCGTCTGTTGAGTAGGCTGCTTTGTTGGAGCCAAAGGCAATTGCATAAAAAGCAGTTAGTACAGATTCGGTTCCATAAACTTTTACCTCAACAACATCAACTGCTGATGGCAATACAGTAATTTTTTGTCCAGTAGTCATTGGTGTTGTTATGGTTGTTATTGTTGCTGTTGCTCCTGCAGAAACTGCTTGATCATTTATTAGAGCATTTAAATCAGTTAACTCAACACCGCTATTAAGAACAGCAAGGTCATAGGTAATTGTATTTGCAGAATTATTTTTAACCGTTACCTCGTCAATATTTGTTTCTATAATACCTGCAACAGTGTAAACATCTACTGGGGCAAGAATTTCTGCATTCCCTTGCCCTTGATTTCCAATTGATACTTGTATTTCTACTAATGTGCTTATTTGTCCTGCGGCTATTGATGACCAGGATCTAAATGAAGGAAGAGTGCTTGCAGTCCAGGTAATTCCGTCTGTCGTGAACGCCGCTGCGTAGCCTGTCGAAACCGCAACAAACTTACCGTCTCCATAGGTTATTGAGCTCCAACTGTCATTTGAAGGAAGAGTGCTTTCTGTCCAGGTAATACCGTCTGTTGAGTAGGCTGCTGCGTAAGTCCCTGTCGAAACCGCAACAAACTTGCCATTTCCGTAAGCCACTGAATACCAATAGGTGCTTGAAGGAAGAGTGCTTGCTGTCCAGGTAATACCGTCTGTTGAGTAGGCCGCTGTGTTAGAGTTATACTTAACCGCAACAAACTTAGCATCTCCATAGGTTATGTCAGGCCAGACTCCAGATGAAGGAAGAGTGCTTGCAGTCCAGGTAGTGCCGTTTGTCGAGTAGGCTGCTGCGTTGGAGTTATAAGTAGTAACCGCAACAAACTTACCATTTCCGTGAATTACTTCTCCCCACGCTTCACTTGAAGGAAGTGTGCTTTCTGTCCAGGTAATACCGTCTGTTGAGTAGGCTGCCGCAGAGCCGTATGCAAGCGCAACAAACTTACCGTCTCCGTAAGTTATCGAGAGCCATAAGTTACTTGAAGGAAGAGTGCTTGCAGTCCAGGTAGTGCCGTTTGTCGAGTAGGCTGCTGCGTTGCCGGTTCCGCCTAATGCAACAAACTTACCGTCTCCATAGGTTATTGAGTTCCAACTGGAGTTTGAAGGAAGAGTGCTTGATAACCAGTTTATGCCGTTTGTTGAGTAGGCTGCTTGGTTGACGTAACCAGACCCTACTGCAACATATCCAGGACTAACAGAACCAGTCGTAGTTGTATAGTACCCTGTTCCAGTTACTGGGACGGATGTGTACCCTATAAGTCGAGAAGCGAGCAGGACTAGTTGATTTATAAAGTTCTTTATGTTAGCTGATGCTGCTACACCTAAAATTGGCATATTTAGTCTCCGATACTGGTAAGAATAAGAATAGGCAAATTTTATCCTGCACTAATAAAGGTGATATTAGTAAGGTAGAGCTATCTCCACGTAATTGGAGACTTCTTAATGTGATCTACTAGGACGCCAGGGTCAAAGTGTATATCGATCCCGGCCCTATACGCCTTAATACACCAGGATATATCCTCGCCTACGGTGTCAATCACAGGTTGTCCGTTGTTGTCCTTGCCCACCTTTACCTGTTCGTGGTTAAACCATGGACGTTGAATACTTTCAAACACGCCGGCCTTCATCGCGACAAAACCAAACCCGATGCTTTGCACCTTTATAATCTCGCTCATCTCAAGAATTTCGTCTGCCGGTATCCCGCCGGGAGTCCCCCACGCGTGCACCGTTGTGGTGTGTCCGTCTGCAAGTAGGTACGCACCCGAGGTTACCTCGTACTCGGATTCATATATCTTAAAGAAGTCCTCTACCTTCCAGGCAATGTCTGAGTCAATCCAAAATATCTTGTTGTACGTAATATCGTTTCCACCGGGTGATTCCTGTGTCGGATCAAGGTTGAGACCCTCCGCTCCGCTGGCGGTAAGCTCGCGTGCGTGGTGTACCAACGACGTGTAGGCGTTAAGCCACTTGTAAGTAATCCCGCGCTTGTCGCACTCCTCAAGAGTAAGAACTAGACTCCTTACATATTGCGCCTCAAGCATCGCGCCAGGAGTTGCAATCAAGACGTCGTAGTGTTTCATTACTTTCTTCCCCAGCTAATCTTGTCCCAGATTCTTTCGTGCCAGTAGTATATACCTACCTTTACAACAGTCTCCCAAAATGCAATCAAGGCAGAAAGAGTTCCTTCTCCTGTGATGGCGTAGACAACTGCAAACGACGAAAGAGTTCCAAAGATGCGGTAGCTAAGAGATTTAGTAAATGACCTAGACTTAGTTACCTTCACTGTCCAGCACCAACTGCTAGGTAACCTAAAACTTTAGATACCCATCTCTTTACGTTTTTGAGTAGCGCTAATAGCTTGCGTGGCAGCATCTAAGACAACCTCCTCAATCTTGTATCCAACATCTCGCCCGTAGACAATGTTTGTTATGTTGGGAAATCTAACAACCATCGCATCCTTCATTGCTGGATCCTTGTCGATATAAAACTTTACCTGGTCAAATGATAGCGGGTCCTTCTCGCTTACTCCTTGCGTATTGCGCACTCCTAGAAGCACCTGCGGTGTTCGCTTTCCGGCCTCGTTGTATAGAGCATGGTGTCCTTCGTGCCAAGGTTGGTAGCGTCCAAGCATTAAAGTTGTTGGCTTCTTCCAGTCGTGTAGACCTGTTGCGGTAAGAACAATTTGAACTTCCTCATCAACTGTGCATCCTGTTTCAATGCGAACACTATATTCAAGCGGGTCCTCCCACATCTTATTTGTATCTGCAAAGCGGCCTTCATGGATACGGTCTACCCACACTAAATAGTCTGGCTTTCCAAATGCCTTGCGCGTTTCAAACGTAGGGCAGACAAAATCAACGACAACTAAACGTCCCTGCGAGTCTAGCAGACGAGCAAGAGCTCCCATACGACGTGCCTGTTCAATTCTATCCTCGGGAGTAAAGCCAAGATCTTTATTTAGATCAGCTCTAACCTCGTCTGCGTTAAGATGAATGGCGTCGGTGTGCTCCATTAAAGACTTAGCTAGCGTTGTTTTTCCAGAGCCTGGCAGACCTATAATTTGTATGATCATTTGCTTCTCCTAGTTTATTTCCAAAACTCTAGCCCGGAATACTTCTTAATTGTATCCGCACTAAAGATGTCTGAGTAGACATACTCTTCTCTTTTAATAGTTGACTTGACCTTGTGGTGATCCTTTATACCCCAGGTGTCGTTAAACTTGTGTGGCGTGTCTAGCTCTGTAAACGAGTGCTTAAAACTAGGTATGTCCAAGAACGCGTATATTTCATTCATGGTATCCTCGGTATTAAGCGTTAGGTAGTCATAGTCAACAAGTAGGATGTTGTCCTTAAACTCCGGGTAGAGTACACGCTTATGATT
>Ga0209500_10001467_pt1 | contig 17686 bp, 26 predicted proteins | sample S_140212_EF_Meta_FD_187323 | JGI IMG/M metagenome (GOLD analysis project Ga0209500, IMG submission 187323) | Freshwater microbial communities from Lake Simoncouche, Canada to study carbon cycling - S_140212_EF_MetaG (SPAdes) (version 2) | ecosystem: Environmental > Aquatic > Freshwater > Lake ... | reverse complement strand
ACCACTAAAAAAACCTTTGCACTTGCTAAGCGTGGACTCGATTCATTCCGGCTCTTTCAATCCAAAGAATTTGTATCCGGATACCAAAACCTCGTCACCATTCAGCCTCTTAACAAATCAAAAACAAGAGGTTGGTTCGTGCGGAAGTCAGACTTGGATACTTGCGGATGGAGCGCAACTGAAGATCAGTTTGCTAAAGGTTCAGTTATCTGGAATTACAAGCAGACTTTTGGTATGGCTCCCAATACTTCAATTGAAGAAGGACTCAATTTCACTATGCCTCGTCTACAAATCCTTCTACGTTCTCCCCTCATGGTTGAAGAAACCACAGGAATGAGGCAGACGATTGGTACCTTTGACAATCCTGATGTTAAAGAATGTTGGGAAGCTGACAAAATGGCAGCTGATCTTTCTAAGAGTAAAGGTGAAATGTACAAGCGCAAGTACAGCGTGCGTACCAAGTACCTTGTTTACATCTTGACTGAAGATAACAAGCGTGCTCACAAAGTTCCTATGGTCTTGACCTTGAAAGGATTGAACGGTACGGATGTATCTGAGAAGGTTAAGTTGTATGAAAAAGAAATGTCTAAATGCTTAAGCAAAGCATTAGATGCTGAAGTTCCTTTGTCCTTCAATGAAAAGTTTTACGCTACTACCGTATTTGCTCCAATACTTGCCAATGAAATGCGTGGAGAAAACAACGTTGAGATTTGTGCAATTGAATCTTTTGACATCCCTGATTACAGCAGTCAAGAAGCTTCGGTTGAATCTTTGAATTGCATGTCGATTCCTGATGAAGATCGTGAATCAACTTGGAAGTTCCAGGAACTGTTTGCGGATTACATCAATCAACATGCTCGGCAAGATGCTGAGAAGTTGGGTGGTGCCTACGGTATCAAAGCCGGAGTTGAAATTCTGCCTGCTTCTAGGGGAGTTACTGAAGTTGAAGTGAAGGCCTTGCCTGCACGCAATGAACTTACTGGAGAAGACACCTCGTTCTGATCCGTTAAGTACGCTAAGATTAGGCCCTGCATCAGCGGGGCCTTTTGTTTGGAATCATTGTGTTCTACTGGATTATTTTGATTCTCCAGGGGTTACCTATTCTTTTTTTGGTAGCTCTGGGTTGTTTAATCGTTCGTCTTCTATTACCACATTGTTAAAAATGCCAAAACCACTTACAACCAAAAACATTTTATTTCAAAGTATTTAAATTTTAAGAAGGAGGTACCGGAGGATTGGCGATGTCGTCTTGATCAATTGCTATTTCACGAAAAATAAACATGTCTTGAACTAACCCACGAATAACTCCTTGGCGTTGAGTAGCAATAGCTGCTAACAACGTTGCCATTTCTTGTAATTGACTAACGGAATTACAATCTTTAATAGATCGGTTTAACTTCTCTTGCCAAAACTTATCATCTAATGTTGGTTCAATTTGAAATTTAGTTAAAGGCACGTATTCAATTTCCATGGTCTAAAGACGTACACTTTATTGTACTTCCTCAGTTAAACTTTTATTTCAATTCCACAATGTATTAAGGAATACACAATGAACAAAGCTGATAAAGCTGCATTTAAAACTGGTAGTATCTTTGGTGCCCTTGGTGCCATAGCTATTGCCCCCGTTGCCACGCCTGTGCTGTGGGCGGCATTAGTCTATGGTACGTACAAGGTTGCCCGTGGTGCCTACTACAATGCTAAACTCAAGGACGCCCCCAAAGGCAAGCCCGATGAAGACCTCTTTGTCTAGGGCACAACTTCCTCAACTCAAACCAAATCAAACCCCATGTCTTTCCAAACGCAAACCAGTCTCACTGAAGCGCAAGCTTCTATATATTCTCGGACTAACATCCGCCGCGCCTTCTCGGACTTTGACGACACTGATGTCGCTGGAATCTATTTGCGAGATGATTCTTGCGTTGTGGCTTATCATCATGGTGGTGAGCTTACTTACCCACGCGAAGTAATTAAGACTGCATTTAAAACTTATACGCATCGTCTTAAAGATTTCTTTTCATACCTTGGTCCTAACTATAGAGGGCCATCTGTCTGGCACAACAATGCATATATTATGTTCAAGGGTTGGAACTATAACCATGCCCTTGGTTACCTAACATCTAATGCTAAGCTCCAAGCCCATTGGGCTGATAAATTTATCCACCTTAAAGATGCCAACAAAGTTACAACGTTATTACAATCAAATCAGACTGATCTTGGACACCTCGTTGCCCCGGATGGGTTGCGGCTTTCGGCTGGGGAGATTGACTTCGACTCTGACTGTGAACAAGAACCCAACACAGGATCCCCTACGGCTGAGCCTTATTGTTCATGTGGGTCCTTTCAGCGTCAACTGGCAAACATCAGTGATTTCCAAATGGAAATTACGGGCTATAAACCATGGTGCATCCACTTGACTTGGTTTCACAAATACCGTGAGCTATTGGTCACACGTGCCAATGTACGTAATGAAGCACGAGGTGGTGCTCCAATGAATTGTGTAGCATGGTGGTATGCACCACCTTCCGATCACAATAGCGATGGACGGTTTGTACTTCTGTATACCAAGCATGGATCCATGGCTCCACTTAGTCATTGGCGTACGTACAAACCTAAAGAAGTATTTACACAACACAATGCATGGGACTTGTTTTTTAATATGATGGATGCGGGTTACGTCCCGTTTCCTGGCACATCACTTCCACAACTAGCCAATGCTGTTAAAAAAAGATGACTACTTTATCTTTTATTCCTTTTGAAAAAATGACTATTACTTGCACTGAAGAAAACAATGGTGGCATGTGCATCACCTTTGATTGGGATGATACTGATCCAGCATTTGAACCTTGGAATCAAATGACTGAACATGAACAACGCAGTTTTATTATGACGTCTATTTCTAATAGGCTTCAGGAAGATCTTGATGCTGCGTCCTAAGAATGACGTTAAACTTCTAATTTAAAACTAATTAGACTTATGTTTGAATTTCTTACTTCTATTGTTTTTCCACAAGTCACAAACATCTTGCGTGACTTAGCCTTGGCAGCATGCGCAGCATTGCTGACCTGGACAATTAACAAAGTTCAATCCCAATTCATTTAAGTACCATGACTCAAATTACTCAACTCAAACTTAAAGATCTGAACATCTTAAAACTCTACGAACACTATGGTGCCCTGGAGCGCAGTCTTCCTCTCCTCACTCCTGAATCCCAAGAGCTGGCCAAGGCTGAACTCGAAGCTTGTATTAATATTCGGTCAGAAAAAATTGACCGCATTTATTATGCCATGGCTTCGCATGAAGATGCACTATCCCGCATCAAACAAGAGGGTGAATTAATTACCCAAGCCAAGCGGCACCATGAATCTCAAATCAAACAACTCAAAGGGTTGTTAAATTGGTTGCGGCGGTCAGCTCCACTGCAAACTAATAAAATTACTGGCCGAAACTATGAATTTGTTTTGGTTAAAAAGAAAGATCTTACTGTTGAGATCAGTTCCAATCTGGAAGATTGGGACGATGTTGAACAAAAACAATTTTGTATTCAGCAAGAAGTTACTACAACAAAACAAACTGTGGTACGTTCAATGAGTGGTGAAATTCTTGAAGAAAGAACTGAACCTAAAACTACAACAGAAACTATTCCTTCCTTAGATGCCATCCGCAACGCGTATCAAACCGGTCAACACCTCCCCAGTGGAGTTAAAATCTTTCAGGAATACAGTATCCGAAGCAAACGAATTTACAATGACAAACCCATGGACCTTGAAGCATCCGAATATTTCGGACGCGTTTTACCAGAAGCTGGAACCACCGACTGATTTGGACGATGCTCATATTCGTATGAGTTGCCACCAGCATTCAATCGATGACTTTCAATTGCAAATTGAAATGTGTGAAATTGAAATTGCTATGTTGTGTGATGAGGGTGACGTCCTTCCTTATCAATCGAATAAGATTGATGAACTTGAACAGAAAAAGTTAAAGTTATTTGGAGGCAAACGGTTTCACCAAAATGCACGCCATGCTTATTGGTATTACACTGTACGGGCTGAAAAATAATTAACGTACAATAAAGGTACGTATATAAAGGGTGTCATGTCTGTTAATGAAGATAGGCTAGTTCAAATGCTAGCCAGCTTCACTGCAGATGGGACACCCCTTTCTGCTATCACTGGCAGTAAAAAAGAATGGCAAGTGACCATCCTTACTGCTGCTATGTTGGCCAATGAAAATTTGGCGGCTAGTATGCATGCAGAAGAAATGGTAGATGCTGCTATCAACTACAGCAATATCATTGAAGATCGGCTTGGTTACTACCAGCAAAACCAAGTCCATAACCTAGAACGTTTAATTCAATAACAAATCTCTGCTAAGGTAGTTAGGCTTTTACTTCTGTCAATGGAACCTGTTTATGTCCCAAGACTGACCGTGACTTTTACGGTTAATCTTGAAGTTGAATACGATCCTTTTAAAGGACGCACCACAGATCAAACCGCTGCTGGTTTAGTAGAGGTGGCTGAAAATTTACTCTGGGAAACAAGCCCCAGGGTTACATCTGTTGTTACACAAATTAACCAAGTTGAATCCAATGACTAACGACCTACTTAAAAAACTTAATACTACTGGTGCTTTTGATACTCCTTGGCTTAGGGAGCAGCTTGAAAATTGGGATGTTGTTGCAGAACAAAAGAAGGCCGACTTTATGGAACATATATACCAGTGTTACAAACCTGAGAACCATTGTTACACAGGACTTTGGGAACGCTTTTGCATGACCGAAGCTGGTCCCTTTGCTCGTGACAAGTGGTTTGAAATGAAAGAAGCTATCCGTTTGTATGAAGAAGGTAAGCTTCCGTTTGAACCAATGATCTGATTTTGATCTATACTGGGGGCACACCACGCCAGTGGGGTCCCCCATTTTTTATAGCTATGCAATCTTCAGACACTCTTCGAACAGACTTTGACACATGGAAAACTCAACTTGATGAAATTAAACAAAAGTATGAGGTAGCTGAGATAAGTACCCCTGGCACTACCAAAGCTTCACGTGAAGCTTTGCACGACACCAGTAACGCAACTGATTCTGTAAAAGATTGGCGTTCTTTTTGGAGAGATGTATTGGAAGACTCAGATCAGTGGACTGATGAACTAACTGAAGCAACTAAAAAACAAAAAACAATGGCCAAACAAAAAATTGTTGATGATTTTCTTGACACACTTTGTGGTGCATTTGAAGAGTTAAGTGGTAAAGAAATCTTTGATTGTTTCTTTGAAGCTGTGCAAAGTCAATTTGACTATACAAAAAAAGAACATGACAAAACTAGTGAACTTCTAGATCTATTAGCTGGACTGAAATGATTAAACAATCTGTTGCCTGGGTATGCCACGACTGTGGCGTAGCCCACGGCAAGTGGTATAAAGATGGTGAGTACGTAGGCCCACCAAACCACTATTCCACTATGCACTATGACACTTGTGACATGTGCGGCAAGCACAATGTCATATGCACTGAGCCAAGGGACTATGGCTATTTAATTTGCTGCGGCAATTGAAAACAATACTGTTGCCGCTGTACCACCTGATTCTGAAACAAAAATAGGACGAATAAATTTAAGCGGGTGGTTGGCTAAGTTGTAATGAGTTGTACCGTTAGCTGAAATGGTTGTATTGGCAATTATCTTAGACCAGTTGGTCCCATCAATAGAACCTTCCAGAGCAACAATAACGTTAGTGTTAACGCTTGCTACCGTAACAAATAAACTAAAATTCTTTGCAACAATAGAAGGCGGCAGATATACAGAAGTATCTGCGCACGTTGCAGGTGCACTAAGTATTGGGTATGTAACAAATAAAATATCAGGAGGACGCAGTTGTGACATGGCGTTTATTTCTATGTTTTAATTTTACTGCATAAAACTATTGTAAAATCTTCAGTTAAGTTTTGATAGACTAAAGAGATAAGGTATTTGACTATGTATACGCCTGCGCCTCAACAGTATCAACCTGCTGAAACTCCCCAAGGTCAACTTGTTTCCCAGCCCCAGGATAAACCCAAGGCTCCGGCTAAGTCAAAGGCTGGTGGTGATGTGGGTGCATTTATCCAGCAGTGCATTTCACTTTGCGCTTACCTCAAAGAACTTGAGACCCAATCACATTTGATTCATCTCAACTACGAGGGCTCAAATTTTCTTGGGGTCCACGCATTTCTGAAGGATCAATACGAGGCTCACCTGGAACAGTTCGATACCCTTGCTGAGTTTGTTCGCAGCATGGACTACCTCATGCCAATGTGTGGTTGTGGCCTAAAAGATCTGGCACCTCCCATGCAAGAGGTCAAGTCTTATAAAGGTACCGACATGCTGGGTGTGTACTACAAAAACCTTGAGGAGCTTGGTATGAAAGCTAAGAAGCTGGAGCCTGTTGCACAAAAGGTTGGTGCAATTGATATCCAAAATTACATGGCTGACCTTGTAGGGCAAGCATTTAAAGCGGCTTGGTTTGTTAAAGCTACGTTGCGGAATAGCTGATGGACGGATCTTGGTTTGGTAAATTTTTAAACAAAGTTGGCCGTGAATACGGTCAAGCAGATAAAAATATTTTTGGTGGGTTACTTCCAGGAGGTGCTGCTACTCCTATTGGTGCTGCAATACCACGCTACCAACGTGGTACATTCTCATTTGAAAATCCTACTGAACGTGCTATTTCTTCTATACCGGCTGCATTAGGTGCGTTAACAAATCCAATTGGAGCACTTACTGGCGTTAATCTTGCAATTCAAAATCAAAAAAACAAACCGGTTGTTTCTAGGTTTGCACAAGGTGCAAATGTATTTTTACCTAATCCAAACATTAAACCTCAAGTTGGTTTAGATCCAATTACATTAAAAACTTCTGAAGTACTTGATGCTGCTGCTGGAGGCATTCAAAAAAGTCAATCGTTTATTTCAAATACAATTAAAAATTCTCCTGAATTTGTACAAGAAGGTGTTTCTGCTGGATTAAATAAACTTCCTATTAGTGCAAATTTATTTTTACGGTACTACACCGGATTAAAAGATAAAGGATTAGAGTTGCCTGAAAGTTTTACTGATCAAGCTTCAACTGCTATTAAACAAGCTCAAAAAACACTTCCTACTACAACAAGGTTAGTTAACTCAGATGTTAAACATTTTTCATCGCAACTAAATGATATTGACAATGCTTTAAGAACAGGTCAATCTTATACAGAAAAACAAATGGGCCCATTGTTTCCAGGGATGCCAATGGGTTCTGGTAAACCAATCAGTGGATCTGATCTTGAAAATCTTAGAGGCCGCATTAATGATCAACTAGCTGAAACAAAATCAAATCAAAATACTCTTAAGCAAGGTGGTTTACTTGTATATGGTGATCCAGCGCAGCAGCAAAGTAACCCATTAACTTCTTTATCTACTTCATTAGGACGTGCTACTTTTCTTCCTAAACTTGGTGGTGGGTATACTACAAATGAAAAATATGATTTTTATTATGGAAATGCAGATCAACACACTGGTCCAAATCTTGACTTTAATCCACTTAACAAAAAAAGAATATTAGATACCATATCTCCTTCGCAAAGATATGCTATATCAACAGCAGCTACTTTACTTAACCCAAATGTAGGTATGAATACACCTCCGGTAATGGCTGCACCTACAAACTTTGGGCGAGCTATTGTATCTAAATTACCTGAGCTTAATTATAATTACAACATTAATATTCCCGCTCGTTAATTTATCCAGTGTTCTAGCCTGTGGCAGTTGCAACAGAGTGGAATACATTTCTCAATTTCTTTTTGGATGCGCTCCCAGGCGTATCCATGATTGACCATTTTAGATACGTTTAAATCCTTGTCACCTATGTGGTGGAACTCAAGAACACGATGGTCGGATAACTCACAGTGATCGCAACTTAAAGTTTTTTTGTACGCAAGAAACCGTTGGCGATTGCGCTCAATACGTTTTCGGTTTTGCGTCCAGGTCATTTAAGAATGTAAGGGCGACCCCAAACTTCTGGGCGGGATACATTTAATGCAGTTATCCTAGCTGCACCCTTTATATTTTTGGGACCTCCTTCTAGGCTATGGGCCTAGCGAGTATCCCGTGTTGCGGGTCCCATCGCCGCTGGGTTCTTTAGCAAGATCAAAGAACGCACCCTTCCGTTTAGCCGGAAGTACACTGAACCCGATGCAAATGCATAACGGGTACACAGTTAGTATAACAAAAAACCCCGGTTCAGGCCAGGGTAAATAAACAATCCACACCCACTCCTTTCGGAGCACCCTTCTATGTAAGGTGGAACGGACTCGACTGTCCGCATGGTAAGTGTAACCGATTTTAATTACTTATCTTTGTAACGTTTTGCGGCACGTGCTGCACGACCTGCTTTCTTAGCAGCATCCGTGTTGGCAACAAACTGTTTACCTTTGCGACTGGCGGCGCGTTTTTTTTGATCTGTCTCTTGACGTTCTTCTTTTGACAGTGAGGCCCAAGCGCTTTCTGGTAGGTAACGCTTGGTGTATCCATTTTGTATGGCCTTATCACTTGCCATCTTTATACCTCTGGGCTGCAGCTTTAGCTTTACCGCGTTTTTCGTACTCGTCCTTGGTTTGCCACTTTTCTTTGCCCCACTTCTCTAAAGATTTTTGTTCTTTTCCCTTACCTCCTTTATATCCCCCACCTTCTTCTTTATATTCTTGTGCTACAAGTTGAGCCTTGCGTGCAGACCACTGACCTGGCTTACCTCCCTTGGAGCCAGCCATCACACGATCTTTAATGTTCTCGCGTAACTCAGGTTTTGTATACTTATTCTCCTGAGACATCAGGATTATTCTTTTTTTCTTTTAATATTTTAGCCCACCTACACGGAGAAGATAAAGATTCTATCTCCGCTTTAGTAGGATTTGGCATCCATTCCTCTAAAGATTCCAGGTAACTTTGGAGGCGCTCTTCATCAGAGGGTAAATGGGTTTTCTTTTGTTTCTCGTTGTTTGTCAAACTTTTCCATGATGCTATCCATGCATTCTAATGATTCAAGACGCATAAGAATATCAGCCAATGTATGGATAGTAATTGGATGTTCGGCACGTGCAGCAAATGCCATAGCATCACGCAATGCTTCGGTTGCATTGTGGACTGATTCTTTAACTTGATTAGAAAGAGCCATTTCAGATTATTTGGGTAACCTTAGTATAGGGCTTGTAATAAATATATGTATCCTGTGGGCTACACTGCTTCTTGCCAGATCCAACCAACTTGGTAACCATCAAAACATGGTTCAATCCCAAGGGATTCCATCAGTTCATAAATGAGACGGCCTTTGCCAAGACGCTTGCTATTAGGCGCAATGATGTTGTCATCTACAACAATCAAGGTACCTTCCCTGATGCAGTTCTTAGCTGCAAACAATTCTTTTAAGTGGTGAGACGCAGGTGCCCAGTCGTTATTCCAATCATCAATGTTGTGGGAATCTAGGTACAGCAGATCGACTTTACCTTCTAGGGTGCCAAGGAATTCAACGGAATCTGATTCGTGAACTTCTGTAAATAAAGTGTTCTCTCTGGCTAGCTCACATGCTTCTGGATCAATGTCTACGGAAAGAACAAGGCCACCGTGGTAATCAACAAAGGTATCAAAGAGAAGGGTGGAGCAACCGTCGCCTTCGTAATTGTTTTCTTCACGGTAGGTGCCTGTCTCAACAATGACAGGACTTTTAATAGCAGATAAATAATCAAAGATTTTTTGAAAACCTTCGCTGCGTTTGTTAAGGCGGGGCTTAATGTCAGTGAAGTAAGCTTCCCAAGATTCAGGAGGATTGACAAGTTTCATGTTAGGGATTCCTCACAGATCAATACGAATGTAGTCGAGGTCTTGTTGTTTGCACTGTTCTTCGTGTTCGTCAGCGGCATCTTCGTCGTAATCATCGAAGGCCATCTTCTCGAAACCTTCGGGGGTGTGCTCCCCATAGTAAAAACGTACTATTCTACAAACCATTGGAAGATGGACGAGTTAGCTATTGCTAAAGAATAGCAGTACTTTTAAATTTATGCGGTAAATAACGGTTAGTTGACATATGTATTAGAGTGTGGCCAATATACAACACTTGAAATGGGTAACGATTGGCAAGGTCGTCTTAAAGATCTGAATCGTGGCCCCGCACGAATTACTCTCAATGGCAAACGTCACTACGTTACTCCGCTTGAGACTGGCCCAGCGCCTTCGGTCACCACAATTCTTTCGGAAACTGCATCAGAAGCCAACAAGAAAAAGTTGGAGATGTGGTCCAAGGCAAACCCTGGAGTTAAGGAAGCTGCTGCAGAACGCGGTACTGCGATTCACTATGGGATGGAACAGTACCTTAAGGGGAATAAAACACCTGAAATCAAGGATGAGTATGCGGATTTTTGGTCGGGCATGCCAGACATTCTTGACAAATTTGACGAGGTTCTCTGGGCGGAATCTCCCCTACTTGACAAGTTTGATTTCACTGTTGGCGCTGATGACGTGGCTCGTGTGTGGGGTTGCGATGATGAAGGGCGGGCTTGGGCTGGTGCCCCTGACATTATTGGTGTGGTTAATAACAAGCTTACTCTTGCTGATTTGAAAACCAGCGTCAAACCCTATAGTCGCAAGTGGCCTAAGGATTTGGAGAAGGGATCGCCTGAATGGCGAGACCTGCTAGGGGGTCACATGAAATTTAAAAAAACACTTAAGCAACTGGCTGCGTACGATATTGGGATTGAGCAGACTCTTGGGATGACGGTCCAGCAGGCAGCCATCTTGGTTTCGACGCCTGTCCGCACTCAGATCTTTAAGATCTCCAGGAGGTTTTTGGATTCTTTGCGGACTGATTGGTACAAAATTGTTGAGGAATATTACAAACAAATTGAGAATTGTAACGTGTATGACGCTGACTTGATCTGAGTCTCATTAGACTTTTTAATCTTGTGAAAAATAGATCAGGCGCCTGGGTGGGTCACCGTAGGATAGATGAAGTCGCGATTTCTACCCCCCATGATGGATGTTCACATCGCTGTTGGGGAGTGGATCCATAGCATTCAACGCCACATGACACTGGCTGCGGATGACACTTGTTTTCATTTGCCTACACCTATGCACGTACACGCTTTTTGGATTGCAAAAGAGGGTTATTTCCCTGAAAAAAACTTTAAACTAGTCGTAGAAAACGAGGGTGAACTGAAGTGACAAACGCAAATAAGCAGGGTTTACGGCCTGGGGAAATTCGTCTTGACCTTATCCCAATGGACTGGCCTCTCACTCCGTTGGGTGCGAGGAAGGATCCTTATATTCAAGGGTGGCAAGGTCGGCCCTTCAGTATCCAGGAGATTGAAGCTGAGTTACTTGAGGGGCACTGTAAAGCTGTCGGGTTGATTGGTGGCCCCTGCTACAACAATCCCTATGGGTTGGTGTGGGTTGATATTGATGGGCCCAGTGTGTATCCATTGGTTACGAAACTGGCAGACGAAACCGATTTCAATGCAGCTTTGCCTCCTACACTGACCATTTGTAGCGGGAAGGTAGGTCGAGAACGGAAGTTATATAAGTTAAACAAGGAAAAACATAAGCATTTTATCCGTAACAAATACACCTGGCACGCTGAAACCCCTAAAGAAAAACTTGAAATTCTTTGGGCTAAGCACCAAGGTGTCTTGATGGGTTTGCATCCTGAGACTGAAGGGTACTACACCGCAGAAGGCCAAGGTTTTGAGTGGGTTGATCGGTTGCCTGATTTTCCGGACTGGTTACTGAATGCCATCATCAATAAAAATGTCAAGCATGGGGTTCCTGCAAAGGAGACTACTCGGATTGTTGGTCCAGGCTTTGTAGTACAAGCTGAGATCAACCTTGAGCGGGACATTCAAATAGCGCAGGAAGCTATGTGGTCCTTGCCAGTAGAAGCCTGTGACGATTACGACATTTGGATCACGATTGGGCAGACGCTTCACTCAACGGATGAATCGTTGCTTGATGCTTGGGATGAATGGTCCAAGCAATCGGATAAGTATAGGGATGGTGAATGCCACAGGCGTTGGCTTTCCTTTAATAAAGGAGGGGGTCGTGGCTTGGGGTCACTTTTACATATTGCCCAAGAACACGGGTGGAAGCCTTCGCAAGACCATCGGGCAATGAATGTGGATGACGCAACGCTTGATCAGGCGGCAAAACTAGCAGCACAATTGGATGAACTTGAGCAGGAACTACAAATGAATCTTGAAACACTAGAGGCTTCTTCTCCGGAAGTAAAGCCGGTTGCAAAAAAGCAAAGGAAGAAGGTGGGTACGCAAGCTGCCCCAGAAGGAACAACGGGCTCAGGCAAAGAACAGGGCGTAAAAAATCCAAAGGCAAGCACCATTACGGAAGTATTGCTGCAAATGTACCAGGGGCAGTTGGTCTTCAGTCAACCTCACGGGCAATTCTTTGGGTACGGGCGGGAGTCTAAGGGTCTTTGGTCGCCTATGACCAAGATTGAAATGTTGGGTGACATTCGTTCCAAGATTATTGGGTTGGGGGATTTTGTGCCGAATGGCTTCAGCAATAACCTAATGAATGATGTGTTTGCTCAGCTGCAATCAATTGTCATATTTGACGACTGGTATGACGGTTCAGACTATTTGCTCTTCACTAATGGCGTCTTAAATGTTGAGACGCGTGAGCTGCTGCCCTTCAGTAAAGATTTGTATCTAACGCAGCAGATGCCCTATGCCTATGACTCGGGCGCCACTTGTGAAGAAATTGTTAAGTGGTTGAAGCATACGCAGCACGATAGCTGGGATCGCACTCAAGTTTTGAGGGCTTGGTTACGGGCCACACTCCTGGGGCGCTATGAGATCCAGAAGTTTGTGGAGATTGTTGGCCCTGGTAAATCAGGTAAATCTACCTACGCAAACCTGGCGGTTGCACTGGTGGGTAGGGGTAATACATATTCTACGGACTTTGAGAATATGGAAAAAAACCGTTTTGAAGCTGCTGCCTACATGGGTAAGAAGCTGTTGCTGTTCCAGGATGCAGACCGTTGGGGTGGCTCCGTATCAAAACTTAAGGCAATCACCGGTAATGACTGGATTCGTTCGGAGCGTAAATATCAAGGTGAGACGCTAGATCCTTTTCAGTTTCATGGGGTTGTAGTGATTACAGCTAATGAAGCTATCCAATCAACTGACTACACATCTGGTCTTGCCCGTCGTCGTCTCACCATTCCATTCGATAGGCCCTTCACTGGTACCCAGGCGGAACAGAAGGAATTGATTAAGTTCAATTCAAAAGGAGAACCGCAAGGTGAATTTGCACCATTACTGCCTGGGTTGGTGAATTGGTTATTGGATATGTCTGAGGACACCATGCGCGAATACCTGATGGAAACCAGTAAGAAGGTGAGGTTCTTCCAGAAGTATGAGAAGATGCAAAACCTACGGTCCAACCCATTGCTGGATTGGATGGAACATAAAATCATCTATGACCCAGGCGTTAGTTCAGCTGTTGGCTTTACTAAGAATGCACCGATGGGTTCCTCAAATATTTATGCACAGAATGATAAATGGTTGTACGCCAGCTATGCCGAGTTCTGTCGCCAGTGCAATGTAGGGGTGATGTCCAGGAATCGTTTTGAACCACTCTTCATGGATATCTGTACACACCAGTTAAAGATTAAGGTGTTTGCTAAGCGGAGCACTAGGGGTGTGCGCATTATTAATGTGGCAGTTCGGGAATCTGACATCAAATATGAAGGGTGGCCCTCCGTTGTGGAAGTTGCATCAGACAAAGATCAGTACAAAGAATTTTATGGAATGGAACTAACTGCAGATACTAATGCGAAAATGGAGGATGAGTTAGCTATAGATGAATGAGCAATGGACGGCACTTAATCCTGGACCTGTACGACTGTGATCCAGAGGTTCTTGATGGCTACGATCAACTTCAAAGTTACTTGGAGGCGGCACTAGCTTTGGCTGGTGCCAATATTTTGAGAATCTTTGGTGAGAAGTTTGAACCCCAGGGGGTGACACTCCTTGCTTTATTGGCTGAATCCCATGCATCTATCCATACTTGGCCAGAGCTTGGATATGCGGCAGTTGATTTGTATACCTGTGGAGATACAACAAATACCCACAGGGCTGCTGAGTTTTTAAAAACTAAATTAAAAGCGCAAACAACGGAAGAAAAAGAATTAATAAGGTCCACAACTCCGTCTGATTCGGTATAGTTAATCAAGCTATCTTTGATTAAATGACTAAAAAGCCTAAGTTGCTTTGGTGTGGTGACATTGTTGCCATGACGGGTTTTGCCAGGGTGACAGAGAATGTCCTTGAGCGTATTCGTGATGAATACGATGTAGTGGTACTAGGCCATAACTGGTGGGGGGACCCGACTCCCTTGCAGGAATACTACAAACTTTACCCATCATCCAACAGGTTCCAGACGGCGCCCTTCGGTGAGCAACGCATTAGGGAAGTAGTGGAGCGGGAGAAGCCTGATATCGTCTTCACCATTAATGATATGTGGATCATTAATGAACAGTACAAGCAAATTGCTGACCTGCATAAGGAGAAGAAGTTTAAATTTGTGGGTTATGCACCCATGGACAGCTATGCCTGGACAGGGTGCCTTAATGAAACTGCCAATGATTGGGACGCCATCATTTCCTATACGGAATTTGGTGCCCACGAATTTATTGCCGGTGGTATTACCAAGCCTATTGCTGTTATTCCCCATGGTGTGACTCGGGGTCAGTTTTATCCCACGGATAAGTCTGCTGCCCGCAAGCAGCTGAATTTGAAGGATGACATCTTTATTGTGTTTAATGGTAACCGTAACCAGTTCCGCAAACGGATCGATATTACCATTGAAGCTTTCGCTAAATTTGCCAAGGATAAACCTGATACTCAGTTGTACCTACACATGGGTTTGAAGGATCAGGGCTGGGACATCATGCCTGTTTTCGCACGTGCTATGCGGCGGGAAGGTCTTGATCCGAACGGACGCATCATCCTTACAGCACAGACGGAAGGCCCACCAAACGTACAGGTTGAGACCCTTAACCTGATCTACAACGCTGTCGACGTGGGTCTTAATACGTGCAAAGGAGAGGGCTGGGGCCTCGTCAACTTCGAGCACGCTGCCTGCAAGGTGGCTCAGGTGGTGCCAGATCATACGTCCTGTAAGGAGATCTTCGAGGGCTACGCACCCCTGATTCAGTGCAACCACGTAGATGTGGATGTCAACTACGCACGGGAGATGCCCTGCCCCTCCAGTGATCACCTTGCAGCTATCCTCACAGACCTTTACGTCAACCGGGACAAGCTCACAGCCGTGGCTGATGCGTGTTATGAGCGTTGCACAAGCGTTCAGTTTGACTGGGATACGGTCGCTGCTCAATTCAATGGTGTGTTCCAGGAAACGTTGAATGTTCCGGTTGAGGAGGTGGGTACGAAAGAGAAGAAGAAGAGGAAAGGGAAACGTGAGAAACGATTGGTGGGTGTCAAAGATTGAGATTGTTGGGACTAGAGATGAGAGCCCCTGCCGCAAGGTGGGGGTTTTTTGTTGTCCGCATGATACAGAAGAAGGGTTAGGTGCAGAGTTTTCGGACTATACCTATGTTTCAATCCTTATATGGGGTAAATGACACTTTGGGGTAAAGTGTCATTAGTAGTGGTACATAAGTACGTCTACTACTGGGTTGTGAGTCTTAAGTGAGACTACGGTTAGGACTGGAAGTTGGGGCAGAGTGCTGCAGATAATGACACTTTGACCCAAAGTGTCATTTGAGTTATATAAAGATAAAAGTTATGGTATAGTCCGAAAAGTCTGCACCTCATCGGTGGCTCGCACGTACAAACCAATGATCCCCCTGGGGGTACTGAAACAAAGACTGGAACTTTCGGACGACTCACCCAGTGGGTTGGTATGGGTGGAGGAGACGGGCTGGCACAAACCTGGTCAGGTAGCTGGTCGCCTAGATACCTCTGGTCAGTACTACGTTCTTAGTCTTGACAACGAGAAGTACCACGCGCATCGGCTGGCTTACTACCTGCGCACTGGGACGGATCCGGGTAGTTCAGATGTACTAAAGAATACTGATGGAGAGTTAGTCCTACACAAAAGAAAAACTCCCACGCCCCGCTCTCGTCGCAACTGTCGCAAATCAGACTGGACCTAAGATGGCTTATTCGATTCCAGAGTCAACCGCAACATTCAGACACATCAATCTTATTGATAGTCTTAGTGAGTCTCAGCTAAAAGCCAATGGGTATTACCTTGGTTACCCATGTCCCCATGGTCATGTCATTAGAGATTCAACTGGGCATTGGTGTTACCACTGCGCCAAGAAAATTCTTTCCAACGTATGTGGCTTTGATGTCAACTATCTACACGTTGAGTACAAAGCTAAGTACGCAGCTCTATGGAAGAAGGTACAGATTGGTTTCCCAGAAGACTGCTGGCCAATCGTATCTCCTACTGGGTCTAGTCCCAAGAGAATTTGCCTGCCCTCTTATCGCTCTGAGTACAGCAAGCAACGTGCTGAGAACGTCAATATTCACAAAGCTTTATACCAAGCTGCTTGGGGGGATGTCGGTTTACTTGTTGTGACCAGGACATGCGGTAACACAAAGTGCGGCAATCCGCTTCACATGGTGTCAAATTGGAACCGAATGACGCCACCACAACAGTTACATCCTTTTGATATTGAGTTCAAAGCAGAGAAACTAATGCTGTATGCCCGCCAAATAAATACAGGTCAAAGCATCAAATCAATTGTTGAGAAAGAATACAAAAACACAATTACACACCCGTTAGATGCCAAGGAACCTCCCGAGTATGATGAAGGATAGGCTACGTGTTTAGATAATGAGGAACCAATCTACCCAGAGGCAAAAGACACAGAAGAATCCTTTGAACTTAGGGACCTTCAGTCAACTTTCTTTGCGTAATCTAAAGGGTAAACTTGGTCCTGAAAACAGGGTAATTGGTAGTGCTGATACTGGTTTTATTTCAAACGGTGGTTTTGGTGGCGGCACTTACAACCATTGGTTCAAGATCAGCCTGCTAGACCCAGGTTGGTTGATCTTTGCTAAAGGTGGTGAGCGCTCTAAGTATATCAACTTATCAACTTACGATTTAAACTTAAATCCTATTGAAAGCCGTAATGTTTTTGACGCTGACAGTGTAGTCATGCAGTCCAACGGTAGTTTCTATCATCCTTACGTTGGACACGTAATGGCTGCTCAGTCAGATTTGTATAACTTATATAGTCCAAATCGTCTTGACAAAGGTGATAACCGGTACTTCCCCTTGGAAGTAGGTGAGTATTTACTGTGTATTTCTAGTACCAGGAATGAGCCTATCCCTTATGAAGTGGCGATGGTTGTTGAATTCCCTGTCACTGAGTTCTTTTTGGATTTAGAAGATTATACATATCTGTTATATGAAGATACTATTGAAAGTTATGTAGAAGCCGATATAACAGATAGTTATGTAGAAGTTGACCTTCATAATCATTCCTTATCGGATTGGGATACTGCCTGGAAACGTGAACATCAAGACACTGACTTGTTCCCTGCGGTACTTGTGCCTCTTGCAACGCAACCATAAACGTTATTTAAACGCTATTGTAAGAAGACTCCTTAGGGATATGCCAAATTTACAAAACTTAAT
>Ga0209500_10001463_pt1 | contig 17693 bp, 15 predicted proteins | sample S_140212_EF_Meta_FD_187323 | JGI IMG/M metagenome (GOLD analysis project Ga0209500, IMG submission 187323) | Freshwater microbial communities from Lake Simoncouche, Canada to study carbon cycling - S_140212_EF_MetaG (SPAdes) (version 2) | ecosystem: Environmental > Aquatic > Freshwater > Lake ... | reverse complement strand
ACGAACTGTGGCACTGCCTCGAACTTCATCTGGAGAACCTTGCATAAATACTGTTCCATCGTGCATAACAATTACTTCGTCTGCCACTGCTAAGGCGACTGCCATATCGTGCTCAATCAAAACAAGAGTCATTTCCTTATCAAGTGATTTAAGTAATTCTACGAGTCGTCCTCGCTCAGTTGGACTAATTCCAGCTGCTGGTTCATCAAGCATCAATATTTTTGGACGCATTGCTAGCGCCATTGCAACTTCTAATTGACGAGATTCGCCATGTGAAATATCGGAGACTAGAACATCTGCTTTTTTAAGAAGCTCAACTTTTTCAAGAATTGAAGAGCTATCACTTCGGAGTTGATCTGAGGAAGCCGGATTGGCTAGCCAACCAATCTTTTTTTCACCATTAGCCTGACGAAGTGAAATATATAGGTTTTCTCGTATAGTCAAGCCTTGAAATAATTTAGATGTTTGGAATGTACGCGCTATACCCAATTTGGCACGGCTATGTGCTGGTTTCTTGGAAACATCTTGACCAAAAACTGAGATCGAACCGCTACTAAGTGGGTATACGCCGGTAATTAAATTAAAGAGTGTTGATTTACCAGCGCCATTAGTGCCAATAATTGTCAATCGCTTTCCGTGGCTGACATCAAAGCTGATGTCAGCCACGGCGCGAATACCACCAAAGACCAAAGTTACGTGAAACAGCGCTAAGTGATAGAGCGTGAGTACCGGCTTTAGTGGTTATGGACATGTTTGTTTACTTCACATCTCCGCAAGAGTTAACACGACCGAAGACCTTAGTTCCTTGAGCAACCTTATCTTGGCGCTTAAGTGACTTAGTCTTGAATCCACCCTTGCCATCAGAAATAACCTGATAGATGAAGTTAGAAACAATTGCATTACGGTTCTTATCCATTGAAAGTGGACCAGTTGGTGTATTCCACTTCAAAGTTGAAAGAACCTTACGGTATGCAGCCTGTCCGTTTGAAAGGTCACCCTTTACAGCAACGAGACCTGCAAGCATTGATTTAGCTGAGTTATAACCAAGCACGCTGAAAATGTTTGGTCCAGTGCCAGCTGCAGTGAGCTGTGCCTTGAACTTGTCGTATTCAGGTGTTGAGTATGAGTCATCAGGAACTGGTCCGCCACCAATTGTGTTAAGTGCGGCATCACCAATGTCAGCCTTTGAACCTAGAACAGTTCCATCAACAAGGATTGCTCCACCGATTAATGGCTTCTTTAGTCCAAATTGAACGGCTTGCTTTAAGAACTGAACAGCGTCAGCTCCACCAAGTCCTGCATAAATTGCATCTACATCCTTTGGAAGAGCTGCGATTTGTGATGAGTAGTCTTTTGTACCAAGTGCTGGCCACTGTGCTCCAACAATTACTCCGCCTGCCTTACAGAAACCAGTAGCGAAGCCACCTGCGTTTGCATAAGGGAATGAGTAGTCATCAGCAATGATCGCAACCTTGCGGTATCCAAGTAGGTTGTAAGCGATTTCACCGACACCACCTGACCACTGGGCTGCATCTCCGTGGAAACGGAAGAAATTCTTAGACGGGCTCTGGTTTGTTGCCTCTGATGCAGAAGCTGTTGTATTGATGAAAGTTACTTTTGGATATTTCTTTGAAAGACGTGCGATTGCAACGCCTTCATCACCTGAAAGTGGTCCAAAGAGAATATCTACTTTGTCTTTCTCAATAAGCTTTTTAGCTTTTTCAATTGCTAGCTGTGGGGTTGCATCAGTTGCTTCTTCAATCACAACGATTTTCTTTCCACCAACTGTGCTATTGATTTCCTTGAGTGCGATGTTCAGACCAATTGTGATCTGAGGTGCTGGACCAGCGAATGGTCCAATCGTTGCATTGATATAACCGATTTTGATAGTACCGGCGGCTTGGCTTGAGGGTATTGTTACTAAGCCAGCCGCAAGTACGCCTGCCAGAACGCCGAAAAATGCGTTACGGCGTATACGTTGTGCCTTCATGTATCTCCCCTATTTGTTTTGTGGTTGAAGAATTTCTTCAACCCTTGTGTCGGAACTGCCTGACGCTATTCCTGAACAAATCTGTCTCCGAGAAAAGACAGAAACTTAGCTGCGTGCTCGTCATGAATTAGCCTTAATGGTGCGGCGCGCACGTAATTGAGCTGTGATTCCCATTAAGCCTTGTGGTGCGAGCATTAATACGACAATAAAAAGTATTCCGGTTGCGGCAACATAATATTGAGTGAAATCTTGAATAATTGCCTCAAAGACAGCAATCAGTACTGCGCCAACAAATGCTCCCCCAAGATAAGTGGCACCACCGACAACAACAATCACAAGCAAGTCAATTGATCTAAGTAATCCAACGCTGTCAGGTGAAATATTCGTAACATAGAACACTCCCATGACACCGGAAATAGATGCAATGAATGAAGAGAACACAAAGGCAATCATCTTTAGTGGCATTGTGCGGTAGCCCATTGAAATCATACGGTCTTCATTATCTCGGACACCTTTTAGTGCAATGCCGAAGGAAGTACTTTCGAGAAATTTGCATGCTGCAAATAGGAACACTGCGATTGCTAGGAACAAATAATATAAAGGTTTTGTGTAAGCAAAATCCATTCCTAAAATAATTGGACTTGGAATACTATTAATACCTGTATGGCCGTGGGTAATTTCTTGTGCTTGATTTGCGAAAGAATATAGACCCAAAGTCACAGCTAATGTGAGCATGAAGAAATACACGCCTTTAGTCTTTAGAGCAATGTATCCAATAATTACACCAGAAAGTGTTCCAGCAAGAATTCCAAGTGGAACTGAGGTTCCAAATTTTACATTGTGATATACCGAACTGATGGCAACGATGTAGCCAGTGACTCCAGAAAAGAAGAGTTGCCCAAGTGACATCAAACCAAGGTTTCTATTGAGAAATGACATACTCAGTGCAGTCACACCCAGCCATAAGGCTCGCGCTCCTCCACTTGAAACCCAGAAATCTGGATCTGGAGTGATGTAAGGGAATGCAAGGGCGAAGGCAATGACCACTGTGTAAACGATGCGAATTCTGCTCATTGTTTTCTCCCTAAAATCCCTTGAGGACGAAAAGCGAGCACGAGAATTAACATAGTGAAAGTGATGATTCCTGCATATGTAGGGAAATATCCCGTTGCAAATTGACCAATAACGCCTACTAGAAATGATCCAATAGCGACTCCACCGATTGAGCCAAGACCCCCGATAATCACAACTTGGAGTGAAAAGAGCAGATAATCTCCATCAGTACCCATTCCAAAAGAATTTGTGGTGGCACCAACGGCGCCTGCAAATCCCACAAGTACTGAACCTAAGAAGAAAATCCAGATAAATACTGCCTGCACATTGATGCCAAGTGCAGAAACCATGCTCGTGTCATCAACCCCAGCTCGTATGATTGCACCATAGCGAGTTTTTGAAATAAAGATCCAGAGTCCTACCGCCACCAATATGGCGAGAATTAAGACAAAGATTCTAAAAAACGGATAGGAAAGTTCAAAACCTGGGATTGGAACACTCTTTGAAAGATTCTTTGGAATATTGGTTTGATAATACTCTCCACCAAAAATTGCAAGCATGGCTTGAGCAAGAACTAGTGATACACCCAACGTAATTAGAGCAACGCGAAGCTCTTCATATTGAAATTTGCGTAATAGCAAAACATAAACAAGGGTTCCAAAAACACCTAATGTAAGTGAGCCCGCCAGAGCACCATAAAACCAGTTATCTGTTTTGTCGGCGATAGTCCATGAAACATAACCAGCCAGCAAATAAAACGCACCGTGTGCCAGGTTAATAACTCGCATCAAACCAAAAATTAACGTTAACCCACTGGCCACCAGAAAATATAGTCCGGCAAGAGTAATCCCATTAAGAAAAGTAAAAATGAACTGGGTCATCGATACTCCTCCACCAGGGTACTCCACCTTGTATCTATACCTGTATACAAGTAGAAAGGCTGGGGGCAAGTCAATGGGATTTGCCACAAATTTCCAGTGTTATTCATTCGTTATCTAGCCTTGATTCCCAAAAAATGGCGCCATCGAAGCCACAATTTCCTGCATATTTCCACGCAAGTGGCTCAAGTGGCCATCCACTGAGTTCCTAATTGCACTCATGTCTTTACCAAGAATGCCCCGGGCAATCTCTGTGTGCTCATCTGAACACGTCACAAGATCGCGTGCGCCTGAAACAGAGCGTGCCCAGAAGCGTTGAATACGTCTACGAGTCACCCTTGAAACTTCAGCAACAATTTCATTGTCGGCCGCACGCATAACAGTTTCGTGGAAGATTTTGTCGTGAATCATCCAGCCATCACGATCGCCCTTTGCTGCACAAATTGACATACTTTCAGCTGATTCTTTTAGAATTTGCGCTCCAGCGTTATCAATATTTTTTGCTGCCCGCTGAAACATGTACATATCACACAGCATTAAAAGATCTATAGCTTCATCAACTTCTTTTGCAGTCAACATTGCAACTGTGAAGCGGCCAGCCTCTCCACGCTTCACAATTCCTTCTGTTTCTTCTCCACGCTTCACAATTCCCTCTGTTTCTAAACGCTTCAATGCTTCACGAACAGGTGTCCGGCTAACACCCAATTCAGCAGCTAACTTATTTTCTGAGATCTGGGAATTAGTTGGTATACGAAATGATGTTATGGCAGCAATAAGCCATTCATATGCATCATCTCCGAGAGAATCCGAAGACTTCGGATCTAACTTAGTGACGCTTTTCTTTACGGCCATAACTCATCCCTTCAATTGTTAGAGCTTCTCAATCAGACGCGATTAAGAAACTCCCTGTTCTTTACGTTCACAGGAACTTTCATCAATTCAAGAACACCTTTAGAGACATGTGTACTGAAGCGATGGAAGGCCTCTTCACCCTTTGCCTTAGTAGCGCGCATAGGGTTTCCGATGATTCCGTTATCGACAAATTCATGATGATCCATTGGGAATTGAAAGTATTGATAACCCTCGAACTCCACATCTGGCATACCGTCATCCTTGGAAAATGTCTTTGGCAAGAAGGCGGGAGTATGTGCGCGGGTGTCTACAGCGCGCTCCATGCGAACTAATCCATCATTCCATGCCATATCTTGCGATGTTTCGAGCTCACTCGAATGCCATCCCGGAGTTTCCTCAGGAGGGTTTTCCATCAAACCTGCAAGGATTCCGGTGTAACGCTCCATATATGGCTTCACGAAGCCGATTAAGGCATTTGTTTCATAACGTAATTTACGTAGAACTGGATCTACAACTTTGATATTTGAACCATGCCCATTGACGAAAATGATTCGATTAAATCCATGGTGAATCAAAGAGCGTGCAATGTCATACATCAAATTGTTTAGAGTCTCGGCCCGAACAGTAATAGTTCCACGCCCTTGACCAGGTCCATACATATGTTGAGGTGAATAGCCAGTCCAAATAGGCGGAGTGTGCAAAATTCCTATTTGCTCTGAAACGCGAGCAGATACCTCGACGGCAGTGATTGTGTCTGTATACAACGGTAAGTGTGGACCATGCTGTTCAGTACTAGCCATTGGAACAAGAACAATATCTTTCTCTGCAAGATACTCATTAATGTCCACATAGGTCAGATCAGCTATGTTCCAGGAACGGAACTTATTACGGAAGGCATCATCCCCTTTTGTAATATGTGGAACTTTTCTGGGAGGTGTTATATAGCTTGTCATATCTGCTCCTTTGCCTATTTTATTCTTGCGCTGATAAGTGATAGAAAACGTTGTGCAACTGCGATTCCAAACTCTTTAGAGTTAGCATGTAAAGGTAACTTCTCGACAGCGATTTCTGGCTTTAAATTTTTCATAAGCTCAGACTCAAAAGCTGCGTCTGCATCTCGATCCCAAAAAACTCCACCTGGAACATTAGGAATTGAATAACCTTCACCAGGAATAACAATTTCTGTCGGACCCACCGATGTATTGGCACATTCGGCAAAATAAGCTCCTAATTGGCCCATCTCATCTTTTGAGCAACGTGCTAGTGCAAACTCCGGATTGTGATCATAAATTGGGCGGTCTTTAAACTCATCAGGAATTGAAGTCGTGTGATGCACAGAAAAATCAACACAAGCAGGAACAAGAATTTGTGGAATACCCAGCACTCCTGCACGCTTCATGCGTCTAGGCCCACCGTAATGAATTCCACCAACTAGGGTTCCAACGATCTCTGAAGGTGTGAAATCAATAATGCCAACAAATTGACCTGCTTCTGCAAGTTCTTCCATTGCAGGCCCACCCACGCCATTGGCGTGGAATGTAACTACTTCAAACCCAGCTTCTTCTAATTCTTTTTGCAAAGCCATTACCGCAGTAGTTGTATTTCCTAACATTGTTACTGCAACGTATTTACTACCAGCCGGTGGCTTACTTAATTCATGACCATGTTTAACCAGTCCAGCCATTACAGCAACAGCATTGTCGTAGATAGTTTTTGAAATGTGATTCAAACCTAAAATATCGATAACTGTATGCATCACCAACATGTCACTTGTTCCAACGAGTGGACCAAATTCATGACGACCAGATGCAATAGGTGATAAAACTAATTTTGGTACTCCAATGGGCAAAGTCATAAGTGCGCCGGCACCCATAACGGAGCCCTCAGCGCCACCGATACCGATAGCGCCAAGGACTTCCCCCTTAGAGAAAAGCTCCTTCACTTTTTCGATAACAAAAGTTCTCATACGCTCAACAGCGCGCCCGCGAGTTCCAGAATTCTGTAACTCGTGCAGGGTGATTCCACCAAAGATTGCAAGATCCTCATGCGAAATATCCGGGGTTATTCCAAGTGGTTCACCCAGAATTCCCGTATCAATCACAGTCGTCTTAATTCCCAGACGGTTTAAACCATCTCGGATATAAGCCGCCTCAGGACCTTTAGTATCTAAAGTGGCAATGATGAGAACTGATTTGCTCACGATATTTAGATTAAAGGAAGTAAGTGTTTAGCGTTCTCTTCAACCAACCAGTCATAGAACGATTCTGTGAGAACGTTCGAACCGTGGTCGATGATGAACTTAAGTTGTTCTGGACTGATATCCACATTTTCGAAGTTTGTTTCCAAAGCATTCTTATAGTGGTTAGCAGGAGTGCGATCGATTGGGGCAACAAACTCTGCTGTGAGAGCGCCGTCATAACCAATGCTCTTGAGTGTAGAAATCACTTTCTTCCAATCATAATCACCGTGACCTGCAGGCATACGATTATTATCAGCAACATGGAAGTCGGTCAGGCGACCCTTTGTGCTGCGAATTGCTTCGTATAGATCTGCTTCTTCAATGTTGATATGGAATGCATCAAGACATACACCGCAGTTAGGGCCAGTTGCCTCAGCAAGAGCCATAGCTTGCTCTGCACGATTAATAAAGTATGTTTCAAAACGATTAAGTGGCTCAATCGCTAAACGAACACCAGCCTTTTCTGAGTGCTCATAAATTTCTTTCATTGACTCAACAGCCCACTTCCACTCCTCTTCAGGAGTGGCATCTGCAACAATTTTGCCAACTGTTGCGGGGACGATTGTCATTTCATATCCATCAAGTTCTTTCACCATCGTGATGCAGTCCTTTGTGTATTGAACTGACTTAGCACGCTGTCCACGATCTGCTGCAACAAGATTTCTCTCGCCGAGCATGAGTGTTACAGAACCCCAGCACTTAAGACCATGGTCATCAAGAAGTTTCTTGGTGTCCTTACTACCGTTCTGTCCGAATTGCTCTGGTTCACCGCTGATCTCGATGCTTTTATAGCCATACTTAGCTAGACGCGCAATCGTCACCTTAATAGGTTCTGCGCGCATCCAGTTGTGCATTGATAGATGCATGATTCTCCTTTCATAAAGAATCGGTAGGGTTGCTAGTAACGCCTGTTCTTCGGAGGACCGAATCCAAGTTTTCCTGGATTTAGGATTCCGTCCGGATCCCATGCGTCTTTTACTCCAAGGAGTAAATCAAATGCGGCGCCATGCTGTACTCGCATGAAGCGTCCGAGTTTTAAGCCGACACCATGGTGTTCATTGAGTGAACCCCCGTTGTCTAAGCTTGCCTTAATCGCAGCATCCCAAACTCGATCATGAAGGGCAATAGCCTCTTTGGGATCTTCTGGCGCATTGTCTATATAGAAACGGTCATAAATCATTCCGCCCCACGGAAACCAGTGAGAAAAATGTGCTGTGTAGCGAGCTTTGTACTCGCTAAATCCCTCTTCAATTACTTTCTTCTTTGCCCAATAAATCTTTTCTAAATCTTCAAAGCGTGCACATGTATCTGTTGTGCCAAAAATCTGTGGTGGCGCAGGGATATTGCCGTGTTTAAAGGGTTCATATTTTCCGTCCCACCACATTTTGCCAATCTCGGGACCATATGATTTTCCACCGACACTTTCACAAAGTTTTGCAATTTCACCACTTTCTAAAGAAGTGAGTGCTCTGACTCCGTCACACATAATGACAAGTAATACACCTTCCACGCCTAAGTTAAGCCATGAAGATAGTTTTGCGCTATCTGCTTCGTCATACAAACGAATAACAGCCGGACGCCAGCGATTAGTCATAATGAGTCTCGCTGCTTCAATTCCCTCTGAAATATTCTTAAATCCGTATGACAGAAACTCCATTGATTCTGGAATACGTTCAATACGCATTGTTGCTTTAGTAATGATTCCAAGAGTTCCTTCTGATCCCACTATTGCTTGAATAATTCCTGGGCCAGATGCGTGGCTTGGCACTTTCATAGTTTCGACAAGTTTTCCAGGTGGAACAGCTGCTTCTAATTGCAAAACAAGATCTTCAGCTTTTCCATACTTTGTTGATACAACACCAGAACCACGTGCTGCCAAATAACCACCAAGAGTTGCACCGAAGTGAAAAGAGCCCGGATAGTGCGGCATCGTTAAACCTTTTTGATTGAGAATCTTTTCAAGCTCCGGTCCTTCAATTCCTGCTTCAGCCGTAACGACCATAGAGATTTCATCGATGTGTAACACGCGGTTGAGTCGGCGAAGATCTAATGCGATTCCACCATAGATTGCAAAGGTTCCTCCTTGTGTGCCTGAGCCACCACCACGAGGCACAACTGGAATTTTATATTCGCATGCAATGCGCAAAACTTCTGCAACTTCTTCTGCTGTTCCAGGACAAACATAAAGATCAGCTGTTGGTACGGGCAAAGACTTGTATTTAAGGTATTGCGAAATCCATGACCAATCTGCAGATTGCTCATGCAGCAAAGTTGCATCTGTATTCACATTGCTTGGTCCAACAACAGTGGCAATCTCTCGCTGAACTTGGTCAATCAAATACTCATCGCGAATAATGCGTTGGTCTGTTTCCTGCTTTTCGTACACCAGGGTCTCCCTTATGGCTCACATACCTAGACTTCGTATTCCAACTTGTATACAAGTCAGGACCTTATGCGCTGATTTCTACCTCGTCAAGGGTTTTTCTGAGCCTATTTCAGGGTGGGCAAAGCCAGGACCTTGCCTGGATTTAAGATGCCTTTGGGATCTAGGGCGTTTTTGATGGAAAGCATGACTGCCACTGCGCCTGGACCTGCCTCTTTTTCAAGGGATGAAATCTTGCCGGCACCAATTCCATGTTCGCCTGTGCACGTTCCACCCATGCCAATAATTGCATCTGTCATGAGGTGGGTCAGCTCACGCACTGCTGGCAGTTCTTCAGGCTTATTTGGATCGGTAATGATGAAGGCATGAAAGTTTCCATCAGCAACATGACCCAAAATTGAAAATGGAAATGGACTTTGGGTAAGGATTTTTTCGGTGAGCTCAACGGCAGCTGCTAACTTAGATAAAGGAACTGCAGCATCTGTACTGATTGCCCGTTTTCCGGGATATGCAGCCATCCCTGCCCAATAAGCATTGTGGCGAGCCTGCCACAATTTACGCCGTGCGCCTTCTTCAGAAGTCCATTCAAAATTTGTGCCACCAAAATCTGCAGCGATCTCTTGCACGAGTTGTGCATCTTCTTCAACACTTCGCGGGCTTCCGTGAAATTCAAAAAGCAAGGTTGGAGCTTCCTCTAAATTAAGACCATCGTGGGCATTTACATTTTTAATACATTGGGCATCTAAAAACTCACATCGTGCGATTGCCACTCCTGAGCGTACAACTGCAATTGCTGCCTGCACACCATCTGCAAGAGTTGGAAAACGTGAGACCGCTGCAGCCATTTTTTCAGGAATACCAAAAACTCTCAATGATATTTCAGTAACAATTGCAAGCGTTCCTTCCGAGCCAACAATTAAACGAGTTAAGTCATATCCTGCAGATAACTTACGTGTTTCACGTCCCGTGTGAATAATCGTTCCATCTGCTAATACGGCTGTTAGTTTAAGAACATTCTCACGCATCGATCCATACCGCACTGTTGTTGTTCCAGCGGCCCCAGTTGATGTCATTCCACCTATGGTTGCATCTGCGCCTGGGTCTACTGAAAAAAACAGACCATCAGATGAAATTTTCTTGTTTAATGCCATTCGCTTTACTCCTGCTTGCACACGCACAGTCAGGTCATCGGGAGCAATTTCAAGAATCTTGTCCATTGCGCTTAAATCTAATGAAATACCCCCATATATGGGCAATACATGGCCTTCAAGAGAAGTCCCCGCCCCAAATGCCACTACCGGAATATCGTGGTTATTGCAGTATTTAAGAACTTGCGAGACTTCTTCAGTTGTATGCACAGTAATCACAGCCGATGGTTTTACTGGTGGGAATGCAGATTCATCTCTGCCATGCAAATCTAAAATAGAGTCATTAGTTGTAATACGACCATCAACTAGTGCTCCAAGATCTGAAAGCTGAGTCGCAGTAAGTTCTCTACGTGTGCGCATACTATTTCTTAGGCAAATTCAAACTATGAAGTCCACCATCAACTGCTAAAACTGTTCCAGTTGTTGACTTCTGTTCTGGATGAGCGAGATAAATAATTGCGTTTGCTACTTCATCTGAGCTGATAAGTCTGCCAATCGGTTGGCGCGCCTCAAGTGAAACGCGCTCTTTTGCAGGGTCAGCAGATTGGGAAAGTAAGCGTCCGACCCAAGGAGTGTCAGCCGTTCCAGGATTCACACAGTTAACTCTGATTCTTTCTGGAAGTAAGTCAGCTGCCATCGCAAGAGTGAGAGATAAAATTGCCCCTTTACTCGCACTATAGATTGCACGATTAGGTATACCAACTGTGGCTACAACCGAACATGTATTAACAATTGCTCCATCTGAACTCTTACGCATAAGTGGCAGCGCGGCAGAACTCACTCTTGAAGTTCCAATAACATTTATATTTAAAACCTTAGACCACTCTTCAGTTGTTGTTGCCTCTACTCCCCCTTGTGCACCAATCCCTGCATTATTTACGAGGATATCAATTTTTGAAACTTTGCCTGTTATTTCTTTAAAAGCCAGATCTACAGATTCATCACTTGCAATATCGCATTGAATCCAGATACCGGCGCCACTGTTTTCTAATTCACCTGCACTAAGATCCAGGCCAAAGACTTCAGCTCCTTGAGCCTTCAATTTTTTTGCAACAGCCAACCCAATTCCTGAACCGGCCCCGGATATTACGGCTATAAGACCCTTAAAATCAGAGTTCATTTATTCTTACCCCCAGAATAAGCAACGATTGCCGATTCGATTTCACCAATTCCCTCAATGCCTGTTCGCAGGATATTGCCAGCACGCATATATTTTGGCGGCTTAAATCCGAGTCCAACACCGAATGGAGTCCCCGTGTTGATTATGTCACCGGGGTGTAGCTCCATAAATTGACTCACATACCAAATAATGTGATTGATGCCAAACAATAAATCGTTTGTATTTGAATCTTGGCGCATCTCACCATCAAGGCTGCACCACAATCGAAGATTAGAACCATCAATTTCATCTGGTGTTACAACACTAGGTCCTATGGGATTAAATGTTGGGAAGGACTTTCCCTTTACCCACTGCCCCGAGCGTTCAAGTTGCCAGTGACGCTCACTTATATCTTGGCTAATGGTATAGCCCAAAATATACTCCGCAGCCTGATCAGGTGAGTCAAGATATAAAGCATTTTTACCAATAACTATCGCAAGTTCAACTTCATAATCTGTTGCATCACTATTCGGTGGTATCACAATGTCATCATTAGGGCCGATCACAGTATCGGGTGCTTTCATAAAAATTATTGGTTCGTTAGGAGTTTCAGCATTTGCTTCTTTTATATGCCCCAAATAGTTAAGACCAACACAAATTACCTTTGTTGGATTATGAATTGGCGCGCCAATACGACTATTGCCAAGTGGTTCTGTTGGAAGCGTGGATAAATCAGCCTGAGCAACTTTTTTAAATGCTCCATTTTCTAACTCAATTCGGGACCAATCAGAGATGATGGAATCAACGTAAATCACACTTTGTTGCAAAATTACGGCAGCACGTTCTCTTCCGACTGGCCCAATTCGTGCGATTCTCACCTTTCCAACCCCCTATTTAAATACCTGATTATCCTAACCATACTGCTGTGTTGGTAGTCCACTTAAACCTGTACCAGTGACGGCAAGAATTTTTCCCGCCAGTGGTTCATCAGCTCGATCAATTCCTTGGCTTGCAGTTGAAACTATAAGAATATCTCTGTTGGGTCCGGCAAAAGTGCAAGAAGTTGGCCTGCTTACTCCTAATGTGATTTCAGAAACTTTTTCCCCTGATGGTTCATAAATTTCAATCCTTCCTCCATCCCACAGAGCGATAACTATTTTTCCATCCGAACTCATTGACATTCCATCAGGAATACCCGAGGAAGAATCGAAGGTAATTAAGTCCTTAGGATTACTTATATGCCCCGTGTATAAATCGTAATCAAATCTTTTCAGAACTCCAGGGACGCTATCAACATAATAAAAATACTGTGCATCAGGGCTCCAGCCCATTCCATTTGAAAGCGTTATGTCATCCAAAATACTGCGATATGAATTATCTTTTTCTAAAACATAAAGAGAACCACGTCCCTTTTCAAAAGATAATGCCATACTCCCTGCCCAGAAACGACCAGATGGATCCACTTTCCCATCATTCATTCGCATGTCATCTGGAAGAAAGGAATGTAAGGGAGAGTACTTTCCGTCTACATCGATACGTGCAAATCCTTTTTGGGTGGCAGCTATGTAACCACCATCTTTAATGTGTGCAATTGCTCCAACCATAGACGGTACGCCAAAACTCATAGTCTTGCCTGTATCAATATCAGCAGTATGAAAAGTATTTTGTGTTATATCGGTCCATGTCACAGAATTAGTATCGGCGCTCCAAATTGGGCCTTCACCCAAATCAGAAGTTACTTCTGAGATTGCCCGAATATTCATAGCTATAAAATTCTTGGATCTATCTGAATCTTTGGACCAATGCCTGCTCCATCAATCTTCTTGCCTGAGAGAACATCAGAACACTTTGATAATCCGACAGTTGCAGCAACAATTGGCCGTGGATCGATCTCCCCACGGGAATAGAAATCAATGGCACCTTTTAAACCTGGAGAAGCCGAGAGAATTCCAACTGCAGTAACGTCTTTGAGTACTAATGAACGGCTGTCTAGCATGCTGGGCTCAACTGAAACACCGATATAAACGAGGCGACCCCCTGGTTCTACACAAGCAAGTGCTTCGGCGGGAATAGATGAGTCATTTGTGGCATCAATAATTGCGTCATAGCCTCCATCTACATCTTCAAATATTTGTGTAGAAAAATGCACGCCTAAATCTCTTGCAAGAGAAAGTGTTGCGGGATTACGGCCAACCATATGCACTTCTGCCCCCATAGCAATGGCAAATTGTGCGCTCAATAGGCCAATGGTGCCACTACCCCAAATCAACACTTTTTTTCCAGGCGCTGCATGAGCAGCTTGCGCAGCACGTAAAGAGTTTCCGCCAGGTTCGATAAGTGCCCCTACCGTGTCATCAACTGAATCTGGTAACTCATAAAGAGCAAACTCTGGAACTAATAATTGTTCTGCGAGAGCACCAGGCCATCCATTTCTAATTCCTATTTCAAACCTGTCGCTACACACATGTTGCAAACCAGATTTACAGCGCTTACATTTTTGGCAACCAAGCATTGTGTCACCAGTGACGCGTTTGCCTATCCAATTCTTATCTACACCTTCGCCTGCACTTGTAACAGTGCCACACCATTCATGACCGAGTCGCATTGGATATTTAGCTTCACCGGTTTGAAAATAAGCCATATCTCCATTAAAAAATTCAACGTCAGTGCCGCAAACACCAGCTCGGGCAATATCAATGACAACATGTCCTGGCTTTGCGACAGGTGATTCAACTTCTTCTATGGTTGATTGACCGGGTGCATGAACAACGAATGCCTTCATAAGAATCCGAAGCCTAGACGAAGTTTTGCAGCACGGCTATGCTCATGGCACTTAAATAGTGGGGAGCATCTTGCGTGAGAAGTTCGCATTGGTATGCCGGAGACGGCAGAGATGCCTATATTCATCGCGCGTGGATGCGTCGAGGAAATCCAGATTCAGTATTTGACGGGCGACCACAGATAGCCATCGTTAATACAGCATCAGATCTTGCGCCATGTAATTCTCATCTTGATGAAATAGCACAAAGTGTTAAAAATGGGATTTGGGAAGCTGGCGGTGTGCCGCTGAATCTTCCAATGATTTCCCTTGGCGAAACTCAGGTGCGGCCAACTGCGATGTTGTGGCGCAATATGGCTGCTATGGCCACGGAAGAAATGATGCGAGCCAATCCAATCGATGGAGCAGTTCTTTTAGGTGGGTGCGATAAAACTATTCCTGCATTACTAATGGGTGCCTCCTCGGTGAATCTTCCATCGATAGTAGTTCCCGGTGGCCCAATGCTCACAGGAACTTTTAGAGGATCCCCACTTGGTTGTGGAACAGATGTGTGGAGAATGAGTGAGGAAGTGCGCGCAGGTTTGTTGAGCAAAGCTAAATTCTTAGATTCTGAGTCAGCCATGATTCGATCCCGTGGACATTGCAACACAATGGGAACTGCATCAACTATGGGAATTATGGCTGAAGCACTTGGTATGACACTTCCTGGAGTTGCTGGAATACCCGCTGCAGATAGCAGACTTCTTCAGGCAGCACACAACTCTGGCCGTCATATTGTTGAGATGGTTACGAAGAATCTCACACCAAGTGATGTCATGACTAAAGCTTCTTTTGAGAATGCAATCTTGACACTTGCCTCAATTGGTGGGTCCACAAATGCCGTTGTGCACTTACTTGCTATTGCAGGTCGGCTTGGAGTTACCCTTACTCTTGATGATTTTGATCGAATTGGATCGCGCACTCCGCTGCTTGTAAATCTTCAACCCTCTGGAAAGTATCTTATGGAAGATTTCTACCGAGCAGGTGGGTTAAGTGCTGTATTTAATCAACTCATAAATCTGCTAAATCCAAAAGCCATAACGGTCACAGGCAAAGCCTTAATATCTACCATTGGTGATGGTGAGATTTTTGACCCTGAAGTAATCAAAACTATTGATAAACCGCTACAAAAAGAAGCAGGTATAGCAGTCCTGCGAGGAAATATTGCACCTCTTGGGGCAGTGATTAAGCCCTCAGCAGCAAGTCAAAAACTATTAAAACACTCTGGCCCAGCACTTGTTTTTGAAAATATTGAAGATTTTCATGCTCGTATCGATTCTGAAGAGTTAGATGTCACCGCAGATTCAGTATTGGTCTTGCGTGGGTGTGGCCCAAAGGGTTATCCAGGAATGCCAGAAGTAGCGAATATGAAAATTCCAGGAAAATTAATTGCCCAGGGTGTTACCGATATGGTTCGAATTTGTGATGGGCGTATGAGTGGAACAGCTTATGGCACTGTTGTTTTACACGTTGCACCGGAATCTGCTGCTGGGGGGCCGTTATCTAAAATTCAATCTGGTGACATTATTGAATTAGATGTTTCGGCACGCACGTTAAATGTGAAATTGTCTGAATCTGAACTCGCCGCTCGATTAGTCTCACCATCAACTGAGAACGCCTATGCAAGTCCAGATCGTGGATGGCAAAAAATCTACATCGACCATGTAATGCAGGCGGATACAGGTGCTGACTTAGATTTCTTAATTGGATCGAGCGGTTCAGACGTAACGCGCGAATCTCATTAGGTCTAGTAGACTCATAATAATTTTATAACCAGAGAATCAAGGGTGGTGGCTAATGAGTAAGAACGTAAAACGTCAATTTCCAAAGCCCTCTGAACTTGCCCCCCTTCTTCAATTTTCTCTGCCCACTCTTCGTCGAAAAAAGCGTCGTCTTGAAAAGGCTTACACAATTTGGGATCTGCGCGATATTGCCAAGAAGCGCACACCTCAAGGTCCTTTTGATTACACCGATGGATCTGCCGAAAGTGAAATCAGTCTTGAGCGTGCACGTCAGGCATATCGCGATCTCGAATTTATCCCAAGCATTCTCAAAGATGTATCAACTGCAGATTTAACTCGCAGCGCACTCGGTGAAACTTTCTCAATGCCACTTGGAATTTCTCCAACTGGCTTTACCCGCATGATGCAGACCGAGGGTGAAATTGCTGGGGCTCGAGCTGCAGAAAAATTTGGAATTCCTTTTACTCTCTCAACTCTTGGAACGAGCACCATTGAAGATGTCGTTGCTGCAGCACCTGATGGCCGCAATTGGTTTCAGCTCTATATGTGGAAAGACCGCGAAGCAAGTATGGCTCTTGTTGAACGCGCAAAGCGTGCAGGAGTTAAGAATCTCATGCTCACAGTTGATGTTCCTGCTGCGGGTCAAAGAATTCGCGACTCTCGCAACGGCCTCACTGTTCCTCCACGCTTAACTGCTGGGACAGTAATCAATGCAATCCCAAGACCAGCTTGGTGGATCAACTTTCTTACGACCCCTTCTATTGAATTTGCTTCAATGAAAAACTGGGAAGGCACTGTTGGCGAACTCCTTGATTTTATGTTCGATCCAACAATGACTTGGGAAGACCTCAAATGGATTCGTCAGCAATGGGATGGCACTTTGACGGTTAAAGGAATTCAAAATCTTGATGATGCAAAAATGGCTGCAAAGCTAGGTGCAGATGCAATTCTTCTATCTAATCACGGTGGACGTCAGCTTGATCGGGCGCCAGTTATGTTGCACCTACTTGCAGATATTAAGAGGGAGTTTAAGAAAGATTACGAAATCCATATCGATACTGGAATCATGCATGGGGCAGATGTTTTGGCTGCTGTGGCTCTAGGTGCTCAATTCACCTACGTTGGAAGAGCCTATTTGTATGGCCTCATGGCCGGCGGGCAAGATGGTGTGGAACGAGCCTTGGAAATTATGCGCACTCAAATGGTTCGCAATATGAAGTTACTTGGAGTTAATTCACTTGATGAGTTAACGCCAAAGCACATTCGCTTCTTGAATCGCAGTTAAAGGTTCTTCAACACTATTGCGTCACGGAGCCGAAGATCATCTGGACAATCTCGTAAACTCTTACTGGTGGCGGGTGAAGGATTTGAACCTTCGAAGGCAGAGCCGGGGGATTTACAGTCCCCTCCCATTGGCCGCTCGGGCAACCCGCCAAGGTCGAACAAGTACTGCGGCAATTATGGATAGTGCGAAGGGAAAGGATACCTTAG
>Ga0209500_10001462_pt1 | contig 17695 bp, 13 predicted proteins | sample S_140212_EF_Meta_FD_187323 | JGI IMG/M metagenome (GOLD analysis project Ga0209500, IMG submission 187323) | Freshwater microbial communities from Lake Simoncouche, Canada to study carbon cycling - S_140212_EF_MetaG (SPAdes) (version 2) | ecosystem: Environmental > Aquatic > Freshwater > Lake ... | reverse complement strand
ACGTCCGGGTATCGTACACTACTTGTACGATTATAGTCCAGACATGGAGTATTTGGAAATTATCATGCCCGCAGACTATGGTACAGAGCCAGCTGAAGGTCCATGCGACATACCTGAGCCAACAACCTGGAAGTGATATTAAAGAAACTTTATATATCAAATCAGTTGCTATTACTTAATAACATCTATATAATAAATAACTGTGCTGATAAACAGCACATACAGACATACACACAAGGAGAAATACAATGTCAGAATTCAATACACCAAAACTACCAGAAGTTAAATTTAACAAAAACGGCTACGAAATCCGTTCAGACATTCTTGGAATGGCAAAAAGCCTATTACAAGATGACTTTTATGCTAAGTTCCAAGGTTGGGAAATGTCAACTGCTAAAGATGAAAAGACAGGCAAGTTGGTAACCACAGTAGGGATGCCAGAATTTCCAGGACTTGATAAAGTTCTAGAAACAGCGGAAAAAATGTACGGTTTTGTAAATCAAGGTACAGCAGGAAAAAAATAATAATATAATAAAGGCATAGCCTAGCCCCGGGGATTCTCGGGGTTTTTTACGACTTCTTTTTCCCGTTACGCATATTGATCTGCCAACGTGCTAGTTGCCCTTTACGGCCCTTGGCATGGCTGGCTTTTTCCAGTTCAGACATGGTGGCTTTTTTGGGAATACCATGTCTGACACTGTCCCCAGGACGACCAGGGCCTTTGCCATCGGCAAAGTTTTCCGCCACACCTTGCATCTGACTTGGCTTTACAATGGTTACAGTACCGTTATCATAATCAATTAAGTCAGTGAGTCCGGGATGACGAGATTTTAGATGTATATCAAATCTGTTAAAATCTTCAATGGCATCACTATCAAATGATTGCAATGCTCGGGCATCTTCTGGACTGATTGTCAAAGAAGCCATTATCCAATCAGTATGCTTGGGTGCATCTTGTTCTTCATCAAGCCCTTCGTCTTGTATGGTATTCCATACACTACGGCTTACTGGTTTCCAAGTCAAGTTAGGTACCTGAGACAAATAATCTTGTTCCAAGCCTTCCGCCACACCTTGATTGACCATTTGTTCAGCAAATTCGTTACCTTGTAATTTAACACTGATGACTTGTTGTATCAATCGCCAGGCTTTACTTGTTTCGCCTGCGTCTTTTAATTGTTTGAACTTGATTTTTTCTTCTGGAGTAGCAATATTAAAAAACTTAGACACTTCCATCATGCCAATGTTTCCTGGATACGTTGCTTCCGTTGTAACTGTGGTTGGCCGTAGCAAGTATATAATACTGTCTCCATTTTCTCGAGCGTGTATCTTGTATCCCACGGAACCGGCGTACCGCTGAACTAATCTGTAGTATAAACTAGCACGACTTTCAGGGTTCACTGATTCGGGATCATCGTTTTTATCAGCTGAAAATGTCAGTGCCTGGGGTTTAACATTTTCAATAAACTGTTTGATTGCTGTTAATACCGTGGCAAATATTCGCTGTGCGTCGCCTTCTCCAGTAACTCCAAAATCATCATCTCTATCAAACACAACTTGCCATTCATTTTTCTTGTGGTCAAACCTGATGGTCAAACTTGAGCCGTCATTTAATACAGAACGTGCATTATAGTCACCGGATTCTCTTTTTTCCCATTTAAACGGATAAGGTTGATCAAACGACTCTGTCACACATTGTATTTCTAAATGGTGTTTAACTTTTTTTAATTCAGTTTGATCTAGGTCATCTAGATGTTCTTTGCCAGTTAATCGTTTGGTAAGTTTCAAAAAACTAGGTTCGTTGTCCCAAAGGATATTGTTTTTATCTGCCAACTTGTGTATATCTTTGGGAGTTATACCTTCAGTAATGGGTTTACTGCTCAAATACTCAGGGTAATGTTTATTAAAATGACGCATGACTATACCAGCTACAGCGTTTGCTTGATTTTCATGGGGACTACCAGTACGACCGCTATCGTCGACTAGTTCATGTTCTGAATCCTGTTTGTAATGTGTTAGCTCATGTGCTATAGTTCTTAATATATCGTTTGGATGACGATTCATTAATGATACGTATAATACATGCTCCCCATTTTCATATTTGCCAAATGTAGGTTGTACATCATCATGTACATGTGCTTCAAATTTCATTGTGGGCAAATGCTTTAACCCAATATGTTTCATAGCTATGGGTAAGAATTTTTGGAACATCTCTAAAAAGTTATCTTTGTGGTCTTTAATAGATACACTTTTTGGTTTCAAATCGCGGGCTCGCATGATTAAGCCTCTTTAGAAATTTCGTAGTCCGTTACTGGATACTGTGGATATTTATTTCTTAGTTTTTCTAATAAATGTGCTCGACTATCAGCAGGTATATGTGCTGTACGATCGCTCGGTATATGTCTTACTGTCCATGTACCTGGAGTATTATCGTCATCGCCTTCTTCGGCGTTTGGCTCGTTTGGAGTTTCACCACTAGCATACGATAATGGGAATTTAGTTTTAAGATCGTTAATTTCTTTAGCAATATCGTACCCTTTACCACCTGTTAATTCTTTACTTTCTTCGTGTATAGCAAAGTCGTGCGCCTGAATAGCATCTACAATTTCTTTCATTAACCCGGGAAATAGTTCAGCAAACTTCTGATCATTCCGTGATAGGTTATGTGCCCCTCTATCATCTTGGTCAGCATTTACCAGTTGATTAGTAACGGCATGCATCTGCCACTTACCATCTTTAGTGTTCATATTCTGTTTGTCTAGTACGCTGACAATTATACCATCTGGAGCATAACGTGGGAACCAAGTAGTACCTTGACTAGATCCTGTACAAAAGTGAGCCTGATACCCTGTTGAGTTATTAAACACATAACATGAACCATAGTCAAAAGGTATAGTAACTAAGAAACGATCATTGTCGATCAGTGTGAGATCTTTTTTCTCACGCTTCATCTTCTCAATCTTTTCAGCATCTTTAATACGTCTTAATTCGTCTCGATAATCAATATCGTTTCTTAAACGTTGTAATTGTTTAATATTAGTAAATTTATTAAAATCTTGATCGCGTGGCTTCAGTTGTCCTCGCTTGCTGAGTGCCGACCACACCCCTAGAGCATCACCACCCTCGCCATTGATATCTTCGTAGTCTGCTTGACCGTTAATATATAAACGTGTTAGCCAATCATCAAACTTACCATTAGCTGATAAGTCACCGTAATCGTTGCGACGAAGTGTATCATCAATTAGTTGGCTCCAGGCCTGTACTACTTGATCGTCTGTAGGTTTTGGTCCCAGGCGTGCCACTATAGTTTTTGGTATAGTATGGTCATGCCGAAATGCTATAGACAACATTTTAGTCTGTTTAGGATCTTTAAGGATCTTGGCAGCGATGTTAGCTTCAACTACTATCGATGGACGTTGTAGGATTTGTAATAGTTTCATTATGATATTAAACTTCTTTTGAAGAAACTTAAAATAGTTCCTAGTTTTTTAGTATCTCCGCTGGATATATCTGCTAATAATTTATTAACACCCACATCACTACCAGTGTAGTACTCACCACCATATTGTTGGGTAATATCTAACGTGTCGTCTGGATAATAATGACTAGCTGAAAGAATTACTGCTGTTTTAACAGCTTTATTAAATATATTAGGAACACCGCTATCCTCATTTTCTAAAGAAATCAAAGCACTATTCAAATCTCTTAGTTTTCCTAATTTAGTAGATGCTTTGTCAAAACTATCATTTTTAACCATAATACCTACCATGCCTTTAATATCAGCTATAGCGGCAGTAGCGGCTCTAACCCAAAGAGGTTTGAATTTAGTTACTAGACTGATAATTGACGCTGACGTGTCGCTACTGGGTTTATTCTGATTTGCACGTTTTTGTTGAATTTTTTTTACATCACCTTTGTCACGCCCTGTGTAGAACGCAAGAGGTTTCCCACCTAGTTTCTCTTTGAGGAAATCCATGATGTTTCCACCGCGACTATCACTAAATGTTTCTACACCATTGCCTGTACTCGCGGCGGCTAAGTAGTTACCGGCTTGTTGTTTAATAGCCCCTACCCCTTTTGGGTATTTCATAATAACCCAACTACCTCGGTATGTGTCTTTAAGATCACTCCAACTGATTTTATCAATTTGTTGATATTCTTGATCGTGACTTAATTGTTCTTTTGAATGTAAGTGTTTGACTAACTCTTGCCCGCCTGGAAGACCTTTTATTAAACTCATTGAAGAGCTGGCTTCGAACATTACGCTTTCACATAATTGAGCAAATAACTGATGTGTTTGAAGATTCATATTGATATTTATCGAATTTAGTGCTGTTTTTAATCTCCAGGCACGACTCTTTTGATTAGGGCACAGCAAGCCCACATCCGTAAAGATTAACGGTCCTAAGGATGTTAATCATATTTATTGTTGATAATATTGTCTAAAATCTTTTAGTACATCGTAGTTTAATGTACTAGGGTCAAAATTCCATATGGTGCTTTGTCTGATCCAGCATATAGCAGGAGTAGGCATCATTATACTTAATGGTACACAGCTTTCTGTATCTTCTGGTTGATTTATACGCATAAAGTAAAAGTTATCAATAGCTCGATGTACTCCTTGATCTTTTATTTCTTTTAATAATATTTCTGCCGTTTTATACGTAATAGTATAGGCATGAGCTCCTGAAAACCGACGAATATTGACTATTTTATTTGGTATTCCGGCTGATTGATAGTCGTATTTTTTGTAATCGACAAACTTATACCCAAGACTAACTATCAAATTATCTGGAATTTTTATATTGATAGGATGCAACATTAGTGAGTCGTGTTCTAATATTACAGCACATTCTTGATTTTCTACTATCTTTTTCCATATTAAAAAATGGCTAGCAGTGGCACAGGCTGCCGCAGAATTCATGTTAAAGTTTACCAAAATTCCTGGAATAGGAAAATTACTCCAAAGTTCTTGTGGTGTAATATCCTGATACCCTTGAAAGTATTCCCAGGCCAGTCCTACCCTATCGCAGGACTCTGCACACTGCTCTGCATATTCAATGCTTACAGGATTATTAATCCTTAAAATATATGCTTTAGTAGGAATCATGCACGTCTAAAGTGATAGTCCCCGTCGCATTCCTTGAGAAATATGTTTTTTACTAATTCAAATCCTTGCGATTTTAAATAATTAACTATTTCATCCTTTTTTGGTGCTCCTAGGTTATATTCTTTATGCTGTAATTCTATGAATATATCCGTACAATGAAACAAAGCCTCAGTTGCACCTTTCAGTATGTCTAATTCTGATCCTTGCACATCTATCTTGATAAAATCAGCATGAGGGAAATTTTTCTGTTTTACTATAGAGTCAAGAGTCATTGCGGACTTAACTACACTATGCTGTTCTCCAAACGCACACCCTTGTGGGCTAAATTCGGTGTTCTCTTTATAATAACTATTACCCATTGGATGCTCTGGGTTCTGATAAAATTTAACTACTTTACCATCTTGATCACTGAGTACTCCTAAATAATATCTTTCAGGCTTTTGATCATACAAGTTTTTAACTTCTTCCATCGCTTCAAATTTAACTACTTCAGCAGTTTGCCAACGATTTTTTACAATCTTAGTCCACTCTCCAACATTTGCACCTATATCATATATTACCTTTGGTGATATATCTACAGTTTGTATATATTCTATAAGACGACTGTCTAGGTTAGTTGAATTGGATATTTCTAATAATCTTCGATCTATGCCGGTTAATTTATTTGGCACAGTCTCAGTGTTGACACGGAAAGTATAACTGCCTGTATGATTACAAATTATATCTGTATCGCACCATAGAGTAAATCCATGTTCACGGGCCCGCATACAAAAAAATACATCTTCACTAATAGTATCAGCATGATCTATAGCACTCTTGTATATAAAATGAGGATATGGAATACCTTTGAGTACTTCAGTCTTTACAAGAACACATCCAAACCCACAACTGTCGATAGAAACCAAACCTTGATCTTTAATATCTGCCCAGTCAACGTGCGATACTCCGCCTTGATTATTTTTACGCATAATTTCTATAGTATGTGTATTTGGGATACGTTGTATATAAACTCCACTGACTATATCTCGATCGTGGCTTAACAAACGTTCTAGTGTGTCAGGAGGAAAACTAATATCACTATCCACTGCAAATAGATATTCAAATCCATTACGTATGGTCCAATTTGCTATTAAATTACGGACCTGTTCTACTTGATATCCCCAAAAATATTGAAATACAGTTTCATACCCTTCTGGTACACGTAGATCATATATACTCTTAAAGGTATCTGCTTCTATATTACGGTTAGTTGGTATGGCTATTAGGATTTTCTTTTTAGACTCTGGCATTTTTTTAATAGGTTTAGGAAGTTCTGTAGGATTTAGACTCTTAGGGACTATGGCTAATATTGTAAGATCTTGTTCTTCTCTATTAATTTTATAGTCGTTGTAAGGACTAGCATCATTGTAATTATACACTATATCAGGTACAGAATAAACACGATCAGGATCTACATTTATAATACTAGAATAAAATATGGCAAGATCATTGCCTGCTTTAAACCAATTACCTTGTAAGTCTTGTAGCTCGTGATCTGGAACAAACATTAAAAACTTAGCCTTCATTGTGCGCAGATGTGTGTAAGGTATGTTCCAATTAAATTTATAGTTTTTGTAAGTCTTATGTTCTTTTATTTCTGGAGGATAAGGTTGCCCCACTAAAGGTATACTATCAACAACACTCCAACAACTACCGTAGGTAAAATCATAATCATCGTGTAATCTATTATAGTAATCAAATATATCTGGACGATTAATTAACCAATCATCTCCATCAAGCATTAATACAATATCGTTGGGCTGTTGTTGACGTATTGTAGTCACATAGTTATACCCGGCTCCGCGATTTTCTGTATTGCGTATTACACGAAACTTGTTTTTAATATTCTCAGGTAGGTCTTCAATCATTCGACGTGCTATTACATACCCGTTGTCTGTACTAGCATCATCGATTAATATATGTTCGTAGTTGTCATAATCTTGTGCGGCTACTGACGCAATACAACGAGCTATAAAGTTTTCTGCTTTGTAACAGGGGCTAATTACAACAATCTTTTTTTCAGGACCTTGTTTAGGAGCCAGCCATTCTTCACTGGTAGAACTACGACGATTGAATAGTAAATGATATTTGTTTTTACTGTACGTAGCTTGTTGGCTTTCTTCTCTACTTAGATAACACCCTAGTTTGTTATAAATGTGCTGTTTCCATTCTAATGCTGTTACATCCCAACCTACTAGATCTTTAATATCATCTAATGCTTTCATACGTTTGAGATGTCCGTCTTTGTCGTTATAGGCCGACACAGTCATTTCAACAAAAAGATCAGCTTGTTGTAAAGGATTAATATCAGGAAATAATCCATTTGGTACAACAGAGTAATCTATCATATAGCTAAAGTCTGTAGCAGTTTCTTCTAAAGCACCAAATCGACAAGTTAACAATGGAGTATTGGCATATAAACTTTCAAGAGTACTGATACCATAAGTCTCGGGTAATGCCGCAGGATAAATGAAGTAACTGGCTGTGGCGCAGTGCTCTGCTACTTCACTCTGCGATATAATTCCTGTAAAGGTAATGGTAGGATCGTTATAGCTAGATTTGGCTATTTTATCAAACTCTTCTTTTTCATTATCGTGAGCAAATGCTGATCCAAGTTTATAAAATCCACCTATAACAGTTAGTCTAGCTTTTGGGATACGTTCTTTAATTTTTGGCCATATGGTGTTTAGTAAAGGATCTAATCCTTTACTCATATTAGCATTGAATATAAACTTATCTGGATCCTTAAGATTTAGATCTACGCTATCAAAGTACTTGACCATTCCGTTGCGAGTAGTCCACATTTTACGTCGTAGTACTTCAAAGTTACGCAATTTAGGATGTGCGCAGGTCATTACATACATAGCGTGAAAATCGCTCAAGGTCCATATTTCATCGATACAGTTATTAACAACTAAATGTTCTAATATGTCGTCACCCCAACAGAATGTATCGTGCATCCAAAATACTTTTAGTTTGGCATTATTACGTATGTATTCAAAATCTCTATAGTTAAACTTACGGTGAGTAGTTTGTGGATATTCATACCAAGGATTAGTTATGAAAGGAGTCACACATCTAGAACTAATTACTACATCAAACTTATCTGTATTGGCAGCGATAGAACTTAAAGGTTTATAGGTTACTTCATTGTATATTCCGGGCAAACTTCCATCTTCATCACATCCATTAAACACCGTAACATCAAATCCTATTTGTGCTAGTTGTTCGCTAATTAATATAACAGCACTTTCGCTTCCACCTAATCCTTTTTTCTTTAGGGTATTGCCGTCATAGCTCATGCCCACTATATCAATAAACGCTAGTTTGATTCTTGGATTGGGTAGAGATGTAATAGAAGAAGGTTTAGCTCGAGAAATAATTTCATCACGATTTATATATCGTCTTCCAAATACTTTGTGTACACGATAGTTTATCCAATCTACCTGGGCTTGTTCTCGGTCTGTTAATGTTCTTCCAAATTGATTAAAGAAGTGTTGTTTCCATTGTAAGGCCACAGTATCCCAGGTACTGACATCTTTAACAGCATTACAAGCGTTCTGTTTTTGTTGATGTAGATAGGGATTGTTCATAACCTGTAATACTGTTTGAACATATAGATCTGCTTGATGATCGGGATCAATCCAAGGATATAATCCATTTGGTTCTACAGGATAGTCTATAAAGTAACTGGCTGAATCGGTTGCTGACTCTTCCATAGCACCGAATCTTGTTCCTATAACAGGAGTATTGTAGTTAATACTTTCAATACTGCTGATACCGCTAGTCTCAGGATATGCTCCTGGGTACAGGAAAGCCGACGCCTTTGCCATAATCTCAGCTATTTTAGGTTGTGGAATAATACCTGTAAACTCTATACTAGGATCATTTTCTGTTAACTTCTGTAGTTCTACTACCTGTTGGTTGGCGGGGCTGACTCCGTTTTCATCTCGGAAACGATAGTATCCTCCGATGATCTTTAGTTTAGCTTTGGGCTGTACGGCACGTATTTTTGGCCATATCTTACGTACTAACGGCTCCATACCTTTAGTAACGCTAGCATTATAAACAAACAGGTTGGGATCTTTTTGTTTAACATCAACCCAGTCTATGTATCTGTTGATGGCATTTCTTGTATGAAAAATACGATTCTTAAACACTTCAAAATTGCGTCGAGGACCATGTGCAAATGTGTTGGCTACATAACTGATGTGCCAGTCACTGATCAAGAATATTTCATCGATACAACGATTGATCAATAACGTTTCTAATAAATGATCGCCCCAGATAAATGTATCTTGCATCCAAAGTATCTTTAGTTGATTAGGACGTTGCAACTGTAAAAATAAATCTGCGTTAAAATCACGAGGTGGTGGCTGTTTGACTTGGTCGTATAAGTTTTTAGGAGTGAATGGAATAACAGTGCGCTGACTGATAACTATATCAAACTGATAGTCTCGTTCAGCTAATACAGTGACGGGATAATATATAACCCCATCGTAGGTTCCCGGGCGTGTTTCGGTAGTTGAGCAGTCATTAAAAATACTAACTTCAAATCCTATTTTAACTAGTTCTCGGGCAATAGATATTATACTGCTTTCGCTGCCGCCGATGCCTTTTTTGCTTAATGTAGTTCCATCATAGTTAAGACCAATAATGTCAACTATGGCTATTTTGAGTTTATTCATGTAGAGTATTTAAGTATACTCTATTGTAACATAAAAGAAAACTGACTGTCAAGACAGTCAGTTATGATTAATGTGGTGCGTATGGATTTATTGGTCGATCAGTCCCGTCATCTTCTGGATAAACTGGATACGGGCGTGTCCAACAGACTCCTGTCCAAGTATAGGGTAGTTTGCCCTCTACTAGATAAGTATCTCCAACTTTTGGATTACGTGGTAAATCTTTAAGGGTATCAACTATCATGTTACTGCCCTAAATTGAAATGCATTCCTGTGGCCTGCTCTATAGCGGCCATAGGTACTTGATAGTTCGGCCAACTTGTTGCTGGAGTAATTGGCTCATTTGGCATTAGGTACGCCTGTACTGTCTTGCTGTTTTTTTCAATAATGATTTTATATAGACGAGTAGGAATCCCTAATCCATTACCAATTACTGGATGTCCTGGATCAAAGATACCGCCAGATATAATGTAGAACTCTGTACCGGGAGCCATAGCCCATTGGCGTTCAGCAGTTTCTAATAGACGCCATCCGCCTCTGTTGTTGCTAGCGTTCTGTGCTACCATATTACTTAAAAAGAAACTCTCACTCATAATAGCATCATTTTGTGTATTATTGCCCGCCGGTGCCATATGTCCGCGATCGTGTGTTTTTCCCACAATAGCATAGTCAGCTAGACTAGCACTACATTGAGGTGTAACTAATGGATCAGGACGGAAATTATCCTTGCGTTTCGCTGGACCACTCATTGCGGCCACTGTTAAATGCTCAAATACTGCTACTGGTGCTTTTACACTACAACGATGAATCACAGCGTAGTTTGTATGGCATATCTCTTGATCGCCGGGCTGTGGTTGATATTGCGGAGTGCCGTTTACAGTAAACTGTGGACATTGTTGATTAATCTGTGCTTGTGCTAGACTTAATAAGGTTAGCAAAACCAGTGTTAGTAGAATCTTTTTCATTTTAAGTACCTTTTGTTAAGTTGGTACTTTATTTAGCGTTATGACTCGGTGAAGTCTATGTTATAATCCACGGACGGCCAACAACTAATGTGCTGGTAGTTCCTATTGTGCTGGTATTACTGGTATATTTGTCTGTTAGTAAATCTATATCATAAATGTTACGACTTCTATAAAAAGTAGAACTAGTATCACCGCCTGCTTGTCTGCGTAACTGTGCTAATTCTAACTTGGCAATTTGTCTATCCACTTTGTTTGTAGCAGTTGAAATATTATTACTACTGTAAATTGTTGTAGAAGTAGTAACACCATAAGATCCTAATGTACCACTGACTAACGCTGTTGAAGTTGTAGAAGGATTTACAATGTAAAACTTCATAATAGATGTGCTAACACCTTCTATGGCATTTACCAATGTTTTTAATTGAGAAACCGTGGTTGCTGTAGTTGCTGTGGTAGACAACTTTGTAGCACTGTTGAGGAAACTTTGAACTAGGATAGGCATGGTATATATTTAACTCTTTAATTTGGCCAAACCTAAAAACTCTAGCCCTTTAATATACATCCAACCTATGTCAACCTCCCACCACTTTTGACTAAATTTAGGATTTGAAATATCTGCATGGTGATTATTGTGCAATTCCTCCCCCCCAATCCATATGCCCCATGGCATTAAGTTTGTGCTTTTATCCTTAGTATCGGTATTGCGATACCCCCACCAATGTGCTAGGCCATTAATTAACCCAGCGGCATTGAATGGTATCCAAATCATCTGTACACCCCAAACTAATAACCCCCATGGTCCAAATAGTGCTAGATCAATGGCCAACATTAACAGTATGCCAATCTTGTGATGAGGTTGATATAGTTTTCGTTCAATCCAATCTTTAGGAGTACCTGCCCCATACTTCATAACAAAGTCTGCATCCTTACAGGCAGTATTGTATAACAGCCAACCTGTGGTCATTACAGTTTTAATACCAAATATGTGTGGACTATGCGGGTCACCCTCTACATCAGTAGTTTGATGATGCTTACGATGTACCGCCACCCATTGCTTGGTGGTCATACCTGTTGTCAGCCATAACCAAAAACGCATAAAGTGACTTATTACTGGGTGAAATTCTACACCCCTATGTGCTTGACTGCGATGTAGGTACAGTGTGACGCATACGATGGTAATGTGTGTTGCTAAGAGTGTGAATAAGATTTCTGTCATAGGTTACCAAATAAATGTATGAGTTTCGCCGCCAACGCCTGTGTTCCAACCTGGAGCATTGTAGTTAGAATGCCAATAGATAGACCGGTCCTGTATAACTTGTTACATCGTCAGAGATGCCGGGATAAGTTTGTCTTTGGTACCCTGGACGTTGTTCTTGACTGTTGCTGTGGAAATCAGTTCCCCAATAACTCCAAAATGTTTCTGCTAGAGTATTACCGCGCCAATTATCACCTTTACCTGACAGTAGATTGCCACTGTAAGAGCACAAGGCCTGAATGTCGTTGTCACTGTCTCGATTGATACCCATTACAGCAAATTTGTCTAGAATGTTGCTGTTACTGTCCCTAAACACAGTGCCGCCATTGCTGGTCAATAAACCAGAATATCCATTTGTACCAGCAGTGAAACCAGTGACTGCTGGGCTGCCGTACAACGAGTCATTTCCGTTAAATGTAGGACTAGTTTCCATATAATAATCCAAGCGTCTAATAATATCGTAGATGGTTTCTGAACCTGTGCTGGACACTAAATCGTATATCAAATAGTTGGTGTTAGAGGCAGGATCTGATAATGTGCCAGACCCGTCTACTAGGGCTATTTTTGTAATGCCAGTTTTAAGGAAAAAGTTAGCATAAACACCACGACCCGCGCCAAATGCTGTGCGACTGATAGCACCAGAAGATTGGAAGTTGGCTCCTCGGAATCCGGTGGTTCCAATACGGGCAAACGGATCACTTGTTGATTCTCCAGATTTTGATCCGTTGGTGGCCATAAGAATTTGCCAACCTGAAGTGACTATTCCGCTGGTATCTACATCGGGTACAAAAGTGGTCAGCGAGCCACCGCCTCCACCACCGCCTCCGCTGCCACTGCTGACAATGGATCCCGCTAATGTTTGAACAATGCTCATTGTCTAATCCTTAAAAATTGTCACTAATGTCGGCGCCAGCAATCATCCAGATATCACCGTGGTCGTCAGCATCATCTGACTCAGTGCCTTCCTTGATTTTGATCAAGGTAATCATCTGTCCCGATCCGTTGTCAGCAATGCCAATTTCTGGAGTTTTTGTATCACCACCTGAGAACCATATTTCACCACGTAGGTTATCGCTATCTTCACATATCACATAAAGATCGTCGTTGCTGATGTTGATGATAGTCACTGTATATCCAACTGGTAGTGAGACTTTTTGCCAGTTAGGAATAATCACACCAGTTTGGTCTCCCGATTCAACAAGAATATGTCTGCCTGAATCTTCTGGTTTTAGAGTATAATTCCGACTGATCCGCACCTGTGGCACAATGGCTGTGCTGAATGTCTGACGACTACCGTCGGCAAACTCAAGGGCACCGCCTTCGTTGCTGAGGATTGTCTTGGGATAGAATGTGAATTCTTCGTTAGGATAGTCAGTGTAGTAATGTTTGATGTTTTCCACAGCAGTGATACTGCCAGTGTGCTCTGTGGCAGTGAACACTGTTGCTGTTCTACCACTGAGTCGCCAAACTTTGATTCGGTCATCGTTGGATTCCACATACTTCCATAGGCCGTGCTCTCCCAGCCCTGTGCCGTCTAATGGTAATGTAACTATAAACGCATTGTCAGTGTTATCATCTGGAGCATCAGTAAAACCTACCAATGTAAACTGGTCGCCATGTATGCTCAGCGCCTTGTTACCATACCCTTCATAACACATCTGAGTGTCGCTTTCGTAAACACCCCACATACGCTTCCATATGAATTCACCGTCAGTGTCTAACTTGACAATCGCAATGGCCTGATCATCAAAAAACTCAAAGTCATCGTCGAATTCCCACGCAATTACTATCTCATCTGTGGCAGGATCAACTGCTACACTGATGTTGCTGTCTGGACTATACCAACCGCCACCATTGCTGGATCCAATACCAATAAACTGTTGCCATATGATGTTTAAGTTGCTGTCCAACTTGGTGACCAAGACTTCGTCGTCTTCGTCTCTCCCATCGTTATACATTTCATGAACTACAACGATTGAATCATTGGCCATCAAGGCCACTGCTCCATTGTAAGCATTGTTTCCACCCATGTTGTCGTTGATGTACTTGCTGGCTGCGATTGTGCCTGTGCTGGTAAACTTCACTACTAGGGCTTGGTCATAGTTGACTTCATAGCGTCCATTACCCACAGCATACAAGTGTGTGCCTGCCGCGTTCCACGCTACTCCAGTGAAACTGTCTCTGATAGCACCACCAATGGCCTTGGTAAAGTCTGGAGTCCACACAAATGCTTCGCCACCCATATTTTGCTTGATGGCAAATGCGGCTCCGCCTGCGGCATAGTCCACTGTAGCACTGGTGTTTAGCAGTAGATGTGTTGCGGGATGAGCACCACTGGTCCGACTGATTGAACCAGTGTTGACGCCACCATCACCTAACACTGAGTTGACTGTGAACACTATGTTGTTGGCGGGTGATGTTCCTCCGGACAACAGCAGTCCACTCACTGTGATGGTGTCGCCTGGAGCATAATCAACGCCATTGGCCACCACGGTGTGATATTCATAAGCCCCAGTTGTAGGGTTAAATCCTATTGAGATAGTGGCACCACTACCAGCCACGCTGTTGCTAGTGGTTGCTAATCCTGTGTATTCGTTCACACCTGTGATTCGAATCTGGTCAGTGATACCAGTGCCAGTAATCCACCAGTCGTTGTAATAACTGCCGCCTAGAATATTTTCACCTGGGAAATGTTCAGCATCAATGTCTGCTTTGGTAACCCATAGTTTATCTACACCACTACCTGCCAAAGGAGTAATGGCGCCGTATTCTGTATACTCGTTAAACTTTTCACCAACAATGGCAACCTTACCAGCGGCGCTGACCGCAACGTCAATGGCATAGACATCGCCCTCGTCTCGCAGTGTGCGTGTGCTGACCACTGTGCCTGATCCTGAATCAATGGTTAGAATCACTGTTTCTGTCCAGTTGCTGTCAAGACTCAGAGCGTTAGGGTCACCCAATGCTGTTGGTGTTGTGATAACAACTTCAATGTTGCCAGAGTCAGGATTGTAGGCCATTGACCTTATTTCGCACTCTGCGTTGTCATCATTATCTTGAACAGAGGTATATGTATCTGAAAGGCCGGTCGCACCTATACCACTCACAATGGTAACTGTGTACACTTCGCCAACATAGTTAGTGGCATTGGTTATGGTGGCCACTTCTAACACCAATGTATTGCTGGCATCGCCTCCGAGATTGTCGCCATCGATGACAATCCTATCACCTACTTTGTAGCCATTGCCGCCATTGGTCACAGTGGCTGCGGTGTAAGTACCGGTTGTAACAGTCACGTCGAACTGGGCACCATCGCCACTGCGTAGTTCTCTCTGCCATACTACCGCACCTTCTGGTGTGAATTTGTAAATGTGAGCACGATTGCCTTCCCAGTCGTCACTACCTATAACATAGGCAAATCCTTCTGCGTCGTGACATACACTTTCAAACCAAATGTCACTATTATCGTTAGGCAATTGACCATACATTGTGGCATAGCCCAACTGCTGTTGTTGTAGTCGAATGTCAGCATCTGCTGGTGCTGTAAATGTGCCGTCTTTGCCAAATGTCCAAGTGTTAACCTTGCTGGATGTGCGTCTTACGCTGATACCCACTGCCTGTGTGACAATGCCGGCTGAGCCTTCTTCGGTCATGGCAATGTCAGTTTGTAGTTGTGTTGGACCGTCGACTGCCACCAGGGTGTTCATCAATTTACCTGGGATACGACTTGTTGATAATGTCCAACCTTCGGCTGTGAATTTAGTGGCCGCAGTATCAAACTGTGCTACAAAGCCTTGAGTAAAATAATCTTCATCGGTGTTGGGTGTGCTGTCCACTAGGTCTGGGCCACTTGCTCCCAGTCTAACCTCACCACCAATAAGTATCTTGTCTCCCTGCACTGATATATTATCGGCCACACCGTCATCCCAAGGAGCATCATTGACATCACCTGGAATTTCTTGTGAGTTGGGATTGTCAAAATAACTCTGCCAGATCACAGCACCTGTGGTTTTGTTGTATCGGGCTAGAGCCAATGCGGCATTCCAAACGCCTAAACTTGAATCTGCTTGACCTGCTGATTTTCTTTGATAAGTGCTGGCCAACAAGTATAAGTCGCCATCGTCACCTACCGCTGTGCTGACACCTACCCAATCACATTGTCCTGGACCAACTCTGCGATCCCACACTATCGCACCCAGTGTGGTCATTTTGAATAAGAAAACAGCATTGCTTTTCTTGGTTGTGCCGCCACCGCCGGAGAAACTATCTGATTCTGCGTTGTCAACATAGTAGGTGCCAGTAACATAACTGTTGCCCACGCTGTCAAGGCTGACATTAAAAGCCCCACCTTGAGGTGTTTCGCTGTCAAGTCTCACTGACTTTTGCCAACTCGATCCGCCTGATGCAGTAATTTTTGCCACTAATATTTCTGAATCAGTTACTGTAGCACCGTTGACTGTGTGTTCAACTTCTGCGACACCTACCGCAATGATGTCGTTGTTAAAATCAACTGCCACTGAATTAATAGTTGAGTAACCGCTGTCAACAGTCAAGGACTTTTGCCAAGTGATGTCAGTGGCAGTGGGGTTCAATTTGGCCACAAACCCTGTGAATTCGGTGCTGCCGTCAAAGTAAAAATTACCACCAATGATGATGTTGTTGTTGCTGTCAACTGCCATGGCTCTGATATTCAAAGTGTCAGTAAACGCTAATTCTTCACTGAATATAACAGCACCAGTACTACCATTGATTTTGACAATATTTTTAAGTTGTGAATCATCTGGATTCACCGCAAGTAAGATGTTGTCATCACTGTCAACGACAGCATTGCTTTCTGGATAGCGGCTATTGTCAACAGCACCTATGCTCTTCTTCCAAACTAATTCGCCTGCGGATGTGAACTTGGCAACTACTACTCCATCATCGCTATAGAGTTCAATTCGACCAACAACAATGGCATTGCCCTCACTATCGTAGTTGGTGCTGTAAACAGTTACCCCCTTAAAACCGGGATCAACTTCATCGTCTTCTCTGCGTAGACGAACAAACCAACGATCCGCATCACCAGTTTCTATTTCAATACTGCTGGTAGAAGTCAGTGATCCGCCACCACTATAGTCCAACACATTCCAACGGCTAACACCGTCACCGTATTTGGTCTTGCCAGTGTCTGTTTCTAGACCTGGTTCACCTGCGGCTAGAATTGGATTTGTTGTTGTCCAGTTTGTTGCTGTATCTCTACGTAGTTTGATTCTTGTTGTCATTTTATGCTCCGCCTCCACCAATGGTGTTATCTGTTAGTTCGTTATAAACTGTAGTAGAGGAACCGCCCTCTGCCACTGAATATGCTTGTCCTTGTATCACAGGTTGTGCTGTGCTCCATCTGTCCCCAAGCCAGACATAAACTGCCGCGTTATTGGGAATGTACTCCTGCCCCACTGTGGGGTTTGTGGGAAATGTTATTGGTGCTGTCATATCTGTATTTATCCTATCATAGTCCGAACCTTGCTCGTAGAGCCGCATAGTTCTGTAGTTGTTCTTGTTCAGTTAGAACTCTGTTGTACATTAGAACTAGGGCGATCTTACCCTGCATGTGTCTATTCCCATAGCCGCTGGTGCCAATGTATAATTGGTTAGGTGTAAG
>Ga0209500_10001461_pt1 | contig 17700 bp, 17 predicted proteins | sample S_140212_EF_Meta_FD_187323 | JGI IMG/M metagenome (GOLD analysis project Ga0209500, IMG submission 187323) | Freshwater microbial communities from Lake Simoncouche, Canada to study carbon cycling - S_140212_EF_MetaG (SPAdes) (version 2) | ecosystem: Environmental > Aquatic > Freshwater > Lake ... | reverse complement strand
GGGGACCCCCCCCCCCCCCCCCCCCCCCCCGGGGGGGGGGGGGGGGGGAGCAGATAGCGTGCCAAGAGGTTGGCATGCTTCTTGCTGCGGTGCTATTGTATTACTATTCTACCTTAGTGCCATAAGTGCTATTCATTTTCTCTTGCAATCGTTTCATCATATTGATGCGCTCATTATAGTAAGAGATGTTCTGTTCAATCTTCAAATCAACACTAGCTTGCAAAAGCTTTTCTATTTGCTCTATATTAGCAAACAGTGACATACGAAGTTCTACAACTTCTACACAGGTGAGGTCGTTATTTATAATGGATTTTATCATATTGTTATTGTTTTATTGTTAAAAAAGCAAAAATCAAACTAATCAACGGCAGAGTCCCAACAATTTCCTCTGCTTTACATATACTTGAATTGGCTATAGCCTCGCCAATTAGTTTGATTTTTACCGTCTTATTCTTCGTTCATCGAGTCCATCCAATAGTCTGCCTCATTACGGGCATCGAACCAAGCGTTGGCTTCGGTGATTTCGGTGGCGGACATCTGAATCATTTCGCTCAAGGCGGACTCTGCGCTAATCGTAGAAAACTCATTTACCATGAAGATACCTTAGCCTGGAAAACGCGGACCGTCAATCTTTTTGCAGATATTTTTTCAGATATTTTTCGGCATCGGCCTGGACTTTTCGCTTGACAATCCAGACGATAGTCAAGGAAAATCGTCGGAAAAAATGCGATTTTTTTTTGCGAAAAAGCTTGACAACCTGCGCGGGTCCAAGGTATAATGGGGTATCCCAAGGGGATACCCCACCCCCCCTCCCCCCCCCCCCCCCCCGGGGGGGGGGGGGGGGGGGGGGGGGAGCAGATACCGTGCCAACGTGGTTGGCACGCTTCTTGCTGCGCTATTGTATTAGTATTTCTGCATATCATACAACTTGTTTAACAATTCGTTGTGTTTAACAATAGCTTCTTCCCAATATAACTTACTAAGCTGATCGTTTGTCTTTTCACACTCTTTGATGATTCTGTCCATCTTATCTATCTTATCCATTAGAGCGATACGAAGGGTGGCGAGTTCGTTGTTGTTAATGTCTTGCATATATATAAAAGTGTTGTAGTATATCTACTACTGTTGTTGTTGTTAGTACTTCCTTTCGAACTCTAGGTTGTACATCTCGCGAGAGAACTTGTTCGTAACAAACTCGCACTCATCTTCCGTGAGTTCCCGATTCAGCACCTTGCTGAATGCGCTTGTGACGTAAGCCACCGTTGAAGTGCCACCGTCAACTTCGATGTCCACCAGATCCGACCATTTGATTTCGTTTTCAATCTTCATGCGTATAGCATACAGGCCAGACCGACAACCGTCAACATCTTTCGTACACTTTTTTTCACTTTTTTTCGGAGCGTCAACCTGGCGTTTACGCTTGAAATCTTCGTCAGAGTCAAGGAAAATCGTGCAAAAAAAAGTGATTTTTTTTTGCGAAAAGTCTTGACAACCTGCGCGGGTCGATGGTATAATGGGGTATCCCAAGGGGATACCCCCACCCCCCCCCCCCCCCCGGGGGGGGGGGGGGGGGGGGGAGCAAGAAGCGTGCCAACGCTATTGTATTACCATAAGAAAAAGGGCTGTACTAGTACAGCCCTTATTGTATTACCTTTTATTCAAGAGTTACAGTGTAACAAGAATTCAATATGTTTTGCATTGCAGTAACTTCATTCAAATCGGTTTGCCAAAGTTTTGCAGTACCGGGCAGATTAATGTCATTGCACTGATCAATGCGCTTTTGTAGTTCTGTGATACGTAGTTCTAGACCTTGGCGCAACTGAATGATTTGATTGATAGAGAGAGACTGTTTTGACATATTGTTATTGTATTAAAGTTGTTGTTGTGTTAGATGTTGTCAACGTATTCAACAAGGCGATCCCATGCCGCTTCGACTTCGTCGAATTGAGCGGAAACCATGTCGAACCATGCGTTGGCTTCGGTGATCTCTTCCATGCTGAGGGTGATCATGTCGCTCATGTTGTTCTCTGCGCTGATTTTGGCGAATTCGTTTGTCATGGTGTTACCTTAGTCTAGTTGGCGTTTTCTGTCTACTTTTTTTTCACTTTTTTTTCAGACCTCAACCATCATGCCTCGGTTGTTTCGGAAGGTCGTGCCGCTATTGCTGCGCTTTGCAAGCGGGGCGAAGTCAAGGACTTTTGTCGTCTCGGTTGTCATGTTCGCCATTGCTTCGCTTTCGGTCTTGCCAGAAGCCACACGGACTTCGCCATTTGCCAATCGGTACGTCACCGAGACCAGAACCACACTCTTGAACTTGTTGATCTTCAGAACCGTCATTTCGTTTTCCATGTACATACAATGCCTGAAATTTTGCAGGTCGTCAATTTTTAAATGCTTTTTTTCTCACTTTTTTTTGATGGCCTGGCCGCAGTAGGTTGGCACAGAACCTGCTGACAGGGGGGTGTTTAATTTCGCGCCGCATCTAGCATGAACCGTGCCAAGGCAGGGGGGGGAGGGGGGTACACTCCCCCCTTTTTTTAAAAAAAAAGTTCTTGACTTTTGTGAGATATAGGCAGGGGGAGGTTATTCTCAATCTCTCAAACCCCAAATTCTTAAACATCACATTCCTTAACATAAATAACCAACATATCATAATCATTATTTATATCTCCTTCTTATTATATCAATCTTAATAAGACCCATACCCCTCCCCCCCTTTTTCTATAAACAAAACATAAAAACGCCACATTTTCTATAAACAAAAAACAAAAAAAATACGAACCCATATTTTCTATAAACAAAAAATAAAAAAACCCATGTTTTCCACGTATGATATAATATAATAAATGTCTATCAAGATCTGCCGAAACTGTAAGAAAGAAAAAGATATAAGTGAATTTCCTTTTTTCTCTACGAACGATGCTGGCCGCAAAAACACATGCAGATCGTGTAATAATGAACTCAGTAATTTACGCCGAAACCTCCGCGCCCAGAACCGCCCACCTATTGCTGGGCCATGCCCCATCTGCAAAAATCACACAACGGTTTGGATACTAGATCATTGTCATTTTGACGATACATTTCGCGGATATATATGCAACAGTTGTAATTTAGGTATTGGGCGATTCAATGATGATATATCTATTCTCTATAACGCTATAGAATACCTGAACACGCAAAATAATATACAATACCATATATGAGAATATTGATTACTGGTGGCAGCGGCTTTATCGGCACCCATTTAATAAAAAAACTATCTAATGACGGACATGACATTTATAATCTGGACAAAATTAGCAGCCCCGCACTCCCACCCAACAAACAAAAAATAATAGATATACTAGATATCGACGTTAACGATATCTTTTTCAACAATATAGACACTATCATTCATCTAGCTGGTATGGTGAGTGTGCCAAAATCATTTGAAGATCCAATAAATAGTTTCGGCAATAATACATTCTGTACTATAAAATTATTATCAGCCGCCCACCTTCATAAGATTAAGAAATTTGTCTTCGCTTCTAGCGCAGCGGTATATGGAAGTAAAGAAGGTACGGTAAGTGAAACTGATGCCGCCGAACCTAACAGTCCATACGGATTAGATAAGTTAACGTCCGAAAAATACATACAAATGTATTGCCAATTATGGGGTATCGATTATTTAATATTTCGCTTCTTTAATGTGTATGGTGAAGGACAGAATCCGCAATACGCTGGAGTCATAACGGCATTTAATGTCGCCGCTCAGAAAAAAGAGCCGCTGATCGTTTATGGAGATGGTGAACAGACTAGGGATTTCGTCAGTGTTAGCGATGTGTGTAATTACGTTTCTAGATTAATAATCACTGTAGTAAAGAATGAGATATTTAATATTGGAACTGGCAATTCTATTTCCATAAACTCGCTTGCAAAACAATTCGGTAGCCATATAATATACAAAGAAGCGAAGAAAGAGGTGCGCCACTCATGCGCCAACATAAATAAAATTAAAAATATTTAATCAATGAATAAAGATCTTTTCACAATAACACAAATAGAAATAAAAGAAAAGCCATCAATGGCTATGGTTCATTTTAGAACTAACACTTCAAAATATGAAAATAAAAATTTATTGGTAAAAATATGTGATGGTTGTTTTGATTATACATATCATCATGCTCAAGCACGTTTAAATAAAGATTGCGCATATTTTATAGGAACGACTATTCCTGAAAGACTTTCTAATTCAATAAGATTACAAATTTTTGATGATAAAGATTTAATCTTTTCAGAAACTTTCGCCTCATCAAATATAAAATATTCAAATTTGTTCAAAGAAGCTCCAGAAATTTTAAAATACATAAATGATGGAGTGGATATAAGTACTTTTATAGAAGTTTTTTTATTAAATGAGTATGATTGTGATTTGTTCTCTTTAAAGGAGAATGATGTTGTTTTAGATATAGGATCTAATGTTGGAGCGTTTATAACAAAAGCCATCAAAAATAAATGTTCTAAAATTTATTCTTGCGAGCCTTTTATGAATTCATTTTCTATTCTTAAAAAATATTTTGGGCATTTACCTCAAGTAATATTAAATAATGCGGCAATATCAGAAAAAACAGAAGAAAAATCTTTAGTCTTATTGTCCGATTCTGAAACAAGTGGTGGAAATTTTATCGCTGATAATGAAAGTATTGATTGGCACGACAGAAACAAGCCTCAACAAAAAATTCAAGGATACTCATTTTTAGATTTTATAAAGAAAAATAATATTGAATTAGTTGACTATTTTAAATGTGATTGCGAAGGAGGAGAGCATTATATTTTCACCGATAAAAATGCTTATTATATAAGAAATAATATTAAAAACATTGCCATCGAATATCATGGTCGTTATGAAAATTTAACTAGTTTTTTTGAAAAAAATAATTTTAAATATCAATTAATTACAAAAGGAGATAAATTAGGTATGATTTATGCTAAAAATAATTTCATCAAATAAAGCATGTCTACAATACTGATTCCAATTTCAATCGGAGAAGCCGTCGATAAAATAACGATCTTAAACATAAAGAGAGAAAAAATAATATCTTCAGCCGCCAAAATAAACGAAGAAATACATTTAATATCTCAAGCCATAAAACACTTCGATGTAAATATAAAATATTTTATAGAGCTTGAAGTCGTTAATAGAAAGTTATGGGATATCGAAGACGATATCAGAATAAAAGAAAAAAACAACCAATTTGATATAGAATTTATAGAATTAGCTAGAAGCGTGTATAAAAATAACGATGCGCGATTCAAAATAAAATCAGAAATAAATAATAAATACAACTCTAATATTTTAGAATTTAAACATTTTACATGAAAAAAATACTATTAAAGATACATAGTTATGCTTTAGGAGATACTCTTTGCTCAACCCCAGCTTTAAGAAAACTGTCAAGAGCTTACGGTTGTAAAATAAGCGTAAAATCTAAATACCTAGATCTTTTTAAAAATAGTCCTTATGTTGATTGTCATTTTTTTTTAGAAGAAAATGTGGATGAGTCTCAGTATGAAGTTCTTTCTTGTTTTGAAAGAGAAAGTGTTTTCAAAAACTCTAATATTGAATCTTATAGAAAAATACATGCTTGTGATAGAAGAAGGAGTTGTGCTTATGATTTGGGTTTTGATTTATTAGATGAGGAGTTAACATTAGATTTTTTTGCTGATGAATATTGCAGATACGATATTAAAAGTTTAAATAATTACGTTTGCTTACATACAACTTCTAATTGGAAAAATAGAACTTGGAGTCAGGAAAATTGGCAGAGTCTCGCTGATAAAATAACTGACTTGGGTTATAATGTAGTAATAATTGGAAAAGATTATTTAGAGTCAACGTCTCAAGGAATTATTGAGAAAAAATGTTTTGTGCCAAAAGGAGATAATATTTTTAATTGCACTAATGATGGATCATCAATTAGTGATATGTGGCATTTGATCAATCATTCTATTTGTATAATTACTATGGATTCTGGACCGCTTCATATTGCAGGAACAACAGATGCGTGGATAATTCAAGTTGGAAGCGCGTCGGATTATAAATACATAAATCCAGTAAGAAAAAAATCAAGAGATTATAAATATAAATTTGTAGAAGGAGAATGTAAAATTTTTTGCACAAGTGATATTAAATATTCAGTAAGAGAATGGAATACAATTAACGCTACTCCTTATTTGCCAAATTGTTTAGAAAATTATGATAGTTTTAAATGCCATCCTAATTACAATCAAGTTTTAGAAAAATTTAAAGAAATTGATATTAACTATATAGATATATCGAGATCATATCCAAAAATCAATTATCCAGAAATAAAAATGAATAATATTTATCCCCTTAAGAAACAAAAATTTGGTATTTATACTTCTTTTTATAATGCTGAACGCTTTATAGATTCTATATTCGATCAAGTATCAAAAATTAATTATGATAATTTTGAATGGATAATAACAGATGATTTTAGCCATGATAATACTAAATCAATACTTCTCGATAAAGTTAAACATTTTAAAAATGTAAAATACGTCGAGCAGTCTCATAAGAAACAAATGTATTGGCAACCGAATAAATTTTTTGATTCTTCATTTGATTATATAGTCTTGTTGGATTGTGATGATGAATTTGATTTTGAATTTTTGAACATCTATAACAAACAAATATTAATCTATCCAGAAGCTTTATATATAACTAGTGAATTCATAAAAACTGAAAATAACAATTTCCATTCTCTTTCTTTGGTAAAAAATGATAAAAATCTTTTAGATAATTTACCATCATTCCATCCAGAAGTAGACTATTTAAATAATATTTCATATTTAGCTTATGGATGTTTAAGATGTTTTAAAAATATTAAACAAGTTGATTTCGAAATAAAGAATTTTGATGCATGCGCTGAAGATTCGTATCGATCAATGTATTTAAATAGTTTGGGTAAATGGTTGCATATACCTAGGTGTTTATATGGTTGGAAAATAAGACGCGATTCAGAATCTCATTCTGAAGCGAAACCAAATTTTAATGGAAATTTTGATTTGGCTCATAATAAATTAAAAAACAATTGTTATGATCCGTATTATGTTTTTAATGATATATACAAAGAGACTTCGGGCTTATCTATACTAGGTATCAATGAATTGCATAACAAATCTATATGTATTATTTCGCAAAATTTAAATCCAGATCAAAAAAATAAATTTAGAAATTTATATTCTGATTGTAAGATCGATTTCGATTTAAACTACAATAGCGATGTTTATTTAATGGTTTGTAATTATTATTTACGTTCGAATTTTATAAAAGAATCAGTATTAAAAATAAAACAAAATAACCCTTTAACTAAAATAGTTTTATATTATATAGAGGAAAATCATTTTGATAACAAAACTGAATTGAATAAATCATTAAATGAAAATTTTGCAAAAATCGAAGCTCAATTGGTAGGTTTTTCTTATAGATTTTTTAAATATTTTAGACATAATTACATAGTGATATGAAAATTTTAGGTCATTGTTGTTATATTGGTAGAACGGGATACGCTATACATTCTAAAAATTTTTTTAGAGCTTTATCAAAAGAGGTCGATTTAAAAATAAGAAATTTTTCTATAGATTCAAATTGGCAAGGAGTTGATTGCAAAGAGGTTCATGGAAATTCTGTTGACGAAACAGATAAAAAAATTCTAGCTTTACAAACATGTGGTACAGGTAAAGGTTATGTTGATTTGCCTATTTACAATGGTATTAAAAACTTCAATCATGATTACAATATAGTTTTGGTAGATTGTTATCATAAATATTATGATGATAATTATTCTGGAAAAAAAATATTTTATAATGTTTGGGAAAAGACAAGATATCCAGATGAATTTTTTGAAAAACTCAAAACCGCTGATCAAATTTGGGTTCCTACTCATTGGCAAAATAATTGCTTATTAAAACAAGGAATTTCAAGAGAAAAAGTTAAAATAGTTCCTGAAGGAATCGATTCAGAAGAGTTGTTTCCAGAAAATTTACAAAATAATGATAAATTTACTTTTTTGATACTTGGAAAATGGGAAAAAAGAAAAAGCACAAAAGAGTTGGTGAAGGCTTTTGCTGAATTGTTTGGAGACAATGATAAGATTGAATTATTACTTTCTTGTTCTAATAATTTTCCTGATGATGGATACAAGTCAACTGAAGAGAGGCTTAAAGAAATAAATGTTAATTGCAAAAATATAAAAATAATTGATTTTCAAGAAAGACGCGAAGTAGTAAAAATGATAAAAAGCAGTCATGTATTTTTATCTTGCGCTAGATCTGAAGGTTGGAATTTACCACTTATAGAATCTTTAGCATGTGGAATTCCATCAATATATTCTAATTGTTCGGGTCAATTAGAGTTTGCAGAAGGATTAGGAGTGCCTGTTAAAATTCACGGAGAAGTATTGGATCAAAATGATCCTATGTTTGGATATTATGATCCAGATTACAATGATTTAAAAAAGAAAATGCTTGAAGTTTATAACAGTTATGAATTTTATAAACAAAAAGCATTAAAAGATAGCAATTTTATAAGAGAAAATTTCACTTGGGAAAAAGCTGCTGAAATTGCAGTCCAACATTTGACAGATAAATTTCAAAAAAAAACTCTTAATATAACCAATGAATCTGGTAGTCTTGGTGATTTTATTGCATGGACTCCTGTTGTAGCTAGATACGCAAAAGAAAAAGATGTACAAATTAATTATTTCACTCCACACAAGCAATTATTGCAAAAGACTTATCCTGAATTAAATTTCTTTGATTATTCGCAAAAAGATATGTATAAAGAAAATATTGATTTTAAAATAGGATGTTTTGACGACATGGATTGGAAAAATAAAAATTTACAAGAAATAGCTTGTTCAATTTTGAATCTTAATTACAAAGAAGAGCCTTGTAAAATTAAAAAACCCGATAGCTCAAAAAAAGTTGATTATGAAAAATATGTTTGTATAGCGACTCAAACCACAGGCCAACATAAATATTGGAATAACGAAGATGGATGGTTCAAGACGGTTGATTATTTAAAAAGTATAGGGTATAAAGTAATTTGTATCGATAAGCATTATTCTTTTGGATGTAATTCTAATATTAATGTGTGTCCAAGTAATGTAGATTATTTTGCTGGTAATGATTCTTTTGATGATGTAATTAATATACTTTATAACTGTGATTTTTTTATTGGTTTGAGTTCTGGTCTTTCTTGGTTAGCTTGGGGGTTGAATAAAAAAGTTATTCGTATTAATACTTCAGTTGTTGCAAATTTTGAGTTTTTTACTCCTTACAATGTACAAAATATAAATGTTTGTAATGGTTGTTTTAATAATAACAAATATATTTTTGATAAAAGTAGTTGGGACTGGTGTCCTGAAAATAAAAATTACGAATGCGGTAAAGAAATATCATTCGAAATGGTTAAAAATAAAATTGATTTATGTGTTAGTGATATAAACAATATCAAAAATAATAAAATCATTATTCATCATTTTAATGAGGATTTAGATTGGATTAGTTATTTAAACGATTCATATGAATATATTGTTTATTCTAGAAATTTACCTAATTCAGATAAAGTCGTAAATATAAAACATGATAAAGGCGTGGAATCTTGCGCTTATTTACAATTCATAATAGATAATTACGATAATCTTCCAGAAAATATGGTTTTTATTCATGCTCATAGATATTCTTGGCATCAAGACGACTATGTTGATGTTTTAATTAAAAAACTTGATTGGACTAAATCTTATTTCAATATTAATAATAGCGATATAATTCCATTAATTAAAAACGATCAAGAAATAGCAGAGCATCATTTTTATCATAGAACTTGGTCACAATGTTACTATAGAAAAAGTTATAAATTATGGGTAGAAGATGTCTGGCGCGATCTTTTTGATGGAAAAATTGAAATGCCAGAAAGAATAGAGGGAAAATGTGGCGCTCAATTTTTAGTAAAAAAAGAAATAGTTAAAAAATATTCTAAAGAATTTTATCAACGGCTTTTAAATTGGCTTTTAACTACAGATATTGATGAAAAATTAAAAGTAACAAAACATTCTCAGAATTTAAGCTCTCAGGTGTCTGGTAGAATTTTAGAATACGTTTGGAATATTTTGTATCTATAATTAAAATAAATAATTGTATATCTGATTTTAAAAAGATGAAAACTTTAATAAATTTTGTAACTCATAGTTTAGGAGATAATATAGCATTTTCTATTTACGGAGACGCTTATCAAAAAAAATATGGTGGACAAGTTTATATAAAGACTAAATGGTATTTTTTATTTTACTCTGATAATCCAAATGTTTTTTTTATAGATGTCGATTGTGAAGGCACTTATGATGTTATAAAGGATATTTGTTTTATATTTAGAGAAGGTCCAATGCAAAAGATAGCATGCGATGCTTTAGGTTTGGAGTACGAAGAATTAATGCCATTAATAAACACCGCTAGTAAACATACTTTTAATAAAAAAAAGAAATATGTATGTATTAGCGTTCATTCAACATCTCAAATGAAATACTGGAATAATAATGCTGGTTGGAGAAAAGTGGTTCGTTATTTGAAAAAATTAAATTATGATGTTTACGTTATAGACAAAGATGAATTATATGGGCTTAAAGATCAGTGGAATAAAATACCAGATGAAGCTATCAATGAAACTGGAAATTATCCTATTGATTATAGAATTCAGCAGATTAAAAATTGCAGTTTCTTTATCGGTTTAAGTAGCGGTTTATCTTGGCTTGCATGGGCTTTAAATAAAAAAGTGATTATGATTTCCGGTTGCACAAGCGAAGATAATGAATTCAAGAAAAATTGTTATAGAGTAATAAATAATAATATATGTAATGGTTGTCTTAATGATAGCGGCATAGACAATTTAAAAGGTATTGTAAGTGACTGGATTTATTGTCCTAGAAATAAAGATTTTGAATGCAGTAAAAACATATCATTTGAAATGGTTAAAGAAAAAATAGATCAATGCATTAATGATCTAAAGATATATTCATAATAATCACATTGCTGCTTAATTGTAAATCTTGAGATAGCGTTTTTATAACAATTTTCAGGATTGATAAGTTTATCTATATTTTGAATGGCGTATATTATATCATTTGTAGTCGAACATCTTAATCCCGTGTCTCCTTGCAATACTGTTTCGGTAAAGCCGCCAAAATTAGTTGTAATGGTAGGTGTTCCTGAAAATTGAGATTCAATAACTGTCCAGTTGCACGGCTCTATGAACAACGAGGGGGCAAATAAAAATTTAGCATCACTTAATAAATGCGTTCGTTGAACAGGATCGACGAATCCTACGAATTTACAATTTTTAGTTTCTTCAAGATTCAAGATGTTTGGTCCTGCAAATATAATGTCTTGTCCGACATGATTACAGATATCATAAGCTAATTTAGCCCCTTTATCTTCTATAATTCTGCCTAAAAATAATGCTGTATTTGATTTTTCTTTTTTGTATATAAAGTTGTTAGGATCAAAACCTGGATAAACAACGTATTCACATCCGAATTCAATATATGTTTTAGAAAATCCATGCATTTTACTCATTTGACTATTGGTTTCAAACATCTTAATTGGTGCGAACATACTATCGTATCCGATACTAGGTTCTACTACTATAGCTTTATTATAAAAGTGTTTGACGCATGGTTCGTGCGCGAACCCAAACCAGCATAATATAAATTCATTATTTGATTTTATTCTTTCGTTTAATTCTGTAACACAATTGTCATTAAATATTTTAACCGCTTCCGTATTAACGCTTTGATTAAATCCTTTCGTCTTCCAATCATTTAAGTTGCCATAGCTATTAATTAATATATCATTATTAGTAACATTAATATGTTCTGTGCAATTAACAATAGAGTTTTCATGACCATAATGATAAACAGTATGACCCCTCTTAGTCATTTCGTCGCAAAACTTATAAACTTTTTGCACAAAAGCACATAATGAAACATCTTTTCTAGTAGGCGAGTAAGGAACGCTCAAACAGTGAAAAATCATATATAATAGTGTAAATTTATTTATAGTATGTCAATTAAAAAGAAAAAAATTCAAAAAGAAAAACACGATCTGAACGATATTATCTCAAATAATAGTTTTAAATCGACTAAATTAACAATTAAGAATTTTAATTTAACAGACAAACAAAAAAGTTTTGCTCAAATAGCTTTTGATAAAAATACTAAAATTGTTTTTATTAATGGACCCGCCGGAAGTTCTAAAACATTTTTGGCTGTTTATTGTGCATTGCATATGTTGAATATGAATTCAAAGTACGAGATCAAATACATTAGAACAATCGTCGAGTCTGGAGAAAGAGGCTTAGGCTCTTTACCTGGGACTGTAGATGAAAAGTTTAATCCTTTTATGATACCGCTGTATGATAAGTTGGATGAGCTTATACCTATGTCTCAATCAAAATATCTTGAAACTAGTGGTATTATAGAGGCTTTGCCTGTCAACTTCTTACGAGGTGCTACATGGAACGAAAAGATCATTATTGCAGATGAATCTCAGAACTATAGCAGCAAGGAGTTGATTACTCTTCTCACTCGTATTGGCGAGAATACTAAAATGTTTATCTGTGGAGACGCTATGCAATCAGACATTGGAAACAAATCTGGTTTCATGAAAATTTATGATTTATTCAATAATAAAGACAGCGAAGAAAGAGGTATTTATTGTTTTGAATTTAATGAAGAAGATATTATGCGTAGTGAGATTCTTAAATACATCGTTCATTCTCTTAAGAGATTAGATAAAACAAACATTCATTGATATAATAACCATGAGTAATATTTACTGTTCAAGTTGCGGAACAAAACATGCCCAAGGCTCTAAATTCTGTACTAACTGTGGGGTTTCTTTGGGAGGATTTGCAAACATCAGTAAACCGACTTTACAAAATTCACTACAATCGAGATCTACCTCTCGCAAACAAAATACAGAAGTTGATGAAGATGGTATTCCCACTGTATTCGTTAGACCATCGAAGCTTTCATACGAAATAGAAAAACCAGCAGGTAATAAATATTTAGGAAAAGATTTATTTAACGCTCCTCCAGTCGATCCAAGTGAAAGAATAAATTCAAGACCGAATTCTAATTACAGAAAACTAAGTAAAGAAGAGTTTTTAAGTCAGTCGTTGAAGGAGTGTAGTTCGCGCCCAATACAAGACATAGATGAATCGTAAAAAGAAAAATTTTGAAGACATGTATGAGATTATTAACCAAGTAATCAAAAAGCGCAGAAACAAGTGGAAGTTAAAAGCGATTACTTGGTTTGATTTTGAAGATATAGAACAAGTCATTAAGCTTCATATATATAAAAAATGGCATCTATGGGATCAATCGCGAGCAATTGAACCTTGGGTGAATCGTATAGTCACGAATCAAATTAGAAATATAATACGCAATAATTATACAAGTTTTGCGCGTCCTTGTTTGTCTTGTCCATTTAATCAAAATAAAGAGGGTGATTCTGGAATAGAAATGTCATGTGGTTTTACAACCAGCGGCAAACAATGTAATGAATGTCCATTATACGCTAAATGGGAGAAAGTAAAAAAATCCGCTTACGATGTCAAGATGACTGTAAGTTTAGAGAACCATAAAAATTATTTTATGAATTGTGAATCAAGTATAAGTTACGATTATAAAAACGCCGAAAGCAAACTTCATAATCTAATGAAGGCTAACTTAGGCGATAAACACTTCTTTATATATAAAATGTTTTTTATAGACAATCTTAGCGATGATCAAGTAGCCCAAGTGTTAAAATTTAAAACAAGCGAAAAAGGAAGAAAAGCTGGTTACAAACAAATAAAAAATTTAAAAAAAATGTTGTATGTCAAAGCTCAAGTGTTATTAAAAGAAAACGACATCTTCTCATCTTAATATGTTAACGGACGAAAACAAAGCATTTATATTAAAAAAGATTAACGAAGGAATTCAAGATTACGTCGTCCTCGCTAATCTACTTTATAATCGTGAAGATTTAACGGGTAGATCTAAAGAGGCAAAACTGATTAGAGACTTTCTTTTAACAACTGGATTTGTTAAAAAACAAGAAAAGCCAAAGCCCACACAAACAATAGAAATACTATCAAAAGAAAATTGTGAATTCATTGAACAAAATATTAAAACAAGAATAACTCCTAGGCAAGTAACAGAGTTAATATTTCATGAAAAATTTCTGGGCCTTGAAAACTTTAATATTTTTATCACACCTGAGTATAGAGCCGTTCAAAAATACATAAAAGAAAAATATCCTGATTATCTTGTAGATAACGAATCTGGAGTTGGCGACAAATACTCTGTTCCACGCTCAATCAGAACAGTAATCAATAAAGCGAATAAATGGTGCGGCCAAAACATTTCTGAAGATAAATTATCTTTGCAACATAGAAAATGGATGGAAAAATTATTGAATTATTTATCAAGTCCAAGATTTGTTGGAAATTACGACTCATATAATAGCTCTATAGATAAAGAATTATTTGAAGCAGAATTCGTGCGCTCTGTTTGGGATAAACCTGACTTGACTGTTGATGAAATTAATTTGTACATTAATGTTTGCATGGACTATATCAATCTAAGACAGATTGATATTAAAAAGAATAAGATAAATGATATGTTCAATGAGACGCAGGATCAGAAAGACTTCACAATGCGTCTAACTGAGGTTCTTAAGACGATCTCTGAAGAATACAATCAGTGCGCTGGGCGTATAGACAAGAGTATTCAAAAGCTCAATGGCGAACGGTCCAAGAGAGTAGAGCAAACGCATCAGAAGAACGCTTCTATACTTAACCTTGTAGAGCTTTTCCAAGACGAACAGGAACGTAAAATGATGATTCAAATTGCCGATATGCAAAAGCGCACTATTAAGGAGGAAGCTGATCGTTTAGAGAATATGTCTTCATGGAAAGCTAGAATTTTAGGAATTTCTAAAGAAGATGCTATATGATTCAGTGTAAAATCTGTAGCGAATCTTTTAATAACGATAAGTCTTTTCATGCCCATTTAAAAAAGCATAACCTTTATCAAGCAGAGTATTATTGCACGCATTATCCAAGAAGCTCTCTTTATTATCGTCAACAAATACCTTTTAAAAATAAGAAACAATATTTTGAAACCGAGTTTCTTGATTATACAGAGTTTCTGAAGTGGGAAGCCACATCTAACGAAGAGACGGTCAAAACAAAATGCATTGAACTACTAAAGAAGAGAATAGATGAAAAACAATATCATTTTGCGCCGTTTCATAATGAAGTGATAACTCTTGATTTACCAAGTCTAAATATTTATAAGAAGTATTTTAGTTCTTATACCAATGCATGTAAGCTTTTAAATATTGAGCCTTTATATAATAAAAATTTACCAGAAGCTTTTAACAAAATTGATGTATCTCATTTGCCGATAGTGATTGATACTAGAGAACAAGATGCATTGGAATTTCCTAAGTCTAAAATAGAAAAAATATTTGTAGGAGATTATCTAATAGGTGATAAAAAATATTTTACCAATACATTTGTTGATAGAAAAAGCGAATCTGATTTTCTAGGCACTATGGCTTCTGGAATAGAAAGATTTGAGAAAGAAGTGATAAAAGCAGTTGAATTGAATTGTTATTTGTTCGTAGTTATTGAAAGCAGTATAAGTAGCATATTAATAAATCAGCGCAAATACAATAGAAAAACAAATTTAGAATATGTTTTTCATAATATGCGTTCTTTATGTCATAAATATCCGAGGCGTATACAATTTATATTCACTGGTAGTCGAAATAAATCTTTAGATATTATACCAAAATTATTATATCATGGTAAGTCAGTATGGCAGGTAGATATACAGTATTTTTTAGATAATGAGCTGGGAAATTGGCAACCAAGTACCAAGGAAATCGCAGTTAATTTCCAATGAGGAATTAGCGAAGATACCTGGATATATAGAAGAGAGAGAAGCGAAGTTATTGTTTTATCAATTTCTTCGCAACAATACTACTTTTGCTACTGATTTAATAACTGGTGTCAAACTGTTTCCTTTTCAACACATGGCTATTAAAGGCATGTTGGAAAGTGATTATTTTTTGGGCGTGTGGTCGCGTGGTATGAGTAAATCTTATACTACTGGTATTTATGCCGTACTTGATGCTATATTAAATCAAGGGGTTGAAACGGGTATATTATCCCGATCATTTCGTCAGTCAAAAATGATATTTAAAAAGATAGAAGACATCGCTGCTAAACCTGAAGCTTATCTTTTAAAACAATGTATTACAAAGATATCTAAGTCTAACGATGAATGGGTAATGGAGATTGGCAGAAGCCGTATTCGTGCGTTGCCATTAGGTGATGGTGAAAAGCTTCGTGGTTTTCGTTTTCATCGTATTATTATTGATGAGTTTTTATTAATGCCAGAACGTATTTATAACGAAGTTATTATCCCCTTCTTATCCGTCGTTCAAAACCCGACTCAAAGAGAAGAACTTTATAATCTTGAAACTCAATTGATTGCTAAAGGAGAAATGACTGAAGAAGATAGATATATTTGGCCTAACAATAAATTAATAGCATTGTCTTCAGCGTCTTTTAAATTTGAATACTTGTATAAATTATACGAGCAGTATGAAAATCTAATATCTAACCCTAAAAACAAAGAAAAGACTAAGCGTTGTATTATGCAGTTCTCTTATGACTGCGCTCCGGTTCAGTTGTACGATCAGAATCTAATTAATCAAGCAAAATCAACAATGAGTGAGTCGCAGTTTTTGCGAGAGTTCGGCGCACAGTTTAGTGATGATAGTTCTGGCTATTTTAAAATATCTAAGATGGCGTTATGCACTGTTCCTGATGGTGAGCTTCCTGCTGTTGAGGTGGTTGGTAATCCAGAAGATGAATATATATTGGCGGTAGATCCTTCTTGGTCAGAAACTGAATCATCAGATGATTTTGCCATTCAAGTGTTAAAAATAGATAAAGAAAAACAAATTAATACTTTAATTCATTCTTACGCTCTTTCTGGATCTTCTTTAAAAGATCATATTAAATACTTCTTATATCTATTGCAGAACTTTAATGTTATAGCGATCTGCATGGACTATAACGGTGGCGTTCAGTTTATGAATTCTTGCAATGAAAGCGAATTATTTAAGGATGCTAAAATAAATTTAAAATCAATGGTAACAGAATTCGAAAGACCAGAAGAATATGCTCAAAATTTATATTCTGCAAAAACCGAATACAACAGATCAGATTATAAATATGTTTTCTTAAGAAAACCAACTTCAGGTTGGATACGATTAGCGAATGAAATGTTACAAGCGAATTTCGATCATCGCCGTACATATTTCGCTAGTAGAGCTATTGATGATAATTTCAGAAGTCAAACTAAAAAGCGTATTGGTATTACAGATTTAAAATTCTCTAACGCTTTGGACACTGAAAAAGAAAATGAAGAAGCTAAAATGATTGATTTTGTAGAACATTTAACTGATATGATATTGTTAACTAAAACAGAATGCGCTCTCATACAAATAACAACATCTGCTCAAGGTATGCAGAACTTTGATCTTCCAGCGAACCTTAAACGTAAGTCTGGACCAGAT
>Ga0209500_10001456_pt1 | contig 17747 bp, 15 predicted proteins | sample S_140212_EF_Meta_FD_187323 | JGI IMG/M metagenome (GOLD analysis project Ga0209500, IMG submission 187323) | Freshwater microbial communities from Lake Simoncouche, Canada to study carbon cycling - S_140212_EF_MetaG (SPAdes) (version 2) | ecosystem: Environmental > Aquatic > Freshwater > Lake ... | reverse complement strand
AAGGTGTAAAAGTGAAACCCTACCTTCCTTAATCTCTCCGTACTCCGTCGCCTGCCTCGAGGTAGGGGCGCGACTGCGTCGCGTCCACCTGTCTCGTGGTAGGGTTGGCACTGCGTGCCAACCTAGTTACCTCTTTCGCGGGCTCCGCCCGCGGGTAGGGGCAAGGCTCTGCCTTGCACTCCTATCCAAGAAGGGCGCGGCAAAGCCACGCCCCTACCCATCCCTCCGTAATCCGTACTCTGTACTCCGTAATCTTCTCTGCCACCGCCACGCCCCTACCTCATGCCTTTAAAATCCGTACTCCGTACTCTGTACTCTGTAATCCTCCCTGTACTCACTTTTCCACCTTTGCACAGGAGCTCTGCTCCGATTTGCACTTTTGCACCTGCCTCTCCTCCGTCCTCCGTCCTCCTCTTCAGCTCAACGGATGTTCAAGCGGGTGACGTGGTGGGCCTCGATGGCTTTCACCAAGATGTGGATATAACGATCCACCAAATTAATCGAGGCGGCATCCATGTCCGCGGGAGCCGTAAAAATGGACAGGGTCGCGTTCGAATCCCTCAGGGCGCGGTTAAACGCCGCCATCTTGTCATCGTAGGATTTACGGGCCTTCTCCGACTTGATATCGCCAGGGTAGGTGTAGCCACCAGGGGTGGTGGCCGCGATAGCGGTCTGGTTGGCGGCAATCACGGCGATACCTACCGCTTGGATGGCGGCGAAGTTAGCCAGGCGTCTCGCTGGCTGGGCCAGACGAAAAGGGTGGAGTCGGCGAGGTGCAGCGGGCAAGGACGACGACCTTCTGGGCTGACTTCTGCGCGGTGGCGTAGTTGCTCTAGGCCTGGCGGTGATGCGGGCGAGGAACGATTTCATGGGGTGAAGTGTAACAGAGTTACCCCCTCGCCGTGCATCGATATTTATAATACAGACTATCGACATCACCGATAAGCGGCTAAACCTCGTCCACGCAGTCCCAGGAATCGGGTAGGGTTGGCACTGCGTGCCAACCTAGCCGCCTCTCTCGCGAGCTACGCTCGCGGGTAGGGGCAAGGCTCCGCCTTGACCTCCTAACCAAGGAGGGCGCGGCAAAGCCACGCCCCTACCTCATGCCTTTTAACTCCGTACTCTGAACTCTGTACTCTGTACTCTTCTCCGCCCCCACTTTTGCACGGGATTTGGATTTAGTAATCCTCTCACGAGGCACCGCTCGTGCGCTTAAGCCGAGCAACCGCAGCCGCCGTTACCGCAGCCGCCTTGCTTCTGCTGGGCAGCGGGCTCTTCCGCGGAGCAGCAACCAGCGCTCGAACCTTCCGTGGAGCAGCAACCGCCAGCGGAGGCTTCGCCTTCGGATGAGCAGCAACCGCCTTCGGATTCGCCGGAGCCACAACCACCACCGCCACAGCAGCCACCTTCTTGGTGCGGATGGCCATGGGCAAGTTCCGTGAGTTCAGCGGCACGCACCGAAACAACTTTAACGTCAAAGGTCAGCGTCTTACCAGCGAGCTCATGGTTGCCGTCGAGGACAGCTTCCTGCTCGTCGACGTGACGGATGACGAGCACGCGCATGCCGAGGTTGGTTTCGGCGTGGAAGCGCATACCGATTTCCACTTTGTTCGCACCAAAGCGATCGATCGGAACGCGCTGGATCAGCTTGTCGCTGTATTCACCATACGCATCGACGGGCTGCACGACGACGACCTTGGTGTCGCCGGCGGTGAGGCCTTCGAGGCCTTGCTCCAGTCCGGGGATGATATTGCTGGCGCCATGGAGATACTCCATCGGGCCATGGCTGGTCGACGTGTCGAGCACGTTGCCCTTGTCGTCCTTGAGGGTATATTCGATGCCGACGACGGTTTCTTTGGAGACGCGCATGTGAGTGGGAAGAGCCGAGAAAAGTATCGGGCGCACCCACGGTGGCAAGGGGAACCCGCAGTTTTTGGGGCACCCGCCGCAGCCGGGGCTATCTAAACCTTGCCCTCTGGCGGACCTTCGCTTCCTTCAATGTCCTGCTGTGTGGGGCCGTAGCTCAGTTGGTAGAGCGCGTCGTTCGCAATGACGAGGCCGTGAGTTCGAACCTCATCGGCTCCACCAGTAGGTTTGCGACGCTTACTCCGCCGCGTCTTCGAGCCGGCGGACCTGGGCGTTGATGGGATGGATTTCGCCCAGCGCTGCCCGGCTCGCCGCCCCGCCGAGCTCGCGCACGCGTTCGCCTTGCGGCCGGATGCGCGTCTCGTAACTACCAATCGCGGCATCGAGGCTTTCGGCTGCACTCAGTAGACCCTTACGGACCTTGGTGAAATGCTCAGCGAACTTAACGAGGCGGTCAAAGAGTTCGGTGGCCTCGTCTGCAATCCGCCCAGCGTTTTCTGCCTGAGTGTGCTGCTGCCAGGCGAGGTTGATGGCTCCGAGGAAGCCCATCAGCGTTGCTGGTGTGGCGATGAGAATGCCTTCGCGTGCGGCGGTGAGAATGAGGTCATTGTCGCCTTCAAGCGCGGTGCTCAAGAGGGACTCAGCAGGCAAGAATAGGATGACCTTGTCGTAAGGCGTAACGCCCTGTTTCGCCATGGCCGTCGGGTAATCCTTGGCCGCGAGGTCGCGAATCGTCTTGCGGAGTTTAACCGCGTGGGCCGCGACGAGTTCCCGCCGGTTCGGCGCGGCTTGGTCGGCGATGGCGACGTCGAACTCCGGCACCTTTGAGTCGATGATGATGCAGCGATTGCCAGGGAGTTTGACGATCAGGTCGGGGCGCGAGTCATCTTGCGAAACTTGTTCGCTGAAGTCGCAGTGCGGGCTGAGCCCGGCGGCTTCCACGACCCGGCGTAGGGTCTGCTCGCCCCACTTACCACGATGCTGGGAGGACTTTAGGACCGAGGTGAAGTCGGTCGTGCTCGTGGCCAAGGCGGCCGTCGTCTCACTGATAGTCTTCATCTGCGCCCCCACGGCGGCCAAGGCGTCACCTTGGTTCGTGAGGCTTTGCTGCATGGCTTCGCGGTAGTTGCCGAGGGCCGTGTTAATCTGCGCAATCAGCGGTTCAACTTTACTGGCCACTTCCTTGGTCACGTCAGGCGCCATGCCTTTAAGCACATCTGTGCTGGTTTTCTCAAAGGTGATGCGCAGGTCGACCAGTGCTTGATTGTAGCGGGCTTCGGCGGCTTCGAGCGCCTTCCGTTGGTCTTCGCGTAATTGCGCGACTGTCTGGTCGGTGCTGGCCTTCAACTCGGCCGCTTGCCGGGTGTGGCGGGCTTCCGCGTCGGCCAGATGCGTCACCGCGGATTGCTTAGCGGATTCGGCACCGGAAACGCGGGAGAGGGCGTCGGTCTTGGCGTTGCGCTCCCGCTCGGCCGTCGCATTGGCAGCGGCGAGCTGTTGGCGAACGTCGTCTAAGAGGAGGGCGTTGCTTGCTTCGCTGCCGGTAGCTTCCGGATTCTTTCGGAAGAAGGCCACGTAGGCCACAAGGCCTAGGACGGCGAGGAGGAGGGCAGGGGTCAGGTAATCCATAAGTTCTAGAAAGGCTACTCTACCCACGGAGGCACACTCCGCAACCCCATCACCGCGGGTCGCTGTCGATGGCCATGGCGTTCCCGACATTCCACGCGGCTTCGTAGGCGGCGATGTAGTCGGCCGAGGACCAGGCAGGTTCGGCGGGTTCGCCCCCGAGGCCCGCCAGAAATCCGTAACGAATGCCGTGGGCAATCCGGCGCCGCCGCGGGTTGAGCCGCTTAGTCACCCACTGGTCGGCGAAGAGGGTTCGCTCATTGGGTTCGGTTGAAAAAACAGAACGACCGACCTGCCAGGCGACAATCGAGGCATGGAGGACGTCGGAGATACTCCGGTTTTGCAGGAAGGGGCAGGGGCCCCCTGCGCGGCCTTGCTCAATGTGCTTACGGATTTCCACGGCCAGGCCGACTTGCCAGCGTTCATCCATCGTCAGGAGGCCGAAATCAAACTCAGGGTCGTCGGCCGCCGCATCTTTCAGTTCGACCCGGGCATAGGCCCGCCATTTAGCCAGCCAAGCTTCCCACGCGTCGGTACCGCGACGCGGGGGCTTTCCAAGCCATTCGGGGAGATCTTCGCGCATAGGGTGCCTAAGTTCAGTTAAGAGGGTTTAAAGGCGGTTTGTCCACTTTAAAGGGTGAAATAATGTTCACCTTTCCCTCCATGGGTGGCTAACGGTAGGCTCTCCCCAAGCCGCCCCCTAAACATTCCACCAAAAACCACCTTTTCCATCGAACTATTCTGTTCCGTTGGTGTTAATCCATTCACCCCCTCCTCCAGTGAATTGCTCTTCCACCCCTTCCCCGCAGCGGTCGCTCTCCCCGCTGTTCCTCCTCGCGGCCGTTAGCCTTGCCTTGTCCCCCGTCGGCTTTGCCCAGACAGCGGCGCCGGCGGCCCCCGCGGTGGCTGCCCCTGCGGCGCCCGCCGTGATCGTCGGCACCGTCGCTGCGACGCCCGTGCCTAGCTTGAGTGGCACCGATAAGGTGGGCCCCATGGTCCTCCGCGATGAGACCATCGGCCAAGTGCTCGAACTGCTCCAGCGCTGGACCGGCAAGACGGTCCTCCGCCCGCAAGCACTCCCCGCCAGCCTCTACACCCTCTCGCTCCCGGCCACCGCCACGCGCAATGACGCACTCCTGGCCATCGAGACCCTGCTCACCTTAAACGGCGTCGCCGTCATCCAACAGGGTGACAAGTTCCTTAAGGTCGTCCCGAACAATGTCGCCAAGTCAGAGTCCCCGACGTTGCTCAGCGAGAGCACGCTTTCGCTACCCGCTAGCGGTCGCGTGGCTTCCAAAATCTTCCTGCTCAAGCACGCCAACGGCCAAGAGGTCGTCACCCAAATCCAAGGAATGCTTAACGGCACCCTCGGCGTGCCGCCGGTCTTCTTCGGTCGTAACAATGCGATTCTGGTCACCGACTCGATCATGAACCTGCAGAAGATTGAGACCCTGCTCGCGCAGCTCGATCGCCCGCAGCTCGATGTCATCGCGACCAAGATGTACAACCTGAAGCACGCCCTAGCGACCGACATGGTCAACAAGCTGACGACCCTCCTGCGGGCGCCTGCCGCCAATGGCGCCGCGCCCTTCCGCCTTTCGACGGGCACGAGCTTCACCGCCGACGAGCGCACCAACCGTGTCATCGTCATGGGCTCGGCCGATCAGCACCCGTTCTTCGATAAGCTGATCGAATCCCTCGACGCGACTTCAGACCCCAATACGAAGACCGATGTGGTCTTCCTCCGCCACGCCAACGCCACCGAGACTGCCTCGCTACTCACGCAACTCATCACCGGCCAGACACGCGCCGCTTCGACCGCTAATGGCGGACGGGCAACCACAGGTACGAACCGTGTGACCACGCCCGTCGCTCCGGTCGCCGCCCCCGCCGCCGGTGCTACCGCCGCCGCAGGCTCGCAGCAGAATGGCGCCGACGAGTTCAGCACGATGGTCACAGTCATCGCCGACGTCCGCTCCAACTCCATCGTTGTCTCGGGTACTAAGGATGACCTCCGCCTCCTCCATGACTTGATCGATAAGGTCGACGTGGTCCTCCCGCAGGTTCGCGTCGAGGTCGTCATCGCCGAAGTCACGCTCACGAGTAACGACAGCAGCGGTATCACCGCCCTCGGCATGACCGTTACCAACGGTAAGTTGACCGGCGTTAACGGCACGCTCTTCGGCGGCGCTGGCGGCGTCACCGGTATCGGGGGTGGCACAGCCGCCCTGGCTCCCAACGGCACGCTCACAGGCATCGTCAACCTCGGCACTTCTTCCACGCCGACCAAGAACGAACTGAATGTGCTCTCCGTTCCCGCCATCACCACTTCCCACAACAAGGAAGCGACCATCTTCGTCGGTGAATCCCGCCCCGTCATTACTGGCACGCAGTCCACTGCCGGGACCGCCGGCCTAGTGGCGAGCTCGACGGTCTCGCAACGCGATATCGGTATTCAACTCAAGGTGCTGCCGCTCATCGGCAAGGATGGCTCCGTCCAACTCCAGGTGACGCAGCAGGTCGAAGATGTCCTCGGCTCCGTAACCATCGATGGCAACGACCAGCCCGTCATCGGCCGTCGCTCGACCGATTCGTTCGTCAGCGCCATGAGTGGTGAGATCATCGTCCTCGGTGGCCTCCAACGCTCTAACGATACGACGACTAAGAATCGCCTCGGCCCGATTCCGATCATTGGCGACCTCCTCGGTGGCTCCTCGAAGACGAAGACCCGTACCGAGTTGCTAATCTTCCTTCGCCCCTACGTCCTCAACAATTCCGCCGTCGATAACCTCAATGCCATCAGCCGCGTTGATGCCACGCCGATTGCCGAACAGGTCCACAAGCACATCGATAAGGCGCCGGTTCCTCCCGGCGCTGGCCCGGCCGCGGCTCCGTCGAGCCCGCTCATCAATGGCCTGCCCGGCGCGACGCTCGAAGTCGGCGGTTCCTCCAAGTAAGCGACCCGATGTCGACCGCCGTTAGGCATGGTTTGCCCGCCGCTTTGGCGGATCGTCTGACGGACGAGGCCCGCGCTTCGTTCGCCGAGGCCCCGCGCGACGCCCGCTTTAAGTTGCTCTGCCAAGCACTCAGCGTGACCGAAGCAGTCTTGCTCGATGAGCTAGCCAAGGCCTCCGGCCTCGAAGTACTCGATGAACCCGCCGTCGACCCGGAAGGTGTTAAGGTGCTCCCGGCCCGTATCGCCACCGAGTCCCAAGTCATCGCGGTCATTCTGCCCGGCTCCGAAGAGGGCCGCCTCAACCTGATCTCGCCGCTGCCGCCCGATGCGGAGACGGTCGATTGGATCGCAACTTTTGCCGCCCGCCGGCCGAAGTGGTACCTCGCCCCGCCCGAACGCGTGGCCCAACTGGTGACGGATAATTACGGCGTCGGTGGCGGTAGCCTCGATGACGAGGGCGGCGATTTACCCGAACTCGAAGCGGCTAACCAAGATGTCGAGGCCGATGCCGATGCCGCGGTGGTGCGCTTCGTCACCGACGTGCTCTCGCAGGCGGTCGCCGAAGGTGCGACGGACGTCCATTTTGAGCCGCAGGAAAATAACCTGCGCATCCGCTACCGCGTCGATGGTATCCTCATCCCGGTGCCGCTGCCCGATAACCTGGCGCGCTTCCAAGACGCCATCATCTCGCGCCTGAAGATTATGGCGCGTCTCAACATCTCCGAGCGGCGCCTCCCGCAAGACGGCCGTATCAACTTCCGCGACGGTAAGAACGTCCTCGATATCCGCGTTTCGACCATCCCGACCATCTACGCTGAGTCGGTTTCGCTCCGCTTGCTTAACCAGCGCAAGGAGGCCTACGACATGAACCGGATTGGGATGGCGCCCGATGAGCAGGCCGTCGTCCGCAAGGTCCTCGACTACCCCCACGGCATTATCTTGGTCACCGGCCCAACGGGTTCCGGTAAGTCGACCACGCTCAACGCGTTCCTGCGTGAAATTAATTCGCCCGAGTTGCGCCTCGTGACGATCGAAGATCCGATCGAATACGAAGTGCCCGGCGCTAACCAGGTGCAGACCAAGGCCGAAATCGGCCTGACGTTCGCCGGCGCTCTCCGCAGCACGCTCCGTCAAGATCCGGATGTCATCATGGTCGGGGAAATCCGCGACTTGGAGACAGCCGAAATTTCTATCCGCGCCTCGCTCACGGGTCACCTCGTGTTCTCGACGCTCCACACCAACGACGCCCCGGGCGCCATCACGCGTCTGATCGATATGGGCGTGGAGCCTTTCCTCGTGGGTTCCGCCGTCGAACTGGTCATCGCCCAGCGCCTCGTCCGCCGCTTGTGCGCGGATTGCGCCAAGACTTCCCCCGTCAACAAGGCCCGCGTCATCCCTGCCCTGGAGGCGCTCGGTATGAAGGAAGCCGACCTCGCGGGCGTGACCGAGCTCCGTGAGCCGGTGGGTTGCCGTCGCTGCCGTAACACGGGCTACCGCGGCCGCGTTGGGGTTTTCGAAATTTTCCACCCGAAGCCACTCCACGATTTAATCATCAATCGCGTCAGTAACCGCGAGCTCACCGAACGCGCCATCGCCAACGGCATGCGCCCGCTCGCCCGCGCAGGGTGGGAGAAGGTCAAGTCCGGCCACACGACGCTCGAAGAGCTCGTGCGCAACCTTAGCTCGAACGAATAAGGTCGGATGCCTTCCTTTACCTACACGGCCAAGGACAGCCAAGGGGCCGCTAGCGACGGTTCCATCGACGCGCCCAGCCGCCGCGAGGCCCTCCGCCGTTTGCAGACCCGTGGGCTTCGCCCCATTAAGGTCGAGGAGGTCGGCGCCGCGCGCCGTGAAACGGAAGGGCCTTCCGCTAAAGGGGGCGCCGAAGAAGCCCCGACCGCCGCTGAGTGCCTTCCTTTCTTGGAAGCGATGGCCGATTTAGTCCGCAGCGGTATGTCCGCGGGTGAATCACTCCGGCTGTTATCCCTCCGTCTCCAGAAGTCCCGTCTGCGTAACCTCTGCGCGGGTATCTGGGCCAAGCTCAGCGAAGGCCAAAGCCTTTCCGGCGCGCTGAGCGGCTATCCCGCAGTCTTTGATGGTCAGACCATTAACTTAATCGCGGCGGGTGAGGCGACGGGTAATATCCGTGATGTTCTTGAACGGTTAATCACACACTTCACCGAGCAGGCAGAGTTCCGCCGGAAGCTGATCGCCGCGATGGCCTACCCGCTGTTCATCTGTTTCGTCGCCGTCGGCGTGGTGATCTTCTTCGTACTCTTCCTACTGCCTCGTCTGCAGACGTTGCTTAACTCCCTCGGCGGGAAGCTGCCGCTGTCCACTAAGATGCTGATGTGGTTTGCGGAGGTCTTCGTGGTGGTCGGCCCGATCATGGTCGTCGCCGTCATCGCCGCCGTCATCGGTATCTTCCAGTGGCGCAAGACGGATGAAGGCAAGATTGCCTCCGACGCACTGCTCCTGAAGACCCCCCTCGCCGGGGCTTTCGTGATGCGCGTGTCGGTCTTAAGTTTCTGTCATACTCTCGCGGTCCTCCTAGAGAACGGCATCACGACGGCCGAAGCCCTGCGCCTCGCCGAAAAGACCGCTCCCAATCGCGCGATGCGCGCCCAGATGCGCGCGGCGACCGACCGCGTCCTCGAGGGCGAAAGCCTCTCGCGTGCCCTCGCCCGCACGGGTTATTTCCCGCGCCTGCTCCTCGACCGCGTCGCCGTCGCTGAACAGACCGGCAACCTCGCCCCTGGCCTCCGCGATATCGCCCGCTCTTACCGCGCTGAACTCGATCGCTGGCTCGGCACGATTTCGCAGACCATCTCCGCGTCCGTCCTCATCGCCGCCTTCTCGTTCGTCGCCTTTATTGCCTTCGCGATTGTCTCCGCCGTCTTCGAAGTCAGCTCATCCTTTAAGTTCTGAGCGTACCTGTATCTAGGTAGGGGCAGCACCGCGTGCTGCCCTAGCCGCGCCCATTGTGCTGCGCGCATTCTTCCCGGTCCCCAGTTCCCCTTTGCCTCCTGTCTCTAAGGTAGGGGCGCGACCGCGTCGCGTCCGCTTGCCTCTGGTAGGGACCGCACCACGTGCGGTCCTAGTTACCTCGCCTGTATCGGGTAGGGTTGGCACTGCGTGCCAACCTAGCTGCCTCTTTCGCGAGCCACGCTCGCGGGTAGGGGCAAGGCTCCGCCTTGACCTCCCCTGCAGGAGGGCGCGGCAAAGCCCCGCCCCTACCTTTTGTATGTGTGCCTTTGCCTCTCACCTTTCCACCTTTCCACTTTTGCACCTTTGCACGGTCTTCGCAACTCACCGCACTCCGTACTCTGTACTCCGCACTCCGTAATCTTCTTTTTCTCCGCCCCGCCCCTACCGCATGCCTCCCAAATCCGTACTCTGTACTCTGTAATCTTCCCTGTTCTCACCTTTCCACTTTTGCACAGGAGCCCTGCTCCGATTTGCACCTTTGCACCTGCCTCTCCTCCGTCCTCCGTACTCCGTACTCTGTACTCTGTACTCTGTACTCCGTACTCCCTCGGCTTTCCTGCCTCGCCTCACTTCACCGGCGTAATCAACTCGAGCGAGCTGAGCGTCACGACCATAGTGACCGTGCCGGAAGTCCCGCGGTCGGACTGGAGAGAGAGTGCGTTGATAGCGATGTAAGGCGCCCGGGGGCTGATGGTCTGGTAGAAGCGAACCACCGAAGCGAGGTCGGCGCGGCGGCAGCTGAGCTGGAGGGTGTGCACCGCAAACTTGCCCGACTTCAGCGTCTTCGGGGCTTCGGTCGTCGGGCTTAGGCCCGCATCCTTGGCGGCGGAGAGGGCTTCCTCAACCAGGCGGGTTGAGTCGTAACCGCGCCCTGCGTCGAGGCCTTGGATCGCAATATCGGCGGCGGCTTTAATCTCCGTTTGTTTATTGAGCCAAGCGACCTGCGTCGCCGCCTCGCTCTCGAGGGATTGCCAAGCAGCCCAGCCATCGCGGGTGCGTCCCCACGCGGAGGTGACCCAGAGGAAGGCAGCGACGGCGAGGGCCGCGAGCGCCATGTAGCGTTCGCGGGTTTGGAGTCCGAAGAAAAGGTGTTTCATAAAAAAGAATTATTTGATGGCGGCGGGGGTCGTGACCGGAGCGACGGGCGTCGGCTGGCCAACCGTGGCGGGCGTCGGCCCGGGTGGGGTCGTCGTTGCGGGCGGCTTCGCGGCTTCCGCAGCCTTGGCCGCTGCCTCAGCCTTGGCGGCTTCCTCGGCTTTCAACGCTTCGGCTTTAGCGACGACGTTGCGCAGGATGTCGACCTTGAAGGAAATCGTGAAGGTGAAGGTCGTGTAGTTGTCGCGGGCCCGGACGTCCTTGCTGGCCACGCCGCTGATCTCTGGGAACTCCTTGAGGGCTCGTTCGAACGCAGAGATGTCCGAGGGGATGGTGGTCCGGGCCTCGATTTCCAAGGCGTTGTTCAGCTTACAATTAATACGCGTGAACTCCACCGTCGCTGGGCGCTGCTCATTGGCGATTGCTAACATTTCCAGAGCGAGCGGCGACTTAGTGCGGACTTCAGCGATGCGGCTGGCGGTGGCCTGGTCCGCTTCAATCTCCAAGACGTCGCCCTGGCGCGATTCATTCAAGGCCTTGAGCTGACCCGCGCGCCATTGGATCCCTGCAGCGGCGACTTCCATCACCAGCGAGAAGATGAGGACGGCGGCGGCGGCTCGCGTGAGGTTCCAGAGCACGAGGTTAAGGCGTTCCTTCTTGCGCCGGGCTTCGAGGAAATCGACATCGCGAATATCCGCTTCATCTAGGCCCTTCTTCGTTACCGTAAAGGGTTTGCCGCCTTCGCGCTCCAGGACGAGGTCACCTTCGTTGAGTTTGCTGTGGAGGGCGCCGGAGACCGTCGTGAGCGGAGCATCGGCGGCCAGGCCTGCGCGGGCGGCGGCTTCCGCGCCTAAGCTGGCCTCGTCGGCATCAGCGAGGTCAGCGACGCAGATCGCGACGGGTAAGGGATTAGTCGCATCCCAAGCTAAGGCGATGAGACGCTCGGCACCGCGGTGGACGAGGACGCCCGCGCCCGCCGGCCGTTCGCCGCACAGGGCGAGGAATTCCGGGATGACTTGGCAGTCATCAGGCCACGCAAAACTTTCTTCCGGGGTGAAGCGACGGCGGTGTGCCGCGTAGGCCAAGGCTTGGGTGCCGTCCTCCGAGACAACGTGGCCGACGAGCATCTGTTCGGTCGGAAACGGCGAAAGCGCTTCGAGGGCCAAGGCGACTTGGCCGGAGGCGTCTGCACCCTCCAGGGCGACGGTGCGCACGAAGAAGCGGTTGCCCGGGAGCAAGGCGGCCGCACCCAGCGACGTTTGGCCGGGGATCAGGTTGGAAAGAGTACTCATTTGGTCTTGGAAGGGGTAGTGGTGGCGGACATCTGGCCGGGGCGACGGATCACCGTGGGTTCATCATCCGCGAGCGGGGCGGTCACCTTGGGGGCGCCGTTGTCCTCGCTCCACGCGATGATTTGGAAGGGGTAGTTGAGGCTGGTGCTGGAAGTGCGGCCACCAAGGGTCACGGCGCTCGCCGAGTTTAGCACCACGCCCGGGGTCAGGGCGGTCGGGGCCTTCGCCGCCGTAGCACCGAAGCCGCCGCCGAAGCCGCGGCCCATGCCCGTCGTCGGTGTTGCGGTGACGCCCGTCGAAGAGGTCGAAGCAGCGGTGGTCGGGGTGAAGGTCCGGGCACCCGCGGTGCCAGTCAAGGCGTCGATGGCCGGCGTGGCATCAGGGTCGGCACTCGCGGCCGTGAAGGTGACGTCCTCTCGAATGGCAACCAGCGCGCTCACGCGGCACTTGGCCTGGCCTTCTTTGACGGTCACGCGCACCCACATGAGGTGCACTTCATCATCGAAGCGGGATAGCGAGCCGGCGGCACCAATCAGTTGGCGGACTTCGCTGGTGACGCGGAAATAGGGCGGGACGCCCGTGGTCCGTTTCTTCTGCTCGTTCTGGCGGTCGCGAATCAGTGCCAGCTGGCGTTCATCGAGGCCTTGCGAGAGGAGCAGCGCATCCGAGGCGGTGTTGATGTTCGTGTCGCCAAAGGTGTATAGGCTGACACATTGCTGGAAGTCCCGGAGCAGTCGCGTGGGATTGCCGTCTTCATCAAAGAAGAAGTCTTTCGCGACGCCGATGGTCCGGAGTTCCTCAAAGGAGCGGAGCGGTCGGCGCGCAGGCTTAAAGGCGAGCTTGGCGCGCTGGTACGCCGCATCCGTGGCTTCCTCTTCGATCGACTCGTACTTTTTACTCGTCCAGGCGACCATGGCGTCTGCCACGCGCTCGGCGTCGCGTTGTTCAAGGCCGAGAGAATAGAGGAGTTGAATCAGGGTGTTCTTATCTAAGGTCGCGAGCGGGAGTTTGCCGCTTTCGTCTTCATACTCGAAGTTCACTTCGAGGCCTTCCCGGACTGGGATCCCCGCATACTTGTGCGGGTCATCGTAGCCCTGCGCTGGGTCGTGGACTTTATTCAGGTCAATGGAGCGAATCTCGGCGATGACGGCCAAGGCGAGCTCGAGCTCAGACATCGCGTCCATCCGTAGGCGCGAGCGGTCGACTTCGCGTGTGGCCATCGCGAGCTCCAAGGAGTTGTCCTCCATGAAACGCGCCAAGAGCAACGAGGCCAAGGTGATGAGCACCAAGACGACGACGATGACAGAGCCGCGACGACGTTTCCTCATGGGCGGGAGGCGCCCGGGCGCTTGATGGGGAGGTCGAGGATGACCTCAGATTTTAGTTGGCCCCGCGCGAAGCGTAGGCGCAGCCGGGCGGGCTTTTGATAGGCCGTGCCGGCGACGTCCTTGGCTGGCTCTTCTTCGGTCTTCCACTGCCGGAGGTCGGCGTCGTAGTAGTCGTAACCAAGTGAGGCTAAGAAGGGCGTCAGGACCGTTTCGTGGACGTCGTTGAGGTCGCGCTCGAGTTCAAGGCGCGATTGCCATTGCAGAATCAGCCCGCGTTCGGGGTCGGCATGGAGCGAGCAGTCGACATCCGGCAAGGGAGCTTCCGGCCAATCCGCAAACCGGCCAGCGTCAGCCAAGGTGAACGCAATGCGCGCGGCATTCGTGCCGTCCGCGGCGCGGACTTCCTTGACGACAAACCCGACGGCGCCCGGGCCGCTGGTCGAGGCTTCGAGGACTTCCCGCACTTGGCGACTAGCCGCGCGTACGTGCTGGTCAAAGAGGCGTTGGTCGCGCTTGCCTCCCCAGAGCTCGCTCATGGAGAAGAGAAAAGTGTTGAGCGTGACCATCAGGATGCCGAGCAAGGCCAGCGAGACGAGGGTTTCGAGCAGCGAGAAGCCACGAGACTGGGTGCGCGCGTGACTCATTGTTTCGGGAGGGGCGCGACAGGGCCGCGTCCGCCTTGATTATTACCGCCACCAGTACCGCCACCGGTATTACCGCCACCCGTGGGCGCCCCGCCGCCGTTGCCGCCGGTATTACCACCGCGACCGCCAGCAGTGTTGCCGCCGCCTTGATTACCGCCGCCAGTTTGGCCGCCTTTGCCACCCTGGTTATTGCCGCCAGCATTATTCTGGCCGCCTTTACCATTGTTGTTCCCCTGCTGATTAGCTTTACCGTTATTATTGCCCTTGCCGTTATTGCCGCCGCCATTGGTTACGCCGCCGTTGCCACCATTATTATTGCCGCCACCGAGGGGCTTCTTGGGGGTGGGTGAGCTGATGAATTTCGTGCCGCCCGTGGCCTCGTCGTAGCCGCGCTCCTGGAGCAGGCGTGCCTTGGCGGCGTCGCGGATGACCTTGCGGTCCGACGCCGTGGACCAAGTCGGACGGAGGAGGAGGCGGGTCTCTTCCTTCATCTGGATAAATTCGCCGCCGGTTTCCTTTTGGATCTCGGCGCTGAGCGTGACCGTGAAGAGGTCACTGACCTCGGTGGGCTCAACCTTGCCCTGCCAGCGCGCCATGCGGTCGTCGGGTAAATAGATATCCCCGCCGACTTCGATGTCGTCGTAGTTGACGGTCTCCAACAACGCCGCCCGGCAACGCGCCAGGTCCTCCGCACCGACGTCGTACTGCTTGAGCGCTTGGCGTCCGAGCAGGACGTTCGTATACGCGGCACCTAGGCCGACCGCCGCGAGCGCGAAGATGGCCAAGGCCACGAGGACCTCGATCAGGGAAAAGGCGCGGCGGTTCATTTGGCGTTTTCCGGCGGCAGGGGCGCGCAGGTTAAGGGGTCGATGGGAATTACCCGGCGGGCTTGGTTGCGGATAATCTCCACGCGCATGCGGTCGCAGGTGCCGTCCGGATAGAAGCGGATACGCGTCAGCGCCCGTTCTTCCATTTGGCCGCCCAGCAAGATGGCTTCCTTCACTTCAGGGGCGATGATCTTCACGCGGGTATCGCCAGACACCGGCAGGGTTTCTTTCTGGTTGTGCCAAGCATAGGAGAGGATGGCGTCTTCGCCGTCCGTCTCGATGTCCGGCTTCAGTTCGATGACTTTAGACTGCTCCACGGCTTGGCGGCGCACGGTCTGGAGGAGCGCCATGAGCGCTGACTCCGGGTCATCGCGGGCGGTACCCTTCAGCAGGGAAGCGGAGCCGCCAATGAGCACGGCCGCCAACATGCTAATCAGGCCAAGCACGAGCAGCGTCTCCAGTAAAGTGAAGCCGCTGCGCGCCAAGCGGCCCGCCCGAGACTGGTCCGGGTGCTTTACCAATTGCCGATGTCGTCCAAGCTGTCCGGGATTTTATCGCGACCAACCGAGAAGAGGTCGTATGACTCAGTGTTCTTCGTGCCTGGGTAGCGATACTGGTAAGCTGCGCCCCACGGGTCGAGCGGCAGAGTGCCACCCTTGGCGTCGACATACGGTCCGCGCCAGCGGTCCTGCTTGCCTTCGGGGGCGACGATCAGGCCCTTCAAGCCGTCTTCGGTGGTGGGATAATCGCCGAGGTCGATGCGGTAACGCACGAGCGAGGCCTTGAGGGATTCGTTGACGAAGAGCTTAGCGACGCCTTCCTGGCTCTGGCCGAGGATCTTGTCGATGTTCGTGACAGCGATGCCAACAAGCATCCCGACAATCGCGACGGCGATCAGAATCTCGAGTAGGGTGAAGCCCTTGCGCAAGGTGCGGCGGGCAGAAGTGGTGAGTCGACGGTTCATGGGTGAGAAAAGGTTTACGGGAGATTACTTGCCGCCGCGGCTGCGCTTGTCGCCACCATTAGTGGATTGCGTCGCTCCAGTCTGGGTGCCGTTCGCGGTGTCGCCGCCGCGCGAGTACTTACCGCCGTCCCGCTTACTGCCTTCAGTGGGTGCTGCACCGCCTTCAGCGTTCGTTCCGCCGCCACCCTGGCGTTCCATGCCGCGGGACTTCATCTGCTCGCGGAAGGCCGCAATCTGTTCAGCGGTCGGTGGTTGACCACCGTTAAAGCCGCCACGACTAAAACCACCCTCGGTGGCGGGAGCCTGGTAGTTCGTCGCCACCGCGGCGACTTGCGGCATCGGTGCGCCCGCGGCTGGAGCCACGCCAATGACGGATTGTTTGAGCGAGAGTTTTACTGGCTGCCCAGCGTTCTCGAGGATGATCGAGTCGGTGTCGGCGTCGTAACTCTTCACGCTGACGGGGACGAGTCCCGCGGGGGCCTCGCCTTGCGCCACCCAAGACGAGAGCTTGGTCGTGGTGTTGTAGATGCTGAAGTAGGTGACGCCGTGGTCGACATACATGCCGCGGAATTCGAGGTTGCTCGGCTTCTCCGCCACGGTTGCGCTTTTCCCTTCTCCAAAGGGCGAGTGCTTGACGAGGGCGTCGAGGTCGACGGCTCCGGCGAAGGCCGGCAGGGTAGCCAAACCAGCGACGAGAAGGAGCCGACGGAGGGAGGAGGAGGCGCGTTTCATAAAGGGGGAGGGGTGGGTAAGTTTAGAACCCCAAGCGGAGTGTTTGGTTTCGTAACTTCTTGTCCAACCTCGCCTTTTCCTAGGGCAAATCTTGCCGATTTGGGCCGACCCGAGCCTTCCCGGGGTCATCCCCCGCTACCCCCGCCCCCATTCACGCGGCTTTTTATAACTTAAATAATTGTTTAACAGTGACTTATGCCTATTATGCCCTTGGAAGGCCGTCGAACTCGTCTGACGAAGTTTGCAACCAACGTCCGTCCGCTTTGTCTTTATTTCCCGTGAAGTCGCCTTCGCCCACCCTCCGCCTCTGGCGCTTAGCCTGCCTCCTCCTCGGAGTCGGGCTGGGGACGGGCGTGTCGGCGGCGCCGCTCGACTTCAAGCAAGGGGTGCAACCTTTCCTCGAGAAGTACTGCTACGATTGTCACGGCAACGATAAGACGAAGGCCGACCTCAACCTGGAGCTCCACAAGGATGCCAACGGGATTTACCGTGATCAACGGATGTGGCGCCAGCTACTCACCCAAGTGACCGCCGGCGAGATGCCGCCGCCCGAACGTAAGACGCGGCCCTCCCAGGCGGAGATCGATGAGTTGCAGAAGCAGGTCCGCGGCCTACTCGGGCAAGCGGTCGCTCAAGCCAAAGTCGATCCGGGTAAGGTGACCGTTCGCCGCCTCAACCACACGGAATATAACAACACCATCCGCGACCTTTGCTACATCGAAGGGAACTTCTCCGTCGACTTCCCCGCCGATGATACAGGCTACGGCTTCGACAATATTGGCGATGTGCTGACGTTCTCCCCCGTCCACTTGGAGCGCTTCATCGCCTCGGCCAAGGTCATCGCGGAACGCGTCATGCCGACGGCGGAGCAGAAGCTCGATGTGCTCAATGTCGACGGGTATAATATGTCTCCGCGGGGTCGCTCCGAAGACCAGATGCGCATCTTTAATGCGGCGACGTTATCCGCCTCCTTCGACGCCCCGCGCGAGGGCGAATATATCTTCCGAGCCCACTTAGTGGGGATCGGTAATCCGGGCGATCAAGCGGCGGTCGTTAACCTCGTGGTGGATGGCAAGACGGTCGGCACCCAGACGCTCAAGGTGAAGACCAGCCGGGGGGCCGAGAAGGTCGATATGAAGGTGAAGCTGACGCCTGGTAAACACACGCTCGCCGTGACGTGGGCCAACCCGCCGCCCGACCTCAGCTCCGGCAGCCGTCGGCTCGGGACGTATCGTTATCAATTGCTCGGCCCAACCGATACGCGCACCGATTTACAACGGAAGTTGGCCGATTTTGCTGGCACCAAGAAGGGCGACGAACGCGCCCGTGCGATGGTGAATTTATTCGTGAGTCGCGCTTTCCGCCGGCCCGCCACGACCGTCGAAATGCAGCGTTATACCAAGGTATTTACGACGGCCGAGACCGCCGG
>Ga0209500_10001453_pt1 | contig 17755 bp, 25 predicted proteins | sample S_140212_EF_Meta_FD_187323 | JGI IMG/M metagenome (GOLD analysis project Ga0209500, IMG submission 187323) | Freshwater microbial communities from Lake Simoncouche, Canada to study carbon cycling - S_140212_EF_MetaG (SPAdes) (version 2) | ecosystem: Environmental > Aquatic > Freshwater > Lake ... | reverse complement strand
ATAAAATTAAAGATAGGGTTATGGCTGCACCTATGAGTAATCATCCAGACCCATTTCAAATTACAGATAGAATGGGTGTAACTAAAATTGATGATACCAAGATTAAAATTGTAGTTTATAATTCAAAGGGATTGTTTTATTTTATCTAATACAATCAATCAAAAAATAGCATACATTAGCATATACTGTTATATTTATAGTCTATGACCGTCAACGAATTAAAAGCATTAATAAAAGAAACATTGCTTGAAGCTGTACCATTTGATAAAACAACCGACATTGAACAATCATTACGAGCTAAATATGATGAAATGGTTGAATATACATTTGGTGTAGAGTTTGAATTTGAACCAGTGACGGAAAATGATGTACTTTCAAGAGATGAAATTGCTGCTAAATTAAGAGAAATGTTTGGTACGGATAGTGGATTTACAGATGGTTATTATGAATGGTTAGAAAATCAAAGAAACAGTGAAGTTGCGAATTGGGTAAGAATACATGGAACATTGGATACCGTTGATAAATTTAAAGCAGAATATGGACCAATGAGTATAGATACATTTGAAGAATATGTCGCAGCACCCGTTGAAAGTGATTATGCTAATGAAGAAGAATATAATCAAGCATATGAAAAATATGATGATGCAAAAAATGAAGTGGATAGTGATTATAAATATTGGGATAGAAGAAACCGTGATGATTATGCTGAGGAATTTATAAGTTTATTAATAAGAAGCAGTACTTGGACGGATTATATTGGTGAAGATGAATATAAGATTATAGATGCTGAACAAGGAATTGAAGATGCTTATGATTTCTTGGAAAGTCTTGGTGAAAATGTAAGAAAAGATGATAAAGCAGATAAAGATACATGGGCAGTTGGTGAAGATGGACCCAATGTTGAAATGAGAAGTAGACATATGAGTCAAACAGGTCATGATTTTGATATTATTAACAAAGTAGGAAATTGGATAAGTAACCAACCAACACATGGTAAGACTGGAATGCATATTCATATAGGAGTTCCCAGAGATTTTGATGTATTTGATTTATTGGCTATGAGTACATTGGTTGATGAAAAAGCAATTCAATCCGAAGTAAGTTTGGATAGAGATTTTAGTTCATATGCTAAGTTTAGAAGAAGTTTGAGCAATGCTATTTTCGGTAGAATTTATGATTATATGCGTAGACAACCAGATGCAGAAGAAACTGTTCCTAAGTCTTTTATTCTTACTAATATACAAGTAAAAGAGATAATGAGTAATTTTGACCGTAATCATGGTACAAACATTGCAGCATTTGCGGAACATAAAACTATTGAATTTAGATATTTGGGTTCCGATATTGCAGATAGAGTATTGAAGTGGATATCTTATTTCTTATTGTTACCCCGTGTAGCCAAGAGCAAAAATAAAGTCATTTTAGATAGTATTTACGGTGAAAGAATGGTTGCTACAAGATTATCAGGCAAAATTAAGTTTACAGTGTTTAAAATGAATGAACCAAGAACCAAAGTACCAATGCCAAAAGAACCTGCGGATGTAATTAAACAAAAATCATTTGAATTACCAAGCAAATTGGATATTGCTAAACAATCAGCAGCTAAAAAACAATCATGAACCCAATAATTCTTATATTTATAACAATATGACATTGTTTGAACACATTTTGATTGAAAGCAGAGTTGATGATTTCAAGAAATTATTGAGAAAAAGGTTCAGTATTGATTATGTTCTAAAGATTGTTGATAGAGATACTAGTAAAAATCATAAGAACTTGATGTGGATTGGTAAAATCTTAATGACAGAACCAGATATCAATGATGTAGATTTGTTTAAAAATCTGGAAATATATAATAAAGTTGGTAGTTCAACAGATTTGTATAGTTTTAAAGATTACGGCACATTTTTGGATTTCTTAGAAAAAAGAAGTAAAGAAGTACAAATGGGTAAGATGGCTCAAATCAAAGCTGGTACTAAAACAATTGAAGATAATAAAAGATGGTTGGTAGTTGCACCACAAACACATGATGCAAGTAGATATTTTGGTGGTGGTACCAGTTGGTGTATAAGTACAAGCAATGAAAAATACTGGAAAGAGTATTATCATGCAAACACTATAGTAATGATTAAAGATAGAACTAAGAAACCAGATAATCTTTTATTCAAAGTTGCAATTGTTGGTAATGCATCTGAACATTTTTGGCGCACTAAGAGTGATGATAAACTGGATAAAATCACAGATTTAATACCACATGTAAATTTATGGAATACTAATGATGATAAATTATCCCAGGACCAAAAAATCAATTATTTAAATCAATTACCAGAAGATTTAATTGATGACTTGATGAATTATTTTAATGATGATAGTCCACAGGAAAGACAACATGATTATTATTATCAGTTAGCATCTGATAGATTTTCAGAAGACGGTAAAGATATTATTTTACAACAATTATATAATGCTACGGTTGAGTATTTGGATGTAGATACAGATTTGGATGAAGATGAATTTGGTGATGTAATGTCAAGACAATTTGCAGATGAAATTCAAGATGGTAATTGGAATGATTTTTTAAGTGAATTATGGAGTGCTTGTATAACTAGTCAAGGAGTAGATGATGATGATTTTCGTCCTGATGTTAGAAGTAGAAATTTAAAGAATTTAATTAGTGATACAACATATGACCAAAATGTTTATCTTGACTTAGCAAAAGAAGTGTTAAAAAACAGTGATGTATCAAATATGGATGATATCATAAAAGGTGCTTTGATTGTAACACAAGATAATGGTAATCCATATACTGTAATTAAAAGACAAGCAAATCAATTACAAGGTACAAATTTTAATGATATATTGTTAACATCATTAAAAATGTATAATGATAAGTATAATCCTAATTATATGCAACAACGATCTTTTGGACCAGATTTTGCTGGTATAATAAATAAATTTACACCAAGAAACATTCAAGATGTGGTTAAAGTATTGAGTATCAATCCTAGAGCAAAAGATATGGTTGACATGATACAAAAATACAGAAGAGATTTGTATGAATCCAAAAAAATGTCAATTAAATATAGAGATTTTTACAAATTTTAAAATTTCAGGTTGACTTTTAGAAAAACCTGTGGTAAGGTAAAAAAGTATGAAGAACACTAAAGACACATTGATTGAAAATCTAAAGAAACAAATCAAAAACCGCAAAGAAACACATAACGAATATGGTTATTTATATGCAATTAAAACAGTCGCTGATTCAATTATTCCATATGATGCTAGCAAAGCTATTAAGCCAGCTATTATTCCTGCAGAGTTTAATTTCTAAACTTTTCTGAATTAAAATTAACAGGAAGATTTTATAATAAACTAGTTATTAAGCGCAATAGGCGGTTGAATATTTTTAACTTTAATAATTAATATAGAATATGGGAAAGAGCTACAAAGACAAGTATAAGCGCAACAGTAGTTTTGATAAACGCAACAAGCGCATCAAGCAGGGAAAATCTAAATTTAAGTTTTCTGTAGAAGACACTGGTAAAAAATCACAGTGGACTGATGAGCAGGAATAATTTTACAATTTTAGATTGACTTCGGTAACTTTATCTGGTAACCTTGGTGAAGATGAATTCTTCAATAGAAACTTTGACTGAAGTACTGATTCTCCTAAAAAAAGATTGGGAAATTAATCTCAAACCTTTTGGAGTTAAACCGTTAACACAATTGATTTCAAAAAATGGTAAACTTATACTTAATAGTTTGGTTTTATGCATTCTTAAAAAGAATGAGAACAAATTTCTCAGTAAAAAAGAACTAACTAGTACTGTATCCAGTTATACAAATAAAATTCATAATGATATTCAACAAGCTAGACATCTTGGTTTACAATATGGATGGAATATTAGACAAACTAAAGTTGCCGGTGAAGATGGTTATGTATTGATTAATACAACTGAACCACATCCACATTTTAAAAATGCACGTAGAGTAGATACTATTACTGACTGGGAGGGGTTAAAACAACGATATAATTATCAATGTGCAGTATGTGGTAGCACTGAAGGACAATACAATTTAAAGTTTATACACAAACTGGTAAAATTAGAAAAAGGACACATGGACCCAAGAAAGGCAATGACTGATGACAACATCATTCCAACATGCGATTGTTGTAATAAATTTTACAAAAATTTTGCAGTTTTTGATGAATTGGGAAGAATTGTCGAATTTAATCGTCAGGGAATTATGTTGACAAACTGAAATTACAAAGTATCATTATTGTATGATAGAATTGAGAATGGTAACTTCAGATTGTTCAAAGAAATTGGTAAAGGATATTATTGTGAATCATCACAGTTATGTACCTACCAATGCTTCTGTGGGTAGAAGAATCGATTGGTTAATTTATAATGTTATTGACAAGGATTCTTTTCCTGTGAATGAAGATTTGATTGGTATGATTGGATTGGGATCAAGTGTTTATCCACCACCCAAAGATATTCTTACGCATGTGAAGATGACAAAGAATGAGTACAGAACTCAATTCAATAGTTTTGCCAATAATTGGCGGTTTTGTGTAATAAAGCATATTAAAAATGCTGGTACACAAATTCTAAAACAGTTCAGAAACAATGCTAAAGTTGAATGGAAAAACAAATATGGTGATGAACTCAAGTATATTGTTACATTTGTAGCAGGTGGAAAGACCGGATCTGTTTATAAAGCAGATAATTGGAGTCTGATTGGAAAAACTGCGGGATTGCCAAAGCATAAAAGTAGTAGTATGAAGTGGGATTCGAATGTATCTTTAAAAGAAAAATTCGTAAAACCAACCGGAGAAAACAAAAAAATGATTTTTATCAAGTCGGTATTATAAAATATATGAAAAACAACGCATCTGAATCATACACAGGAACAATTGACGGTTTTCTTGAACATTGTTCTAAATTAGACACCAATGAAGTTGAACAACAAATTAAGCGAGAAGAAAAAGAAGAATGTCTTAATGTTATTATGACTGATTGTGAATGTTCGCTTGAAGAAGCAGAAGAGATTTATAGTGAAATTGCACTTGCAGAAGTAAAAGAATCAATGGAACAATTGCTTAAAGATGGTATTGTTAAAGTATCAGGATATAATGATGAAGGTGAACCACTGTTTATGTTAACTGAATTAGGAAAACAAATTCAAAAAGAACTTGGTAATCAATAAAGTTTAAATTTAAACCTGCTTAGAAATAAGCGGGTTTTTTATTATATTCATAATATTTATACAGATATGGATAAGAACTTAAAGAATGTAATTATGCGGTTGGTAGAAGAAGTAATGGATGCATCAACTGCTCCCACCATTGAACCACCTACTAGACCAACAGAAAAACCACCTACACCATCTAAGCCAGATAAAAGACCCAATCCATTAAGACCAACTAAACCTGGCATTGCACCAAGACCAAAAGCAATGAGTCATGATGTAGAAGCATTTGTAAATCAAAGAAAAGGTTTAACAGAAAAGATTGATACTGGTGATGATATGCCAGATTTAATTGACCCAAGCAAAAGAGCCAAAATTGAAAATGAAAAGGACTATGTAGAACAAATTCTACCAGATTTAGGACCAGAAGCAGATAGATACTTAGAAATCATTACCAGTGAAAGTTATAAACAAAATATTAAAAGAGTAGCTTACTATCTTGGTATTAGTGTAAGTGAAATTCAAGCTAAGTTCCCTAACTATCCAACAATGGTTATGTTGGCAATTAAAGCTTTAAATGATATTAAAAGAGCAGAATCTGGAATGAAACAACAATTGGAACAAATTGCTGTAAATTTAGTGTTAGATTTACCAGAAAACAAATTGATTAAACAATCTGTAGAAGACGGATATATTAAAATTGATGCTAAGTTGGGTAATGCTGATTTAACAAAAGCAGTTACTGCAGATAAAATGGATGAAGAAATGTCAAATGGTTTAACTGTTGCGGAAAATCTTAATATACAATTAAATACATCTTTGGGTGGTGATACTGAAGGTAAGTTAAGAAGAACACTTGCTAACTATATGACGCAAGGTGATGCGGTAAACAAACTATTCTTATTTAATACTATTTCAGATGAGTTAGACGCATTGAGTCCTAACCTATCAAAGAAATATGGTGTATTAGCTGCAATTACGCAAATTGGATACTATTTGACACCTGACTTCCCAATCACCAGTGATATTGTTAATATGGCTGCTGTAGGCAGTGAACAAGTAATTCCAACTGGCGATAACTATACAATTAAAGCCAGAGCAATGACATTTCCATATCTAGTACATGAATTGGTTAAAGGATTTGGTGATTATATAAGCATGGATGTTGCTTCACAAGAAGAACTAGATACTGAAACAATGGATGATGAAATTAAACAAATCATGGCAGGGCCAGCATTGGAAATGAAATTGAGAAAATTGGTTCCAACAAATAAAATTGAACTGTTACCACTCATTAAGAAATTGTTTTATAAAGAAAAAATTTATAAGATAAAAGAAATACTTTTAGGCGGACAAAAAGCACAAATCTACATGAATGATTTGATTACACAGGCTGAAGAAAGCATGGAAGATGTAGATTAAAATGAATGAAATTTAAACATCAATATTTAGGATATGAATCAGAAGAACAAAGAGATTTATATTCTTGTAATATATTAGATGATTATGGAGTTCATGTTGGTTTTTGTAAGTATTATAAACCGTTGTTAGAATTTGAAACGGTTTATATTGAATTTATTAATATAACTTGTCAACATCGTAGAAGAGGTCATGCAACCGCAATGGTTAAAGAACTTCAACGGTTTAATAATTTGAAATGGGATGGTAGATTAAGTGTTGACGGTAGGAAATGGTATAATTCATTGATGGAAAGACAAATGGTATAATATTTATACTTCATGAAGCATATTGTTGGTGCAGTAAATTTAAGCAATCTTTATTTAAAAGAAATACCAGAAATTCTTAATGGTGTTCATGTTAAAGGTGATTTTGATGTTTCTTTTAATATTTTAAGAAGTTTAAACAATAGTCCGGTAAAAGTTGACGGTGCGTTTAAATGCAGATACAATAAAAATTTAAAATCACTTGTAGGAGGACCAAAAGAAGTAAAGAGTTTAATTGCAAATAATTGTAGTTTAAGAGATTTAAGTGGAATACCAAATTTTAGCACACCACTTATTAATACTGGAAATATTGACTTATCTAGTAATCAACTTACATCTTTAGTTGGTTTACCCACAAAAGTTTTTGGTAAATTGACAATATATAATAATCCAGGTCTTAAAACATTAAATGGTTGTTCTGAACATATTAAGGGTGATTTTGAAGCGTTATGGTTGCCTATTACAAATTGTATAGGTGGACCAAAATATGTTGGTGGTGATTTGTATCTGCATGATACTGAAATAAATTCATTGGAAGGATTTCCTAAAGAAGTTACTGGTAATGTTTATTTAGGTAATACACCATTGGGCAGTATATTATTTCCACAAAATGATGGGGGAACATCAAAAGCTCATGCTTTATATGATGAAATAAGAAAAATTTGTAAAATACAAGGTGACATTTATAAAACCAATGAAGATGTAGAAGAAATTCCAGATATAGAAATGGATGAACCAGAGTATGAACCAAATGATGAAGGAGGATATCGCAGAGTATGAAAAGAAAACATCTTTATGATGCAGTAGATTTAGAATCACAATATTTGCGAGAAATACCAGATATAATTGCAATGTATGCTTGTCATGGTGCATATGACATTCAGAATAATAAGATAAGATCTTTGAAAAACGCACCATCATTTGTCAAAGGAAATTTTATTTGTGATGATAATTTATTAGGATTGGGAAGTGGATTAAAGTATGGACCTGAAGAAGTTCAAGGAAATTATAACTGTAGTGGTAATAAACTTGTTTCTTTAGATGGTATAGCTACATTAATTGGCCCAAGATTGACTATGGATGATAACAGACTTACTTCTTTAAACGGATTACCATCATCAATATTAAATAATAATAAATCATTGTCATTTAATAACAACAGTATTAGTAATTTAAGTGGATACGGGTTTGAATCTGTTGAATTTTATGAATTTTTCTTTGCAAATAACAATGTTACTTCATTAAGAGGTGGTCCTAATATTGTAAAATCTAATTATGATTGTGCTTCAAATCCAATTACATCATTTGAAGGTGGTCCAACTAATGTTGGCAGAAATTTTTATGCTATGGCATTAAAAAACTTACAATCATTGAAAGGATTGCCATCTATAATAGGAGGCACTTTATTTTTGTCTATGGATGATATGTTAAGAATATTCCCTGATTATACTAAAAATGACAGAGATATACTTATATCAACTATAAAAGATATGTGTAGTGTAGGTAGAGGTATTAGTATTGAATAATTATATGAAAAAAATAACAGGAGATGTAAATTTAAACAATCTTTATTTGAGAGAAATACCGTCAATATTAAATGATGTGGTAATTGAAGATGGACGGTTTAATATTGATGGTAATAGTATAAAAAATCTAAATAATTTTCCATTGAGTTGTAATACAATTTATTTAAGTAACAATCCAATTAGAAGTTTAGTTGGAATTAAACAAAAAAAAGCAGCTTATCTTGAGGTTAGTATCACAAATATTAAAAACTTAGAAGGATGTCCAGAAATAGTAACATCATTGACTATAACATATGTGGATGAATTTAATAGTTTAAAAGGTAATTTAAAGAAAATTAATACAAATGGCAATTTGATTATACAAGAGTGTTCATTATCATCTTTAGATAATTTCCCCAGTATAGAACAAGGGGTTCTTATAAATTTAGGAAATAATAAAATTACTTCATTGCTTGGTATGCCAACAAAGTGTCATCATTTAAATATCAATAGTAATCAGTTAAAAACATTGATTGGATGTCCTACACATATTACTGGCAATTTTCGCTGTAAATACAATAACTTAGAGGATTTAGACGGATTTCCTACAGTAATTGACGGTGATTGTATCATGACACTTTCACCTATATTTAACAATCAATTAATGATGCAACGTAGTTACTTTGAAAGAGAACTTCACAAAAGATGCAGAATATCTGGTGCAGTACGACTTTCTGACCCAAGAAATATACAAATTTAAAAATTAATAATATGGGAAAATATATAAAAGGAGATGTAAATTTAAGCATGCTTTATTTGAAAGAAATACCAGAAATATTAAATGGTATTGATATTGATGGTTCATTGATATTATCAGGCAATGGTTTAACCACATTAAATAATTTTCCTGAACTTGTAACTGAAAATATAGACTTAGTGCGTAATCCTCTAATTAGTTTAAAGGGTATCAAACAAAATTTCATTACAACTTTAAAAGTTGGTGGTAAATTTCCTGATTTTGAAGGTTGTCCGCCTAATGTTACCAGACTAACTTGTGTAGGTAATATTAGATTAACCAGCTTAAAATATATGCCAACTAATATTTCAGAAATAAAAATAATGGCAGGTTCACTAAAATCATTGGAACATCTTACACAAAATCAAAGATGTACATATACTTTAATGGATTGTAGGATAAAGTCTTTGGTTGGATTACCAAATAGATGTAGAGCGTTGAATGTAGCTTTCAATGATTTTGAAGATTTTACAGGAGCACCAGAAATAGTTGACGGTACTTTTAATTGTGGACACAATCCTATTGTATCACTAAAAGGATTTCCAAAACAAGCAGACATTGTTGTGATTCATAATTTTATGAACGACTATCATTTAACTGAACAAGAAGTAAGAAAAGTATGTAACACGGGTAAAGTAACCGTAATGTAATTTAGTAACAATAATAAAATTTTCAACAATATTTATAACATATGAAGCGACTACTAACAGAAGCCAATTTAACAAATTTCACAGACTTGATTACATCCATCAATTCCGTATTGGATGATAAAGAAATTCCACAATTTGCGGGCAGTGAAACCAATAAAATAAGAAATTGGTTCTTGAAACAATATATCAAAGCCGTCAAAGAAGATGATGTTGACTTGAAAAACGCAATCAAGAAACATGAATACAAAGACGGTGAACCAGAATGGATGAATAAACCAGACATTATGGACTTTACGGGTGATTTACCAGAAGATGTTGTAGATGAAATTGGTCATACAGTTGATTACTTTGCTACACTTGAACCAAATGACTTGAGAAAGATTGATAGAGAATCATATAGTGCTATCAAACAAAAGGTTCAAGAATGGGATGATGATATGAAATCTGGTTTAAATGATAATGAAAAAGAAGATATTGAAAAGAAAAAATTGGCACTTGGTAAGGATTATAAAGTCATCAAACAAGTAGGTGGAATGAAATGGGTTAAGTTGTTATCACCAGAATCCAAAGTTGTTGAAGGTAAATTCATGGGACATTGCGTTGGTGGACCTGCTTATGTAAATAAAGACATTTATTCACTTTGGGATAACAAGAATCGTTCCCATGTCACTGTTGAATCAGATGACAATAAAAAGACTATTCAACAAATCAAGGGTAAATCTAATAAAGAACCAGCTGATAGGTATCTACCAGCTAGCATTGATTTTGTTGCTAATGCAATGATACAAGGATATAAGGTACAAAGTGATGGTGAAAATATTGGTATGATTAAACATAATAATGATTATCACTTTGATGATTTGAATGTATTACCAGAAAAGTTCAGAGACAAATCTGTATTTAGAGAATGGGTAGATAAAATTTTTCCAATGGAAATCTTTCCTAAACAACAAAAAGCTATTGCGGATATTGCAAAAAGAATAGTTGAAGTATGATTAAATTGATTGACTTATTGAATGAAGCACCTATAGGTACTTATACAACTATCGGTGATTTTAAAAAGGGTGCTTCATACAAAGATACTAGAGACAGAGTTGCAGTAAGTCATCCAACAACTGTACAAAAAGTAACGGATATGTTGAAGAACACTGAAGTTGACTTTGATTTTTATTTTGTTAACAAGCCTGGTTTAAGACAATTTAGTGAAAAAGGTAAAGTGCCTTATGAATTTATCTTTAAACCATTTCCTGAAGGTTTAGGATTAACGCATGAAGAATTGGGTGATAAAACTATAAATAGTGATAACATCACTGTATTCTTTGTAAGTAATACCGCTGCTGATAAAATTCCTATGACTGCGTGGACAATTGTTCATAGAGTTGGACACGCAATGAATAGAACACCACAATTTCAAGACTATACCAAATGGATAGATAATGAATTTGATGAATTACTTGCTATTTATGGTAAACAAAAAGTAAGTAGAACATATGATAATGATTACAAAAAGATAAGAACACATGAATTGGCTAAGGGTAGATTGTTTAATGCTATTGGTACAATGCGTAGTGCAAGAGAAGGTAGAATACATCTTAGACCATATGAATTTTACTATGAATTGTTTGTACAGTATTTAAAAGACGGTAAAATTACATTCAAACCACTAACCAAAAACATTTTGGTTGGTTATGGTCCATATGGTAGTAAAAGTATTGCAAGTACACAAAACTTATCTGAAGCACAAGAAAAATTAGATATGATTGCAAATACAATACCATATTTTATTAATGATGTATTGCATGCTAATGTAGGTGATATATTTGTAATGTAATTTTATGATTAAACTTGTCCATTTACTTTTAGAACAATTGCTTAATGAAATAAGCACAAACACTCCATTGTATCATCGTAGTTTGCGTAAAATGAATGTGGGTGATGTAATAGAAATACCTAAAGATCTTACTACCAATAAACATTATCTAGCTAATAAGATGGGTGAATTAGCAATGGAACAAGAAAGACTACTAGAAGCTCCAGATGCTCCTAGTAGATTAAATTGCGTATATAGTAGTTTAATTCCCCGTAGTAGATTTGTTGATAAAGGTTACTTATACAGAGTTAAACCAACGGGTAGAATCTTTGTAGCTGATAGTACATTGATAGATACTATAATGGAAAGATTTGATAGTGAATACTATGAGCGTGTTAGTAGATATGACCAACAAGACAGAAAAGAAATTGAACAAGACTTACTACAAAATCCAAGTAAACTAACAAATTATTTACCCCGTGAAGCTTATGAATATTGGAAAGGTGATATGCCAAATATTGCTGCGTTTGGTAAAGCTGCTTTGAGAGATTTAGAAGTATTGAGTGATGGTGCTATTGTTACTGAAGTAGTAAGTGAAAGTGAAAAGTCTACTCCATTTGTTATGGGTGATGATGTAGTAGTTACTGAAAGTGATAAATTAAGAGCAAATCTGACTTTATATATTAACAGTACAACAGTAGCCAAGGAGGAAAAAGATAAACCAAATTATACTCCAGAAGAAATTGATTCTTTATTGAATTATATTGGTAATAACATATTTGACGGCGTTAAAGCTGAACCAAGTAAGTATACAGAAAATTCCTATGATTTTCTTGGTAATCTTAAAAAAGGAGCTAAATTAAAGATTATTATCTTGGCAAGTAATATTAGAGGTGGTAGAAGTAGTTACAATATTGCTGCTGGTAAATATGAAACCATAATGTTTGATTTTTATGTTGACGGTAAATTAATCTCCCGCAATAGAAAAAATAATGATAAAAATATTACACACAGATTCACTCTAAGTAGATGGAGCAATGAAAAAGTGCGTGATTACAGCAAATATTTAAAAAAGATATGATTACAGAAAATAGACACAATGAATATGGTTGTTTGATGGCTATAGTTGAACCAACCAGAGGACCACATATAATTAAATTTGGTAAAACAGTAATACCACCGCAAATTCTTTATACAGACCCTAATGACAATTCCTATGGTTATGATGATGAACCGCATATAACAGCTAAGTATGGATATTCTCCTGACTTAACAAGGGCCAATTTAGCCACTATCCTACAAGGCATCAAACCATTTATCATTAAACTAACTGGATTGACTCAATTTCAAAATGAAAAGTATGATGTTGTCAAGTTTGATGTGGAAAAAAATGAAATACTATCTGAAATAAGACGACGATGCGATTGTTATAAAAATGAAGATAATTATCCAGATTATAAACCCCATATGACACTTGCATATGTTCAAAAAGGTAAATTTCCACATATTAAAAATGGATTAAGTTTGTCAGTGCCAGTAACCAGATTCAAGTATAGTGGTAAAGACGGTAAGAAATTATATATCAATTTGTAAGATATAAAAAGTGCTCGTTTTAATTATAAAAAGTATATTTATAATTACTATGAAGAAGTTTCTATCCCCAATTCTATTTTCGTTTTTATTAATAGGTTGTTCTACCGTTATTCCTGGCAAACAAGTAAGTGTCGCACAAGATGCAATTGCCAAACAAGAAAAGAAAATAGATACTACATCCGATGAATTAGTCAAAAATGATAAGGGTAAAAGAATACAAACCGCAGTATTAGCCCAAGGTATTCAATATTCATTACAACAAGTTACAAATACATCTATTCAAGTAGAAACTGCAAAGAATCTAAATGAAAGAGTTATTAGCATTGTAGGTTCACCGCATTTGGACGAAATCAAAAGAATCAAAGCTACAATTGATTTACTTAATTCATCTATAGAAGAAGAAAGAAAGAAGGGTGGAGAATTATTGGGTCAAAGAGATACTGTAATTGATAAATTACAAAAAGAAAAAGAAGAATTAAAGAATCAATATGATGACCAACTTTGGCAAATGACTGATAAAGCCAAAGAAGTTGCCAAAGATTCTGATGAAAAACAAGCAACCATTGATAGTATGGGTGGTATGTTTGGTTTAAATGCGGTTTTCTGGGGACTTAAAAAGTTTTTCTTTAGTGCTTTAACCGCAATTGTTATATTTGTTGTAATATTTGCTTTATTAAGAATATTAGCAAGTGTACATCCAGCTGCTGGTGCAGCATTTAGTATATTCAATATGATTGGTTCTGGAATATTAAGTTTGATTAAAGGATTAACACCAAAAGCATTTGAATTGGCCAATTTCACATCAAAAGACAAAGTTGATGAATACAAATCACCACTTACTAAGATTGTTGATGTAATTCAAGAACTTAAAGAAAAACAAAAAGAATCACCAAAAAAATCTTATGTTTTAACTGAAATATTGAAGAGATTTGATAATGAAATGGATAGTCACGAAAAAGATTTGATTGATGATATTCTAAAAGAACAAAAGTGGATTAAATAATTTATGGATACAAATACTATACACACTATATCTCAAAATGTTTTAGAAGCAACCGCTCAAGATATGACAGGCAAATATGTCTGGTTGTTCTTAGCTGGCTTGGTTATTTTGATATTCAAATCTAGTATTGAAAAGTTAGCCGCTTCATTTTTTATATTCGCAGGATCAGATTACAAAACAGATGATGTCGTATATGTTGACGGAAAGCCGGGAAGAATTGTTAGATTAGGACTAACTAAAACAGTTTTCTTTATTTACGATGTTGTAGATGGAAAAGTAGTTGGCGGCAGTAAATTGGTTGTTCAAAATGAAAGATTAGCTGGTTTAAATATAGAAAAACCATTACCTAATTTAGATTTATCCAGATTTAAATCAAAAGACTAAAGTAATGATATATGAAATTCGCAACACCCAGAAGTATTAAAAATACATCTTTAAAACTATTCAATAAAGAAGACGAAAGATTAATACTACTATACAATTACTTAGTTGACATTTGTAATTTTGGGACAGATGAATATCATAAACTAGAAACAAAATATCACGACTTATATCATTTCTTAACAAGTACCACAGTATTCTTAGATGTATATTCTGGTATTGTTGATAAACAAATTATAGAAAAAAATGAATCGGATTTCTTTTGCGGTGTTGTAGCTACAATGTATCATGACATTGGTTTCTTAAAAACAAAAGAAGATGAAAATGGAACTGGTGCTCAATATATTAATACACATGTAGAACGAGGGTGTCACTTTATAAGTAATAATTTTGACGATATATTAACAGAAGAAGAAAAGAGTAGAATTTGTAATTTAATAATGGTGACGGATTACTTTAAAAAAGTAGAAAATTTAGAAATAGACCATATAGGTGCTTGTGTCGCTTTAGGTGATTGGTTAAGCCAAATGGGAGATAAACAATATGTAGAAAAATTAGATAAGTTATATCAAGAATTTGACGAATTTCAAAAATATCACAATCTTAACATGTATACCGGATTACACGATTTAATAAGTAAAACACCCGGATTTTGGTATAAATTAGTAAAACCATTATTAAATACTAAATTTTATGCGTTATATGAATATACTTCCAGCAACTATATAGTAATGGTGGAAAATAACATTGACCGAATAGTTAAAGAATATAATCTAAATCATGTAGTCTAAATTTTCATCACACCGTTCAAATACACATTTAATATTTTCCGGTTTTCTTCTAAATCTACCTATCCTAGGATGATGACTGCTATATACTGTTAATCTTTGACAAGATAATGAATATCCAATCAAATCTTTACTCAATCCTTCTCTTTCATGCGTAACTAACATATAGTTTTCATCAGGTACATCCAAATCAAATGTAGCTACAATTTTATATGTCTTCTTAACACTCGTTGCCTGTAATGGCTGTTCTTCCATATACAAATATATAATATTAAATTTAATGTAAAAACAATTATAAATCCTATTTATTTATAACAAAGGAATATCATATGAGACAAATAGGCGGAATCATAAGTTTAAAACCAATCGGTATTATGTCAAATAATCCCGGTATGAGCGCAGGACAAATTGAAGCAAACGAAATTGCTGCAGAACAAAGAAAAGCACAACAACAATCCAAAATTGACGCAATGGTTGATAAATTGGCACAACAACATCAAGCCAATCAAATGAAACCAATTGATCCCAATGCAACAAGAAGATGGACTGCAAAATACTAATTTATAAAAACATATAAGATATATGGGAAAAGTATCTTTAAACATATCACAACCAGCACCTGTTACACCATCTACACCAATTAAAACACCACAATCAATACCTGTTACACCAGTTAAAACACCAATTCAAGTCAAATCAAATTTATTGCCTGAATTAACACGAAAAGAATGGATATCAGTTTTGACTGCGGTTTTTATTGTATTGTCGGTTGGATTTTCTTTGGGGTTTGTTATCAATGTTAAAAGAGTAAATGATGTATCTAATATTGTTTCTATTGTTGATCCATTGATTACAATTGAAAAAGATTTGAATGATAAATTAAAATTAGCCGCCAAACAATTGGATAAAATTGATGATGATGATTTATATAAAGTGGTAATGGAAGCTAAAAGTAAGAAAATGGAAATAATTAAAGAACAATTGAAAGATATAGAAACTTTTCGGTCAAATCATATAAATTCTATTACTGTATATTACAATAATAAAAAAGATGAATTAAAAAATAAAGAAATCTTATATCACAGATAATTATATCGTATGGACTTAATAACTAAATTCTTAACTCTGCATAACCAATTGAAAGTATATCATTTTCAAACAGATAGTTATGCACAACACCAAGCTTTCGGTGGTGCTTATAATGAATTCACAGATTTAATTGATACTTTTATTGAAGAATTTATGGGACAATATTCCCGAATAATGAACAAAGACGGTTTCAAAGTGGAATTATACAATATTACAGACAAAGATCCTGATAAATTTATTGAAGAATATATATCATTCCTAGTTACCGAATTGCCTAAAGGTCTAAAAGAAACAGATACAAACTTATTAAACATAAGAGATGAAATGTTAAGCGAATTACAAAAACTAAAATACCTACTCACACTAAAATAAGTAATAATACATAAAAACTTTCTAAGTCTGGGTAAAATAAAACTTACCCAGACTTTTTTATTGACAAAATTAACCGTCAAACTATCATAAACATATGAAAATCAAAATATTGAAAAATATTGATGTAGACATAGATAAAACCAAACTCCAAGAAGTCTGGCCAAAATATCTACAACGCAATGACGTTTTTAATGTTGACAAAATTGAAACCATCTGCGAAGATAAAGTCAATCTGGTACTAGATAACGGTGACGTTCTCCTTGAAGTACCAAACAAATCATTCACTCCAGTTTTTTAAAACAAAAGTGTTGACTAAATTCAACTTCAATGTTAAGTTGATATCGTTCTTTAAATCATAATGTCCCTATAGCTCAAATGGTTAGAGCATCCGCCTTCTAAGCGGATGATCTAGGTTCGATTCCTAGTGGGGACACCATCTTTTTGAATGTATTCATATATTTGTATATATTTATATGTTCAAACTTCTCTAAAAAAGAAGTTGATTCTTTGAAAATTTGCGGTAAGATAAAGAAGTAATAAGTATTTCGTTCTTTCAGCACGGTGGGAGTGGCACCCCTCTAGAACATCTACGTATGGCGGAACTGCCTTGGCCTTTAACCAAAGGGGGTCACCAACGAAAGAATGAAAACTTAAGTTGACATTGAAAGAAATCGTGGTAAGATGAATAAGTAGTAAGTAATAGTTCTTTAACAAATTTTTTATGGCCTTGTAGCTCAGTTGGTTAGAGCAGAAGCCTTTTAAGCTTTTGGTCGTGGGTTCGAGTCCCACCGGGGCCACCATTTTAACGGTCTGTTCGTCTATCGGTTAGGACACTGGACTTTCACTCC
>Ga0209500_10001450_pt1 | contig 17781 bp, 11 predicted proteins | sample S_140212_EF_Meta_FD_187323 | JGI IMG/M metagenome (GOLD analysis project Ga0209500, IMG submission 187323) | Freshwater microbial communities from Lake Simoncouche, Canada to study carbon cycling - S_140212_EF_MetaG (SPAdes) (version 2) | ecosystem: Environmental > Aquatic > Freshwater > Lake ... | reverse complement strand
TTCCCGCCGACCCGCTGGAACTGTCCCCCCTGTAATAGACGCAGTATTTTGGTCTGCGTCGAGAGTGGCATGTCGCCGACTTCATCCAGGAATAACGTACCGTGATCGCATCTCTCAAACTTGCCGATACGCCTCACATCCGCCCCGGTAAAGGCTCCTTTTTCATGGCCGAACAATTCGCTCTCGAGCAGCGTCTCGGGAATTGCCGCGCAGTTGATTGCCAGGAACGGGGCTTCGCTGCGACGGCTATGTTGATAGATCGCTCGTGCAACCAGTTCCTTTCCCGTGCCACTTTCGCCAAGAATCAACACGTTAATATTCTGTGGTGCGATCCGTCCAATTTGTTTACAGATCAATCGCATCGAGTCGCCGTTGCCGATCAAACGATCTGAGGTTTCTTCCAGGGTATTGACGTTGTCGATCATGGTGGCCGAACGCATGAGTCGACTGATTTTCAGCGCCTGATCGATGGCTTGCTTCAATTGATGGAAATCCAGCGGCTTGACCAAATAGTCGAAGGCCCCCATTTTCATCGTCTCGATTGCCGTATCTGCGGAACCGTAGCCGGTGATAAAGATCACGAGTGATTTGGGGTCGAGATTTCGAATCTGCTGGAAAAGATCCAGCCCCGATTCCTGACCCAGGCGAATATCGAGTAGGATCACATTCGGGGATTCCTCGCGAACTAACTGCAGTCCATGCTCGGCATTCGAGGCGGTCATAATCTGCAAAGAGTCGGACTTCAAAATGCTTTGAATCGTTTTACAGATACCCGGTTCATCATCAATGACTAAGAGCGATTCCATGACAGACCTTGAAAACAACAAAGGGATCAGCCGGATTCACGGCAGGCGAGAATCACATCGAGGCACTCAACAATTCGGTCGCACTTTCCACAGGGAGATCCACAGGGAGATCCATCGGGACACCAGGAATCGTCAGCAGGAACTCGGCCCCTGCACTGCTTAAATTGCGGGCGACAATCGAACCCGAATGCTCTGCGGCAACGCGGCGCGAGATGGCAAGCCCCAATCCAGTCCCTCGCTGTTTATTGGATACAAAAGGTTCAAACAAATGGGGAAGAATCTCTGGGGCGATCCCGCGTCCGGTATCGCAAATCCGCACCTGCACCTGAGGATCCCCAGCACAATCGTCGTGAGAGGAACGAAACACTGATGGCGCCCCTGATGACTTTATTAGCACCATCCTGGCGTCCACGATCAAGGCACCACCGCTGGGCATCGCCTCGACGGCATTGATGAGCAGATTTACGAGCAATTGATGAAGTTTCTCTGTATCACCATCAACCAGCAGGGGCATGTCGGACATGGTTGTCTGAATCTGGATGTTTTGCTGCCGCGCGCGAGATTCCACCAGATTCAGGGCGCGCGAGAGTGTTCGTCTCAAATCGTGGGTGATGCGATGTAGCGCCGGTGGGCGTGAAAAATCGAGTAATCCCTGGATCGTTGTTTCCATGCGGCCGATTTCATCCAGCATGAGGTGAATCTGATCTTCCTCAATCTTGGGTGTCGAGAACGGTCTCACGGCATGCTGCAACAATAACTTGATCGAGGTCAACGGGTTCCGAATTTCGTGGGCGATCCCTGCGGCCAGCGAACCGACTGCGGCGAGTCGTTCAGACTGCAGCAACTCGCGCCGAGCCAACTGCAGTTCACGACTCACGCTTCTCATCCGATCCGCAACTTGCTCGGCTTTTTTCTCGACATCGTCAAAATGACCTGAAGCTTCAATTGCCACCGTCTCCAGGTCGCTCATGGTCTCGGCATCGTGGAGTGTCACGGAAATTCGCGTGATGGATTGGTACAAACGCTGCCCCAGCCTCCAGCCGAGATAAACACCAATCAAGGGTCCGATGGTAAACATCACCCAGCGAGCCTTGATGATAAATTGATTCAGGTTTCGACGATGCACACGAAATTGATCTACTTGTGACTGGTTGAACTCAAAGATTTTTTGTGCCGATATCGAGATTTCGTCCGCCAATTGAAGAATGGATTTGGGGTCGGATGCGGGAAGCATTGATGGTTCTGTACTGGTCACCAGGACGGTCGTTTTTGGATGAAAACGCTGAAATTCCTTCAGGAGTTCAATGAGTAATTTGTCAATCACCACCAATTCTGAACGCTCGTCCTGCTCAATCGCCGAGTCCTCCAGCTTGCGCCTCTGGCTGAGAATCTCAGCATGTAAAGCCGCTCCGTCCTGCGCCACATCGAAGGGCTGATCTGCAGGCACGATCAGTCGGGAGGCGAGTTTCCAAACCGCAATCTGCAAGGACTCGGCCGCACGAATCGAAGTCATATTTTCATCGACAATCCGTTGATTGGATTGCTCGGTCCAGAGCAGAAAGTAGGTCGTTGATCCATGCATCAAGAACCAGATGAGCAGCATCCCCGCGACGGGTGTCAGGGTTTGCCTGAGCAGATACTGGTAAGAGTTGGTGGACATTCGCTTTCCGATTTCCATTCGCTGGATCAGCGAAGATCAGCCCGGGATTCAACAACAGAGAGCAAAGGGAGACTCTGTAATTTAAGTGGTTCCTGCGGGGTTGATTCCCGGAAGCATGACGATAAGTCACCTGTTGTTAACAAAATCTTTCACGAATCGAATCAATGACAAATCAGGCTGCGAAGTGACATCGTCTGCCGAATCGGAAGCGTTTTTGTGGCCACTGCTGAAGGAAACCAAGACTTCATCCAGCACGCCCGGCAGTTGCTCTTCGTCCAACGCAGCTCGAATTTGTGGATGATGCTGAAAGTGGCGAAGCGTGGCCAGTTGATGATCGTTTCGCTGTTCTCCCAGCGAGGCCAGTTTGGGCATGATCACGAGCATCTTCCGTAATTCGATGGCGGTGATAATCGTTCCCATCCCCGCATGTGCAATCACAAACCGAGCCTCGGCAAACTTTGCTTGATATTCGCTGGGGGTCAAAAATCGGACGTAAGGGAAGTTTTGGGGAAGATACTTGCAATTCCCAATCTGAGCCACGACGGGTTCACGAATCGCATGATTTTTGACCCAATCATCAACTGCTCGTAATAGCCGATCAAACGGGTCCATATTTCCGACAGTCACAAAAATCAATTTTCTTTTCCAAATTCCAAGCAGGGACGTGGCGCGCTCACCCGAAAAATCCTTCTGATTCAACAGGTCGGGTGCGGTTCCATTACGGCGGATTTGGTAGAGCACATCAAACCCGACAATCTCAACAAGAATTGTCGCAAATACTGAGCCAATACGCGATTTGATCGGAATGAATTATTTCCGCGTAAAACAGCGGTTATTCAAATTTCTTGAGTAACAATCGACGGGCCACGCAAGGTATTCTTTTTCCCAACCCGGCGACAGAGGAAACACACTTTCCACAAAAAGCAAAGTTTCTTTCCACAACTCGGCGTTTGCCTACTCCTTTTCGACTGTCACAAAAACCGGGGGGCTGGCATAAGTCGCCTTCATCACGAAATTCAGCGAAAAATTGGCCATCATCGCAGCGACCTGTCGTTCCACGGGAGGGGCGGTTTTGTCTGCTTTGAGGGTGATAAACCCTTCGCTGTCGTTTCCCGTCAGCAAGGTCTTGCTCTGATTTCCCTCCATCACGACCCCCTCCGGAAGGCTATTCGCATACACTTGCTCGAGATGGCGATACAGAAAATCGAGCGTGACATTCGCGTTTACGTCCTTTGCCCGCTCCAAATGAATCAAAATCTTTTTTGATTCACCGGGCTTCAGCCGGATTTCCGTCTCACTGAGCGTCACGGCCAGCAGGTCGGCACTCGCCCCCACAGCCACCGTATGCGTTTCCACCGGGTAGTGCCCCCGCCCACCTCCCGGTGAGTAATACTCTTGATAAGCGACCGCTGCTGCAGAGATTTCGTTCGCCTCTCGCGAGGGCAGGCTTGCACCCTCTGTTGATAACGCTGCCGGGGCGGCGACCGTGGTGGCGACCGGGGTTGCCAGAACCGGAGTCGATGTCCCCCAGATACGGACGTCGCTCGCAATCTGCTTCGAGTCTGGAGCGGCATACAAACTGATACAGCCGTCGACCCCCTTACCCGCCAGGATCCGCCCGCAATTCGCCGCAACGCCAGGGGGCAAGCCGTCAATATGGAGCTGCACCTCACCGGTAAACCCCTGTTTACGCACGATGCGGACAAAGATGGCCCCGTACGTACCGGGGGTCAACTGGGTTTTATCGGTATCGACTTCCAGCAGGAAATAGGGCTGGGGTCTGGTGATTTGCAAGGCGTATTCAAATCCAGGACCACCCCGCAACAGCCCATCACGAATCTCAACAAAATACTTCCCGTCGGCAGGGGCTTCCCAGCCTTCGAGCCATGTATCGGCATGTGTGAGCCGTCCGAATCGACCATCGTCCTCTTCACGCACGGGTTGCCCCTGCTCGTTCAGGATGCGCAAGAAGGAATCGAGATTCGACATTTGCCGACGGGCAATCACCTCAAACGAAAACTTTTCCCCTTTTTTTGCCACGAACGCATAACAATCCAGACCCGAAACCGTCTCGATCCGCCCGGCAATGACCAGAGGAATTTCAACACCCACCGCAGTCAGCACCGAATCGTGATCTCCAGCAGGTTCAACCAGGATCGGCAAATCCGTGACATGAAAGCCAACGGGATTCGAGATTTGGTCCCGAATCGTCACCGGGGCGGAAACCAGCCCAGGCGCCGTCCCGGCAGGAATGCTGACCACTCCCGTGGCATCCTCCTCAAGACTGACGCCGCTCAGCTCCACACGTGTTTCCACTCCGGCCTTGACCACCTTAGGGTGAGCTCCCGCCACAAAAGGACGCGAGTTGGCTTCAATGCAATACGTCCAATCTCCATTTCCCTGGTAGCGAACGTCGCGAATTTCCAGCAGGAATTCTCCCCCCTGTTCGAACCGATAGGTGAGGAACGGATCTGCAAAAAACGTATTATCCGACATGGCAAGCACATTCCCTCGCAGATCTCGCAGAAACAAAATCGGATCCGCATGCACCTGCAGGTCATGGATCTTGTCCTGCAATCGTTGGCACCGAACCAGAAACTGGATCCCCTGCCCCGCCTCGGCAGAAAACTTCCAGAAATCGCAATCTTCCCCCTTTTCAATGACACCGCAAAGTGTCGCGGGAAGTGTCACCAATTGCCCTTGATTGGCAGTATTGTTGTCAGCAATCTCGAAGACCACGGGATCACGAACGACCACGAATTGCCCAACCGTGCTGGCTCCGTTGGGAGTGGCCAGCCGAAATTCACGCACCCCCGGCAACGCATCAGCGGTCACAGTGAATTTGACTTTTAATTTGGTCAGCTCTTTTGGCTTTTCCCCCGGCTTTAACTCGGGCAACTCCGGCGGAACGATCTCGGCCGAAACCCCCGTTCCACCCACACGGACCTGATAGGCCCCCAACATCGTATAGCGCGAATTCACCTCGCACTCGGTGGTGGCCCCCACCTGGACCGCCACCGGCTTCAAACTCATCACCATCGGATAGGAAATCTGAGCCGAAGTCGTGGACGCAGTCAGCAGACTGCTCAGCAGCGCGATGATGAAACCCAACAGCGGTTTCGAGAATGACTCTCGCATGGGAAACTCCTCAAACATCAATGACTCTTTACGTGTCAGCAGCATAACGCATGACATCCCTTTGGAAATAGTCTTTGGCTTGAGTTTTCCGTCTTGATCCGTCACACCATGACCCCATGGACCCACTTGGACTTTTACGACAGTATTTTGGCTACGACACATTCCGCTCCCCACAGGAAGCGGTGATTCGGCGGCTGCTGGCTGGTCAGCATGCGTTGGTCATCATGCCGACCGGAGCTGGAAAGTCGCTTTGCTATCAGATCCCAGCGCTGGCATCCCTGCACGGCCCGCTCAAAACCACAGGCAAACCGCCCTTAACGCTGGTCCTTTCACCCCTGATCGCCTTGATGAAGGATCAGGTCGACACATTGAAATCGCGCAACATTCCGGCCACGTTCATCAATTCCTCGCTGTCGCGCGGCGAGCGACAGCGGCGCTACGCGGCCGTGGCGAGCGGCGAGTATCTGCTGCTGTATGTCACTCCCGAACGGTTTCGCAAGCCCGAATTCCTGGACGCAATCGCTCGTCGTCAGATTGACTTACTTGCGGTCGACGAGGCCCATTGCATCAGCGAATGGGGACACGACTTTCGGCCTGACTATACGCGGCTGCACGAGTTTCGCACCTTAATTGGGCAGCCGACAACCATCGCCCTGACCGCAACGGCAACGCCGGATGTCCAACGGGATATCGTGCGGCAACTCGGCCTCGAAGCGGACGAAGTGCAAACGTTTCATGCGGGGATCGACCGCCCCAACCTGCGTTTATCCGTCGAGGAAGTCTGGGGGGACGAAGAAAAATGCCGCCAGATCGACGCGATCTCACAACGGTATGCCGTGTGTTCAGAGACTGCGGGTTCAGAGGCTGTCGGTTCAGAGGCTGTGGGCTCAGGGAGTGGCATTGTCTACTTCACTCTGATTCGAACCCTCGAACGATTCAGTGAATTGCTCCGAATCCGGCAGATTCCCCACGTTTGCTATCACGGTGACCTGGAACGGAACCAGCGAAGACGGATCCAGAACCGATTCATGAGCGGCGAGTCGCCACTCGTCCTGGCCACACCCGCCTTCGGCATGGGGATCGACAAGAGCAACATTCGGTTTGTGATTCATGCCGAGATTCCCGGCTCGATGGAAGCCTGGTATCAAGAAATTGGACGCGCCGGTCGTGATGGCGATCCGGCGGATTGTGTGCTGCTCTACGAGGAATCAGACCTGCTGACACAAATGGAATTTCTGCGGTGGAGCAACCCGGACGCCGAGTTCTACCAGCGTGTCGACGACCTGCTCCGACACAACCGGGAACAGATCGAGGCCTTCGGTTTGGAATGGATGCGGGAAAAGCTGCATGCTCGACAGAAACACGATCACCGCCTCGAAACTGTACTCGGGATGCTTGAGCGGTACGGGGTGATCGAACTGAGCTGGGAACCGCTGCGGCTGAGCTGCCTCAGCGAGCTGGCCCCCGAACTGAAAGATCCCGAGCGACTCGCCGCCAAACTGCGACGAGACCAGCAAAAGCTGCTGGCACTCGTCCAGTTCATTCGCTATGACGGAGACAAAAAAGAGTATCTCCGCAACTACTTCGGCCTGACCGACTGAAGCCCGATCGAGCAGACCAACCGGGGCAACCAAAGCGACCGGGGCGACAAGTGCCACCGGGGCCATGATGACCAGGACAGACGGCCTCGACCATAAGATCACTTGGTTGAGGTCACTTCTTTTCAACCAGCCAGATATTCCGGAAGCGAATCGGATTGCCATGGTCCTGCAAATACAGGGGGCCTGGCAGCGGGCCTTCTGCGACCGGTGCTGCCCGGGTTGCCATCGGAACCGCCACGTTCTTGTGAATCAAGACCCCGTTGTGCTTGACCGTCATGCGGGCGTCGTCGGTTTTCTTGCCGGTCCCGTCAAATTTCGCCGCAGTGAAATCAATGTCGTAGGTCTGCCAGGCGAGTGGCGGGAAGCACATGTTCAGGTCTGGTTTCTTGACCTCGTAAATCCCGCCACACTCGTTGTTCTCGCCCAACAACCCAAACGAATCCAGAATCTGGACTTCATACCGACCTTGCGAATAACATCCGCTATTCCCCCGACCCTGACCACGTTCTGTCGGCATATAAGAAAGCATGAATTCCAGGTGCAGTGAATAGCTCTGAAACTTCTGCTTGCTGGTCACCCCTTGAACCAGCAGATCGCCATCCAGTTTTCCCCCGTCAAAATTGTCGGCAGACTTGCCGTCAAACAAAACCACCGCCCCGGCGGGAGGCTTTTCACCCAGTGTCGAACTCTTGCGGTTCACTTTTTTGCATTCACCAATCAGCCCTCCACCGTTATCGCGAATTGTGAGGACTTCGTCCTTGATGGTGATCATGGCTTCCGCCGTCAGTTCCAGCACTCCATTTTTGAATGCCCCCTCGGCCCTCACCGGCTCTAATCCATTCCAGCCATCACCAGGCAGTCCCCCAAAGTAACCGACCCCCAAGAACCGGCTTCCCCCCTGAGCGACCAGTTGTACCCCCAGCTTGATCGTCACACCGTCGCGGACAATATCGCCAACGTATTCCCCTTGAATCGCATAGTCAGCATCCGCCTTTTTGGGATCAAGCACGGCACGATCCTGAGCCGTGCCGATCGTGGCGAGTGACGAGGTGAACAGACCCAGCATCAGTAAGACCGAAAATTTCCACCGCATGAATGTCGCTCCCAGATCAGATAAGTGAATAAACCATCACACGAAATCCACCGACTCGGGATTGGTTTTCGATCCAATCAGAATGGGACGGAGGAGTGATTGACAATTGTGCGCAGCACCGTTCCGAGATTCAACTCGTTACCGACGCCCCGATCAGGCGACCGGGATTGAGCAGCCCCAAGGGATCGAGCTGGCGTTTCAGTTTTTGCATTAAACCCCAGCTGGGCTCAGAATCGCCATACATCGGCATGCGCGATTTCCATTCGGGGTCACAGTGCAGCACCACCAGATTCCCCCGTGCCGATCTCGCGAGCTGACGAAGCTCATTCAAGATCGCGGTGGTTTGCTCGATCGTCGCCGCCTCATCAGGCAATTGCCCCACGATAATGCCATTTCCGGCATGAACCTGAATCGCGACACCGAGTTGAGTTGCCCGGCTGGCAAATTCCATCCCCCGCGACGGCAGCAGATTGGCCTGAAAAGTTAGCGGGTCGTCAGCACAAGTCGGAAACTCGGTCAGTCCCTCCCACAAACGGGTGGCATCTTCGTGGTCGATCCGGTCCGACTTGGATGGACCACACGGGGCCAGTTCCTGTCGCAGCATCTCGATCTGCCAATCGACCTCGCGCGCCGTTCCTTCCACCCCAACACACAACACCAACAGAGACGGTGTGGTGGCCGTGCGGGCCGCCATCGAGATCAATCTGGCTGCGGGATTGTTCAAGACATCAATCGCAACCGGGCGCGTCTCGGACTTGAGCAGGATTTGCAGCCCCTGTTCAATCTGGTCGAACGACGAAAAATGGAACCAGACCAGAGCCGATGATTCGGGAAGCGGCCTGAGTTTCAGTGTGACCTGCGTGACGATTCCCAGCGTACCATGCGAACCGACCAGCAGTTTGCAAAGATCATAGCCCGCCACATTTTTGACAACGCGGCCCCCCCCTTTGAACAGTTGCCCCGAGGCATCGACCGCCGAGATGCCGATCACATAGTCACGAAACGTACCATATCCGAATCGCCGGGAACCACTGGTGTTCGTGGCCAATGCCCCCCCGAGTGTCGCTCGACCGGGCTGGGCGATATCGATCGGCAAACGCTGTCGTTCCGCGGCGAGTTGCGACTGCAATTCATCAATTCGGAGCCCCGCTTCCACCGTAATCGTCATGTCGCGAGCGGGGTAATCGATCACTCGCTTCAAATTGGAAAGAGGAACGACGACATCCGGTGTTGCAGCGGAACCATAATAGAGAGCGGTACGGCCACCCACAGGACAAATCGTCTTTTTCGGTCCAGCAAAATTTTCGGCCATATACCGAGCCAATTCTGCCTGTGTAGCAGGAACAAATTCCGCAGCAGTCGACATCTCGATCATTTCCACCAGAACTCGAATCACGAACTCGCAACAGAGGCGACCAGAGCCACTGATATTACGGCCATCGCCTCCAGAATGGGACTCACTTCCCCCCTCTCGATCATAAAATTCAGTGACGACGAAAGAAAAGTCGTTCGTACCCGAACTCGGAAATCTCCCTTGAACAAGCATGGCCAGAACGTTCCCTCCGAGTAATCAGGCGATTCCGCTTTCCCAATTCCCCCACTTCACTTGCGGAAAAACCAGGGTCCTGGTCGAAGCGACGAGCCTTCCGGCAACCCAAAAGTCCGTGAGACGCGATTTCCAAATGGCGACACGACCAAAACCAAGCCGCTGCGAGTGATTGGTACTGGACGCTCTGCGTTGACACGATTACGCTGCCATATAATGAGAATGCCTGATAATGAGAATGCCTGTTCCTGGATCAACGGAGACGTGCGAGCAATGAGTGACACAACGGTTTTTACACCTGGGACCAAGGGGGCTTCGCAACAAACCATTCTGGTCCAGACCCAGACACCAAGTCTGTGGCGCGGCTGGCTGATTAAATTGCTGCTGGCCGCCCTGGTGCTTTCTGTCATGGCAAATTTTGGCTTATATTCCGCCTATCGCCAGTACTTTGCCAACGTCGAACCACCGAAAGAACGCTATCATTCCGGCAGTACGATCGCGGCCGAAAAGATTGCGCTGCTGCGAATGGAAGCCACGATCATGCCTCCCTATACCGAGCGGCTGATCCAGCAGATCGAGCATGTCGCGAAAGACCCCACCGTCAAAGGGGCACTGCTGGTCATCGACAGCCCCGGAGGTCTGGTGGCGGACAGTCATCAGATTTACCACCGACTGCAAAAGCTGAAGAAAGAAAAGCCGGTCTTTGTGCAGATGAAACGGATGGCCGCTTCAGGGGGGTATTACATCGCGATGGGGGCTGGTCCCGAGGCCCGGATCTTTGCCGAACCGACCACGTGGACGGGTTCCATCGGTGTCATTCTTCCCCGTTACGATTTCAGCAAAATCGCCGAGAAATATGGGATCGCCTCGGACCCACTGAAAACCGGCCCGTTCAAGGATGCACTTAATCCCTTTCGACCGATGGAAGAGAGTGAACGGAAGCTCTGGAGCAACATCATCGATCAGTCCTTTCAGAAATTCATCACGGTGATTGACGACAATCGCGACGAACTCGATCGCCAGGGAGTCGAAGCACTCGCGACCGGGCAAATCTATACCGCTGACGATGCCAAACAGAATCATCTGATTGATGAAATTGGCTATCAGGAAGACTCGCTCGAAGCACTCAAAGAAAAACTCAAACTGAAAAATCCCCGCATCATCACCTATGAATCACCGGTCACGCTGATTGATCTCGTACTGGGAAATGCGAAAGCCCAGCAGACAACAGACCCCTGGAAATCGTTTGTCGAATCGACCGTTCCCCGCGCGATGTACTATTGCTCGTGGCTTCCCACCTTGCCGTAAAACGAACGGTTGAGGCAATGTCCCCTTGGTTCGCCCCCCTTGATCTTGCCCATTGGTTCGCCGCCTGCTTCGGTTACCTCCCCTCGGTCGCATCAAAATCAATGCCGAATCAATGCCGAGGGGGGGGCTCATCATGGACAGCGGGGCTCACAGCTCGAAATCCACCACCAGCGGAAGATGATCCGAAGCATCCCGTGCGAGTCGGCGTTTGGCCACATGGGCCGCCAACTGCGAAAAGCCCCCCCGCCAAAACGCCTTATCCAAGGCCCCTAAGGGAAGGTACGCCGGGAACGAACGAAAGCGGGAAATGGGTGCTGTCAACTGCTGAAAGCCATGGACGATGAACGGCCCTTTTGCCAGCGTATTGCGCCAATCGTTGGTATCACCGATAATCAGTTGAGGAAGTTGATGAGCCTCACGAAACAGATGGTGTTCGAGCAGTCGGCGAACCTGCCATTGGCGTTCCTGTTCCGCCAGCCCCAGATGCCAATTGACCAGTTGAACAGGCCCCTGAGGGGTCTCGATCACGGCCATCTGAGCCCCCCGCGGCTTCTTGGCCTGACGAGTTAACTGCACCTGATGATGACTTCGAAACGGCCAGCGCGACAGCAGCAAGTTGCCATAGCCACCAGACTGAACATGAACATTCAACTGGTACAGGCGATGGGTCAGCTCCAGTCGTTCCGCAAAAAATTCGGGCTGATTGTCATAGCGACTGCGACGAACATTCCGATCGACTTCTTGCAAACAGACAATATCGGGCGATTCCGCGGCGATTACCTCGGCGATACGTTCACGACGATAAAGGCGATCACGCCCCCCGATCCCCTTATGAATGTTGTAACTGAGGACTCGCACTCGTTGTGCTCCGTTTGACCAATTCGCCCCCCAACCTTTAATGACGAGATTCACACTCTGGTCCGGATCATTATTGCAGCCAATGATCCTGGGGGATTATTCTCTTTCCAGACTCCCGAACAAATCGATTATCGCTCTCTACAAGGGTTCCGTCGAGGCTGAGGAAAAAACCTGGTTGAGCGGCGATATCGATACACCTGTTCCCATGCTGGATTTCCCCCCTTTTCGAACCGGTGGTGAGTTGCCGGATTTTGCAGCAAAGATCGGAAAATGTCGCGCCCCATCGAAATGGCTGAGCAGGGGGTAACAACCCATCGTTGTCACCGTAGTCCCGCCATCGTCGTGGCGGCCATCGCAGCATTGGGAATTTTTACCGACCGAATTTATCCGTTATCAATGGATCACTGGCTGGTCTTGGCTGTCAGCGCCGCAAGCCTCTGGCTGATCACTTTCTCGATGCGGCGAACACGGATTTCCGTGCTCTTTCTGCTGATGGGCTGGTTCGGCCTAATGGGGGCCTGGCATCATTGGCGATGGAACTGCCGCGCGGCGGACGACTTAGCGAACTCGGCCACCAGCGAGCCGATGCTGGCGCGACTGCAGGGCAAGGTGGTTCAGTCTCCCTGGATCGTACGCCCCCCTGCAGGGGACCGTTCCGACTGGCAAAAGCCGGAATACACGCTGATTTTGCTGGAATGTCGCGCGCTGGTGACCGGTCGCGGGGACTTGATGCCGGTCTCGGGAATGGCGCGCGTGGCGGTTGATGGTGCGGTCACAAACGTCGCATTGGGAGATGTGATTGAAGTGACCGGTACGATCGCCCTTCCCACTGAACCCGCAAATCCCGGAGATTTCGACCGACGTTCCTTTCTGCGAGCGCAAGGGATCCATGCGGTAGTCCACTCGGACCATCCCGACGGAGTCGTCATCCTGACCCGAGAACGATCCCTTGGGGACTGGCTGTTCGTTCTTCGTGGTGCTCTGCGGTCGCGCGCTGAACGGCTGATCACCACCTGGCTGGCTCAAGATACCGCACCCGTGGCTCAGGCCATGCTACTGGGAAGCCGGGTCCAGATTGATGAAGAGACGCGACGCGCTTTTCGTGAAAGTGGCATGCTGCACGTTCTCGCCATTTCCGGCATGAACGTGGGACTCCTGTGGACCTGGCTCTGGTCACTCAGTCGCTGGCTGGGTCAATCGGCCAAAACCTGCCTGTGGATCGTGCTGATCGGATTGCCGCTCTACGCCATGGTGACCGATGCCAACCCACCCATCGTCCGGGCCACGGTCGTGGCCGTAGTGATTGCGTTCGGAAAAGTGCTCGGCCGCAGCGGAACGATCGGAAACTCACTCGCCCTGGCCGGCTTATCAGTCCTGGCCTGGAACCCGACCGACTTGTTTAATACCGGTGCACAACTTTCGTTTCTGGCGGTCTTTGCCATCCTGCACGCCACCCACTGGCTGTCATTATTGCGTCAGCAAGCCGCAATCCATCAGGAGGATGCCCCACTGGAAGAATCCTGGCTGCGGCGAATCTCCAGCCGGATACTCCGCGGGGTGATCGAGGCGAACGTCGTCGGTCTGGCGGTTTGGCTGCTCACCTCACCACTGGTCGCCAGAGAATTTCATCTGGTCTCGCCGATCGGCTCGTTGCTCACAGTCTTGTTAACGGTCCCGGTGACACTGATGTTCTGGATTGGTTATTCGTTTCTGTTATTGGGACTGGTCTGGTCGAGTCTTTTCGGCTGGCTGGGACTTTGCTTCGATGGGATACTGCGGTTGTTCCTCTGGACCGTGCATGCCGGCGCGAGTCTTGAACTCGGACATGTTTACGTACCCGCCCCGCCCCTCTGGTGGACCGTCGGTTTTTACGCCTTAACCCTGCTCCCCATCTTGATGATTCATCGTGGTCAATGGGGATCGGCCCTTTCGGTGCGTGCGGGGCTGATGTGGATCGTGCTCGGCTTAAGCTGGGATCTGCTCCGCCCCCCGCACCGTGGTGCCACGGTGACGTTCATTTCCGTCGGGCATGGCCTGAGTGTTCTGATGGAGTGTCCCAATGGGCGAACCGTGCTCTATGACGCAGGAGGAATGACAGGCGGCGGGCCGATCGCCCGAACCATTTCGCAAGCCTTATGGGCCACAGGCCGTTCACGGCTCGATGCGATTGTGATTTCGCATGCGGATGGAGATCACTGCAACGCCCTTCCCGAGCTCAATCGAATCGTCGTCCCAGGAGGGCTGTTTGTGCATCACAGTTTTCTCGACTGGAAACAACTTCCCGTAGCCAAGGCGATTGAACAGTCCGCCCATGCCGGGGTCAAGTTGCGACTGCTGTCAGCGGGACAGTCCCTCGTCGTCGACCCCCAAGTCTCGTTAACAATCCTGCATCCACCTCACGATTTTCATTCACCGCGTGATAATCCCAACAGTCTGGTCTTGCTGTTCGAATACGCGGGCCGAAAAATTGTCCTGACCGGGGATTTGGAACTGGATGGTCTGGAACAACTGCTGCAGACACCGCCGATCGATGTCGACATCTTGTTGTCCCCACACCACGGCAGCCTGAAAGCCAACCCCCCTGATCTGGCCCGCTGGGCAACGCCCGAATACCTGGTGATCAGCACCCCAGAGCCCGCGACTGCGGACCGATTAGCACAGCGGTATGGACCCGAAACACAAATCCTCACCACCGCAACGGAAGGAGCAATCCGTTGCCACATCAGCCCCGACGGCCAATTACAGATCGAACCCTTTAAGAAGAAATCGAGAGAATCTCGGCCAAATCCACTGCGCCCAGGGTGGCCAGAGCGGCTGACAAAAGTCGAGTAACCCCAACTCTTCAACAATTCTAACTCTTCTAATTCTTCCTTCGTTTCCTTCTGTCTAAAAGTCTTTTGTTCAATCGCCTCAATTCCCGTCTTGGACACCCGGTTAAACACCGTTTTCATCGAGAGAACTCGAATCGAATTCGCGTTGATGTTTTTTCCATTCGTCGCACCAACAATGTTAGCTACCTGCACACCTGTGGTCACCTTGTTTCACCAATAAGGGCTCACAGACAGAGATATACGGGGACACCGCATATAAACAGTTGTTTTCGGAAGCCTGGCAGCCTTTCCTGCTTTTTTAGGCTGATAGAGCCTTGTTCGGCGGAACACTCCCCGACTTAAAACAGTCCTGTGATCGGGTTGGATTCAAAGATGTGTGTCGGTCGGTTGACATCGTCGTACCACGCTGCGGTGTCTGGTAACCCCAGTGCCGTGTAAATGGTCGCGGCTAAGTTCTCGGGCTTTTGGGGGTCGCTGGCCGGGTAGGCCCCAATCTTGTCCGAGGAACCGACAACCCGCCCCCCCTGTGTTCCCCCACCCGCAAAGAACACCGTTTGCACCGCCCCCCAATGATCGCGGCCTGGCAATTTATAATGCTGCGGCAAGTGCGATACTTTGGGTGTTCGACCAAACTCGCCCGCCATCACGATCAGGGTATCGTTCAGCATTCCCCAGTCATGCAAGTCATCCAACAATGCCGACAGCGACTGATCGGTCGGCGGAAATAGATTTTGTTTCAGATGCGGAAACGCCTCGCCATGTGTGTCCCAGGTTTCATTGTTTCCCAGGTTGACCTGCACCAGGTTCACCCCCGCCTCGATCAGATTTCGCGCCATCAAAAGTGACCAGCCAAACGAATGGCGTCCATAACGATCCAGTGTTTCGGGGCGTTCGAGCGAGACATCCAAAATCCGTTTGACCTTGGGGTCGGTCAAGAGCGAGATCGCTTTCTGGCGTGATCGATCAAACGATTCGGTCCCCGCCGCCTGATCCAGATCCTGTCGCTGCTGTTCAATCGACTGCAACAGATCCCGGCGTTTGTCAAACCGATCGAACGAGAGTTCCGCAGGGAGCGTCAAATCCGGGATCTGAAATTTTCGATTGGCCTGAAACACCCCCGCTCGATCCTGATGATCAAACGCATACCCCGGATAAGCACCATAACAATTGGCGTCATAAGGTGCCGCATCAATGAACCAGGGTTCACGACGAGACCCCAATTGGCCCGCAAACTGGCCCGGAAGCACACGGCGGGTGGTATGAATCAGCCGCTCAGGCAGGACCGCCGCCGGCGGCAGATTGTTCCGAGACTTCGTGACCGCGGAGGCGACTGCGGCGATCGAGGGCCAGTCGGTCCGCTTCGGCCCGTTGGGATCAAAGCCCGGAGGAAGCGCTGTTTTTCCCGTCAACATCATCATGTGACCGGCGGTATGATCGTTGGTCGGATGTGTCAACGAGCGACAGACCGACCACAGATGACTCCGCTGTGCCAGTAATGGCAGATGTTCGCAGATTTCGAGTCCCGGCGTTTTCGTCGCAATCGGCTGAAACTCGCCCCGAATATTTTCCGGCGTCTCGGGTTTCATGTCAAAGCTGTCGTGTTGGCCCAGCCCCCCCGAAAGAAAAATGTAGATCACCGATTTGGCGGTCTGCTGACCACGGTACGTGGTGAAATCCGCCGCCCGCAGCGACTGGACGTGATTCATTCCTAACCCGAGCAGTCCAATTCCTCCAGCCTGCAGCACACCTCGCCGCCCCATCTTGGGGTGCATCAAATTGGGCTCAGGAATCGACATCGGATCTTCTCCGCGAAGTCAGCAATCAATCAAAGTCACCCACGAAGCGTAACCAATTTCACCACCAATCGCAATTTCAACTCAGGAAACGCAACGCAAACCCCCGTGTTCCCTCGAGTCCCCTCGGTTGCCCGCAGTTTACCAGACCACGCACGATTCATCGAAATTGACGAGAATTCGCGACCTGGCTGGCGTCGATCCACAAGTGTTTGACGAGATCGCCAGCGGCAAATGACCCGACAGGGAACAGAGGGAATCCGGTGTGATTGCTCGACATTAGAAATTGCCCACGATCTGTCGATCATTGATGGCACCGAGTTTTTGGTAAACCCCCCAACCGGTCGGATTTCTCGCGTCTGTGCCAAAACGCGAATGAATCGTTTCGCTGATGAAGCGTACGCTCCCATCCACCATCAGAAAGTTTGCACCTCCTGGATGCATGCTACTGGCCCCAAACGAAAGATTTGGGTGCAAAAGATTATCGCAGTACAGGCCACACGGTACCGGTGCATTGAGGTTGACCGCGACCGAGGCGACGAGAGAATAGGGGCCGAGATCTGGTCCACAGGACGAACTGTGGAAGAGGCTGGTTCCAGCCCAAAGTGCGCCGCCATGCGGGCAACCCAAATTCGGTGACAGATATGCACGCTCCATCACCATAAACGTATTTGACGATCCATCAACAACATCGGAGATCCCCACGCTTGAGTCGCGGTGAAAGATGCCATTGCGAGGCCACGATGATGACGCGGATGATGTTGATATGGAAAAGCCGAACGCGCCGAAGGGCAATTCCGCAACGCCACGCGATCCGACGTAGCTTGCTCGCGACGGATTGACACCGATCGTTTCGTCATCGTCACTGCCATCGGATCCCCCTCGCGAATCAGAAAATCCGAACCTGTCTGAGATGAGCGCCCGCATCCCACCCGCTTTCGGCCCCGAATCGGAAGCACAAAGATATACGGGAAGTGATTGTTTCAAGGCGGCAACTTTCGCGGGATTCAATATGGAAATCGTGAGCGGCTCTGCTCCCGGTTGAAGCGCCAGATAGAGATTAGTCTGTTCCAATTGGGGAAGAATCATGACATGCCAACTCCAGCTAGAATGATTTGCATTCTCTTTGTAGTAATTCATGGAGTTC
>Ga0209500_10001449_pt1 | contig 17802 bp, 17 predicted proteins | sample S_140212_EF_Meta_FD_187323 | JGI IMG/M metagenome (GOLD analysis project Ga0209500, IMG submission 187323) | Freshwater microbial communities from Lake Simoncouche, Canada to study carbon cycling - S_140212_EF_MetaG (SPAdes) (version 2) | ecosystem: Environmental > Aquatic > Freshwater > Lake ... | reverse complement strand
CGTTTCAAGAATAAATGGACGAAAGGCTTCTCTACTTAGGCTTAGTCCCATCTGATTTCTTTACTTGATTTTTCTTTAATGCCTTCTGTTTCTCTTCAAGTCGAGAAATCAGAATGCGGTCACCCCAATAACTGTCGAGAATACCCTGTTTGACAACCTTCGGCGCAACAGACTCAACTGTTACAACGCGATTTGTCACACTTTGCGCAGCAGCAGGTCGATCAGACGCTGCTAAAGCAGCCGGTCGATCAGATGCTGCAAAAGCGGCAGGTCGAGTAAATCCCATTTTCAAGAGATTCTGCTGGCCAGAGCACTTCTGCAGAGTTTCACCAAACAGAAGTTGAGCGGCCATCCGCTCTCTCTCCACCGCCCGCTTGTCCTCATTTGTTGACCATCCACCAGCAGGTGGTCTGTAGCCGGGTATCTCCTCGACACGAAGTGCAAAGAGTTGAGCCAACGGATTACTCAATTGATGCTCAATATAATACGGAATATCAGGCTTCAACCCCTTTTCGCGAACATACGAAGGCAGTTCAATCCTATCACCCTGAAGTTCCGCTCCAGGATTGACAATATAGACATACGGAATACGGTCGCCAGAGGCCGGTGCATTACCAGGATCTCGCTCGGCAATACGATCCGCAAGAACCTTATGAGCAATTCGAGTCGGGTCCGCATAGTTTGCTCGCAGTGACTTTGTAATTGTCAACTGTCCAAGACTCACCGCTCCAGTCGCCAACTTACGAAGGCTTGTCCTGACGAACTCCGCTGCCTCCGCTACATTTCGCTTGTTTAGAAGAATATTAATGGCACCACCATAGATTGTCTTCACAATCGGCGCATTGTCTCGCCGCTTCAGAACAATACCCATAAAATTCTGCTTGAAATGATCAGGCGACTCCTCATACTTGTTGCCGACATAGCGCTTTTTGCTGAAGATGATAAATGGCCAGAATACCTTATCATACTCAAAGTCATGCGGCGGCTTCAGACCCGCCGTCACAAACTTACCACACTCTTCCGTTAGTTCAATCGTCCTCACGAGTGCCTCGCGGCCCACAAGTCGAGCCCCATCAGGTCCCCGTGGATTGAAACTCACAAAGAGTGAATCTGTATCACCATAGACCAACTCCGCACAGCAATCCGCCCTTTTAGCAGGGGCTCCATAGAACTGATGAATCGCCTCCTTTGCGAAGGTGATCTGCTTTCGACCATACGCTGTCGTCGACGCAGCCAGCGCCTGGAGACGAATCTTGAAGGTCGGTGAACCCAACTGACCATAGAGTGAATTTGCCGTGAGTTTGTAGGCCAACTGCTCAGCATCCAGAAGCGCCTTCACGAATGGATCACTCTCCTTTTCCGCCTGCTTGCGCTTCGCCTTACGAGCCGCCAGCAGTTTCTGGAGAATATCGGGCAGAGTGCCCTTTGTATCTCCCTTCTGTGCATATCGACAGATGCGTAGACCATCGCGAATCTTCTCAGGATGCTTCCTTGTATCCGCCGGATCCGGTCGCAGAATATCAAACTCAATGTCGGTGAATCGAACATCAGGCTCCACCATGTCAGGCTCGCCACCATAGGAGAACTTTGTAGTCCCATCAGGCGCAATATCCTTGACCCAGACCAGTGTATCATAACTGATATTTTCACTAATAATAGAACTTGGGTAGAGCGACGCAAAGTCACAAACACCTACAGGCGCATCAAAGTAGAAGTCGGGCTTCGGTGCAAAGACAATCGCACCCTCATAACTCTCTTCAACCGGCTCATCATCCGAAACTTCATCCGACGCCTGTCGCGGCGACTCCAGCACCTTGACAACCTGCCCACGAGCCGCACACTCCTTGAAGATGAGTGACTCGATTTTGATGCCCTGGCCTCGCGTGAAGATATAGTTCACGGGCACAGAACAGACATTCGCCATCGACATCGCATTGTTGAACACATCGAGTTTATTGAAGAGTTCAATCACAAGATTACAATCCTGAACGCAGTAATCGGCAACTTTTGCTCTGCCACTAGCACCACCCTCACGATGAAGACGGAAAATCTCTGCAGGAGGAACGTCGTCTTTTACAATGGCCCACTTGGTCGCTAACTGAAGGTCAAGGTCATCCAGAGGTTCCCCTGTATTCCGTACAATAATTTCGCCGTCGCCAATCCGCTCAACGGAACATTTCTCGGCTACGGGTTCGCCAGTCTCATCAAGAATCTTAATGCTACGACCAATTCGCACATCCTTTGTGACAGAGGTTTTTAGCGTGATTAGTACGCCTGCGGCGTCTGCGGCGTCCTGTTTAATTGCCTTAAGTTTGCCACTCATGTAATGACTTGTGACATCATCGAGTTTGTAACTCGGCAGCGCCTCCATACGCTTGATGTAGTGATAGAGGTCAATTTGGAGACGACCTGCTGAGTTCCACATATAGAGACGATTGTCCCCCAGTGCACTGCTACTCAGCATCTTCTCCTGGAGTTTCACAGTCTCGTCTTCATAGCGAGAGAAGCCCTGAAAGGCAGGAACACAGCCGAGCAGTTCGGCACGCTTCCACACATAGCGTTCATCAAAACCGAAGATATTGTAGCCAATCCAGATATCGGGACTCCATTCAATCATATGAGCCGCCCAATCGACAATGAGGTCCTTTTCGCTCCCACTGCGATGAATGGTGACACCTGACACATCTGCACAGACATCTTTTTCGGTAGAGTAGACAAAGCAGTGTCGCTGAGGTGCCTCACCTGCCCGCACAAGAACTACGCCAATCTGGATAATCGGATACTGAAGTTTCTCAGGAACAGGGAAATCACCATCTGGACTGTAACACTCTATATCCCACGAAGCTAGTAGAGCAGGCCCAGACTTGCCAGGACGCTTTGTAGGCTTCTTAATATCAGTATAATCACAACTGATAAGTGATTCCTCTACATCGTCACATTCGACGTCGAGTTCAACCCATCCACACGGCTCAATGTCCTGCGTGTGAAAGAAGCGCAGAAGCGGATCAAGGTTCGCCTCATACACTTCAAGGCATCGAGTCTTGTAGTGAAAGATGGGATTCATCTTTTCATCAAGAAATAGTTTCTTGGCCTTTCGAAAGAGGTCAAGACTATTTACACTGATCTTCACCATTGGAAACTCGCGATTTGCTGTGTAGCCAAAGAGGCGCTTACGTTTTACCTTTTCGAACTCAATAAGTACATTTGGTGTACACTCTGTGCATCGCGGCTTTAGAACTTTGTTAACGACCGACTGAATTTCCGTAAATGCGCCAGCATCAGGAAGTTCAACATAGAACGATGGACAGAACCCAGTCACATTTACATGAACCTGGGAGCCTGTCTCGGTCACTCCAAAGAGTTCAATCTGGAACTCACGGCCCATATAATTGTTGTTTTTGACACGAGTCGTGTATGTGTCTCCATCCGCTTTTTTTCGTTCGCACATATGCCATGTTGCTTCGTCCTCGCTCTCGATTTTTGAATCGTGAGCCAGTACGTCTAAAAGGTGAAATAGCATCTTTTTCTTACTGTTTAGTTGGGCTATAAAACCATTCAAGTTTTTACTTGCTGCCTCTGGTACCTTTGGCACCCTTGCGGCCTTTGGCCTTGCGACGAGTTGCACGCTTCTTCATGAAGGCCTTTGAACTTGTCTTGACAAGACGAATCAAGCTCGTTAAGAGATTTCCACCACCGATCGGCGCCGCTTTTCTGTTTGACGGAGTGACCGTTGCAGATTCAACGAGTTCCATGTCATTTTCAGGCGGCGCAGAAATCGGCTGATTTACAATGGCCTCATCAATCTCATCCTGGCTTGCATTGGCTGCCATCGTAGGTGAAGGGGGCTTGAGCGAACCTGTAAGATTTGCAGCAGGTGTAGGGGGCCTTGAATTGACGCCGGCTGAAGGAGCAATCGTAGGAGAACTTGCCGTCTTCACCGGTGTCACCATTCCTTGATCTTCTGACAGAGTATCATTCACTTCAGGGAGAGGAGTCTGGAGAAGGCTCTGAAGATTCTTCTTCTCATTGCTCGGCATCGCATTTGTCACTTCACCCTCCTCACTGAACTCTGCAGGACGCTTATCTGTTCCTACAAGCATCAGGCTCGGGTAGCCCTTGATTTTGGAATTTGCCAGACTCGTTTTGGGAAGCATGTCATCGCGAACCGCCGCAATATTCATTTTCCGATTTGACATGGCAGTTAAGTCATTCCAGGTGTCCTTCTTGAACCGCTGGCAATGACCGCACCAGTCCGCATAGACAAGTACAAGCGTGAGAGGACCTGACCCCAGCATACCCTCAAATGCGCCAACCTTATCGGCTGAACGAACATCGACCGGTGACATGATTCTGCCCATACGCATTTTGCCGGCCTTTCTGGTCTTGCTCTTTGTCTTTGTCTTCTTTGCGACCATTCTCTACAAAAGCCGGATATTTTGTGTAGACTCGGTAGTAGTGGAGGATGAATCTTCTTATCGCAGCCATACTTTTAGTTGTAGTGGCTTATATCGGAATGCTCGTTACAAGCACCAAACAGAAAGAGGGATTCGTTGCAAATCTTCTGTGGCTTCCCGATACAAGGCCGAATTCACCGAATGATGTCATTATGGAACAGAATTTTGCCGCACCCTATGTGACTACACCGATTTATTCAGTGGATGATTATGAGTATAATCTTGTATTCCAGTACGAGACTGATAAGGAAATGTCAAAGGAGGAGATCAATCGACTGACAGCCCAACGCCCGTTGGATTGGTCAGGTCAGCCACCAAATTCAACAGTCTTTCAAAAGGGATTTGCTGAACTCCGCGAGCGTGATGCAGCAGGTAAAATGCTAAGCGCTCCAGCGTCACTTGCCTATGGTAAGAATGCAACGGATGAGGCACAGGCGATTGAAGAAGCAAAGGCTTCACGTCGCCAACAGATACGCCAAGATTCAATGTACAACGAAGGCTTCCAAGATACAGCGTCTGGATTCAATCCTTATGGTGAAATTGACGGTTCATCTCTACAGCCTCCGGACACCAGTGCGACTGAAATGGAGGAGCGCAAGATTTTACAGACCTACAGACCGACACACTCAGAGAGTCTTACAACCTACGATCTGGACGATGCCAATAAACTCATCAAGAAGATTTATAATGCTAAGGGTCTAGTACCTACAATTGTTCAGAAGCCAAATAATGTCTTTGAAATCGTCGGTGTTCGCAAGAAGGATGAGAAAATCATCTATGAAGATGAGGAGGCGCCTGCGAAGATGAGTGCAGTGGGCGCTGCGGGTGAGGCAACCATCACTGTGCCTCCCACATCGGCTGACATCAATGTTGGCCTTGATCCCTTCTTTACTCCTGGACCCAAGGGACGCACCAATCGCTGGGATTACACGAAGCCGACATCTGGGCTTGAGCGTAGTATGGCACCAACCTTCGCACAGGAGAATTGGTCATAAGCGACACTTAAATTTGAGTTACTGACTATGCACTATCAACCGCAAATATGCTAGCACTCTTCTTTGATACTGAGACTACAGGACTTCCTAAGTACCGTAATCTCCCTGCGCATGTGCGAAAGGATAATTGGCCACAACCCGTCTCGATTTCCTGGATAGTAACTGATGGTGGAGCCATCAAGGACACAAAGTCCTATATTATTAAGCCCGATGGCTGGACAATCCCTGCAGAGAGCAGCAAAATTCATCGAATTACGACTGAACTCGCCACTGAAAAAGGAGTGCCTCTTCTCGGTGTACTACGCGAATTCCAGGATGATCTGGACCGTTGTGGACTCTATATTGCTCACAATATGGAATTTGACAAAAATATTATTGCCGCTGCAGCACTCTACTGGGCACCAGGTGCCCCCAAGATTCGCTGGCCGGCCAAGGAGTTCTGTACAATGGAGGGGTCGCGTGAAATCTGTAAGATTCCGTGGCCGAATCCTCGTCCAGGCGACCGCTTCATGTGTGCGAATCTGAAGCGCTTCTATACCCACTGTTTTGGAGTTGAACCTAGGCCAGAACTGCTTCATACAAGTCTGGGTGATGTTCAGATTCTCGTTGCTTGTTACTTCAAGTGTTGGAAACTTTCCACTAAGTAGGATGTTGTACGATGGAAAAGATTTTTATTTACTAGTCAAAGATGATGAAATTATTGCATATTCAAAGAGTGGTAATGAATATGGTCGATTTAATTATAAAACGGGATTTTCACGTCAATGGTATTCACGGGTTATGCTTGATCATGTCTATAGATATCTACACAAAAAGCCAAATGCATCTATTTGTGTGCTAGGAGGCGCAGTGGCTGCTATGCCGTATGAATTGCTTTTACGTTGTCCTTCTGTTCATGTTACAACAGTGGATATTGATGCCGAGAATGTAGAAGTCTTACAACATATAATTTTATCACAGTTTGGAGAGAGATCAACTGTGATTGCCGAAGATGCAAAAAAATTTGTAAAGAAAATGCCTGCGAAGTCGTTTGATATTATACTAAGTGATATTTCTGTTCATCACACTACAGTTCCGTTTGTCATGAGCCCATCTTTTACAAAAGACTGTCTAAGGTTACTAAAACCAGGTGGTCTTTTGTTAACAAATGTTCTATCGAGAAATCTTTCCGATGATACCTATGGAAAAATGGTGCGAACACTCGGACGAGACTTTACACGAACCGCAAAGAGTTTTTACGGTTTAGCAAATCTTGTTTATAAAGTTTCTTAGCAGTTTCCGTTTGCATCCGCGCAGTGGCTAAATAAGCCCTCAGAATTATAACATAAACCACGGCCACCTCAGCCCGAGAGGCCCATACCACCGCCGCCTCCCTGACGACGACGGCCACCGCCGCACGGGTTGCATCTCCTATTTACACTATCCCAGCCGCACTGGCACTTTGCAAGTCCCATGCCACCAGCACCCGTCTGGCGACGATTCTTGCGGTTGCGGCGAGTAGTCTTGCGATTCTTACGGTCACGGTTACGACGAGTGAAACGATTAGCCATTATACTAAGTATGAAGGTTTAAAATCCGGAGGTCTTTGTAAAAGAAGATGTTTCTGCTCGATAATCGTGAACGAGAACTTATCACCTTGATGCCCACTTGGAAAGTAAAGATGCTTCCTGTTGGAGATGCTTGGATTGGCGTGGATGAAACGACTGGCGCCGTCATGCCTGGCGGAATTATTGTCGAACGCAAGGAGGTCCATGACTTGGAGGCGTCAATGTCAGATGGTCGTTATAGAGAGCAACGCACGCGACTCCAAGCGTACGCAGCCGAGTCAGGTGCACACATTGCCTACATTATTGAGGGTGATTTGAACAAGACCAGGTCCTATACCAAGGAGGTCGTGCTCAAGTGGCTCGTGCGCCTGCCGTTCGTTCACAAGATCACTTTTTTCCAGATGGCGGATGCTACAGAGACTGCACAGTTCTTAACAACTCTGGCTGCGAAGTGGCAAGAAGACCAGGTCGAGTTTCGTGAAGGAAAGGTGACTGCTTACACGAGTACTATTAAAAATCATACAAAGGGTGAGCAGCGCGATGACCCGCATATTTTTGCGGTGAGTGTCTTGACCTGCTGCAAGGGAATTAGCCCTGCGACTGCCGAGACCATACTGAAGGAACTCGGCTCACTTACAGCCGTTTGGAATGCAACGGAGGCGCAATTTGCTGAACTGAAAATTTCAGAGAAACAGCGATTTGGACCGGTCAAGGCGAAGAAACTCTTTGCGCTTCTTCATTCAATTGTCTAGTTAATAATAATGGGCTCAAATGTCTTTTTAGTATGTACAGGTTCAAGTCTACGAAAACTTGGCGCCTGTGTTAGAGATGGATTGGAAGACTGTCTCCACTGCTGCATACTCGGATTGTGTGAGATTTCAGTGGTGGGTCCTGTCATGCGATTTGCATGCATTTTAGGATGAGGTGCCCAGTTAGAGACTGGCATAGAGCGTCGTTTATTCTGGCGACGGAATGTAATGTAGAGTCCAACAAGTGCCATTCCTACAAAACAGGAACCGATTGCAATACCTACAATAGAGTTTGGAGATGAGGGAGAATTTCCTGTTTGACTTGCTGAAAGTGCGTTTTCAAGTGGCAGAATTGAAGGAGTAGGAGTTCCAGAACTTGAGATAGTCGAAGTGGGTGTAGGAGTTGATGTGATTGATAGGGTGTGTGTTGTAGTCGGAGTTGGAGTAGGAGTAATGGATGCAGTTGGTGTTGTAGAAGAGGTTGCTGTCTGAGAAGGAGTTTGACTGGGTGTCTGTGTGGGTGTCTGTGTGGGTGTCTGGCTGGGTGTCTGTGTGGGTGTCTGGCTGGGAGTTTGTGTAGGTGTCTGAGTTACTGAAGGTGTTGGTGTAGTTGATATAGCAGCCGTTACAGATACTGTAGAGGATATACTTGTACTAGGGGTTAGTGATACAGTAGGAGATACACTAGATCCAGGCGTATCAGATATACTAGGAGATGCACTAGAACCAGGTGTGGTTGATACTGTTGGAGATAGACTTGCACTTGGAATTAGTGATATAGTAGGAGATACACTTACAACAGGTGTATCCGATACTGTAGGAGAAACAGTAGATCCAGGTGTACTAGATAGACTTACGCTGGGTGTTATGGATGCCACAGGGGATACAGTTGCAACAGGTGTAGGAGATGGAGTACTTATCGGATAGCGTGCAATCATACTGTTATAATTCCATCCAGGTGGAGCATGTGCAACTATCTTATAACCCGCCTTTGTTCGTAGGCCGATAATTGTATTTGATACAATGTGAGAGCCATTTCCCAGATAGACAGTGAATCCTGCCTGTTCATAACGACCTGATAGAAGTGTAAATTGGATAGCGCCTGCTCCTGCCTTGGGAGGCGGACCAAATGTCTCATTGAGAAGAGGTGCTGAAAGATTGAAACGAACAATAGAAGGTTTGGGTGAACTTATCATAAACCATACAACCTGCTGTGTTTCAGGTATAGATAGTGCATTTACAATACTCCATCCTGTAGAAATAGGAACAGGAGTACCTTGACCAAGGGCGATTGTATTTGTAATAACTGCTGGAGCCGCCGTACCACTTCCGCCATTTGCAGGGGGATTTGCCAGAATATTTAGACTATTATTATATAAGACAAATTCAAACATATTACTCGTTGTTTGATATGTACCCATATTGTAGCCTGGATTATTCAGCATAAATCCTGTCATATGATTTGGTTGAGTTAGAGTTCCTCCACCCAGTATATAAATAAGACTGGCTGAGGGTGAAATGACAACCATGTTTGAATGAAGAGCTGTTCCATTAGGAAATACTGCGCCAAAATCATATGGTACATGGGACCATATACCACTTTCATTAAGATGTCCAAGTACAATCGGAGCAGGTTGAACTGCAGGCGAGGCTCCAGGCATTAGATTACGACAGAGAACATAGGCATCTGTCAAATATGGAAGGCTCGGTTGTAGTTTGCCATCCGTCGGTAGGTTTGTACAACCTGTCGTCCAGTTCTGTGAAATGGAATAAGTTGTTCCAGATGGTATCCATTCCTCGAGAACTGCCGCTTGGTAGTTCGGAGGTGCGGGAGCGACTGGCATTCGTGATAGAAGAAGTGAGTTTGATGCCAGAGGCGCAGCAAGAATCTCTGGCAATATAGCAAATATAAATAGTAGAATATTCATCTTATAATACATAATACAATTTAAATAAACCACCCCCCACCTTCAAATTTATACCCTAAATCAAAGTGACTCCAGCTGAAGAGCAGGCAATTAAGAAGGCACCTAGATACGTCTTCCATGAACTCGTTTCATCTACAAATAGTTTCCCAAAGGCATAGGAACTCAGAACACCTACAAAGGAAAGTAGACTGAATACAACAGTCGAGACTTTATTTATACTGTATGCGCGTAGAGTGTAGCCTCCAAAGCCGATAATCAGATTAAATAAGCCGAGTTTTGCCAAATTTACAGGATTTGTATCAATGGTGCGTTGTCCAAGAAGTACATAGAGTCCAAACAAAATAAATGCGCCAGGATATAACTGAAGCATTGAATCAATCGGATTTGTAGTCTTCGTATCACGTATGACTAAAAACATAAGAGTTTCAGAAAAGGCTGCCAAAAGGCCAGCCCAGACTGCAAGATTCTGTGGAACTTCAATGGGTTTTTCACCCTTCACTTCTTCATTGGGAATCTCCTGCGAAAGTAAGAGAGTTCCTGCAAATCCGAGCAGAACAAAGAAAATCGCGCGAAATGAAATCGTTTCTCCTAAAAAGAGAATTCCAGCAATTATATTCATGATAGGAAATGTATAGAAGAGGGACATGGATGTTCCAGCCGATAGATTTGAGAATGCAGTATAGGACATGACGACATGAAAAAGTGTAACAAGGCCATAGAGAAATACTTTACCGAGGTGAATTGTTTGACCACTGTAAAATATGAGAGAAGCAGCGGTAAACACAGCGAATCGTGCTAATAAGCCAGTATCAAAGTTTGTCGGAACAACCTTCACTAAGATTGGATAGAGTGATAAGAGAACTTCACTTACCACGACGCTTGTATTTCCGACAAGCGACATTCTCTTTTATGATGAGAATTTATATTTAAAGTTCTTTTTACGGATTATTTTGACTATTTTATTATTTAACTAAAGTAAATGCGAAATCTTATCTATATGTGTATATTTTTTAACAAAAACTATATACATTTATTAAAACTACTTTTAGAATCACTAAATGAATTTGGAAAAAGAGATGATTCAACAGATATTTTAATTATAACAGAATCCGATTTTGTACCCTGGATACAAGAAATGAGTGCTGATTATAGGCTCTCATTAAAGTATATGATAATTGATGGTATAGAAAGTATTTTCTACGCTGCAGCCTCTCGTATGCTTATTTTTCAATATTCAGAGATTGATTTATATGATAAAATACTTTATTTAGATACAGATATTATTATATCAGATAAAATAAATCGTATACTGACTCTTCCTATTGAATCAAAACTCTATGCTCTTCCTGAAGGTATAATTGGACATCCGTGGTGGGGGGGAGAAGAATTTTTTGATTTTACAGAGATAGATAAAAATATTTCTGCCTTTTCAACTTGTTGTCTATTATTTCCAAATACTCCAGAAATAAAGAAGTTATTTCAGACTATAATTTTCTATATACAAGAAAAATCACATAAGGTTCGCACACCTATTACACTTGAACAACCATTTGTTGTGTATGTTGCAGTTACCGAAAAGATGTATAATAATAAACTATTGAGCGGCCTCATTGTAAATCATCCAGAATCAGACACAGGCCAAGTTATTTCTCATTTTCCAATTGGACCAGGTGATTATTCAAGTAAACTTAAGAAAATGACTGAATTTTACTCTATTTTACGAAAACATCCAGAGGTCCTGAAGAACTGAGTTTTTCTTGTCTGCCTGCGGCCGTTCCATCGTCTGAACGAACTGAGCCGGCGGCTTGTATTCGCTGGCCAACTTACGCGGAACTGTCGCAACCTGTTGCTCAATAGGTCCAGGCAAGGCGAATCCGACACCCTTCTTTTTCTTGTCAGGAATCATCGCCTGAATAATGGGATTTTGATGGAGAAGATATTCTTTTTCATGATGCTCCCAACTAATATAGAGCAGGTTAGGGTACGTATATCGCACCTGAAATCCAGATTGCCGCAATTGATAGACCACATAGACAATACAGTCCTGTAGGTCAATCTTCGGTAGTCCAAGAACAAAAGGGGGTACTGTATACATTACATAGGCTGGGTGATTATCAAGTTGTGATGCGGAGTATATCCTGGTGTGAATCTGCTCCAGAATTTGGTTGTAGGTGTGAAGCCGCGATTTATCCCGTTGAACTCGCCGTTCGAAGAGTTCATTGGGTGTCAGTTTCGGAGTCACCTCATTCGGAGGCCTATACATTCTCTGATAGAACCACTTAGAAGAATGAGTCTCATTCCACCACGCAAACTCTGCCTCACAGGCGGTGGTATTCGCGTTGTGGCCTGTGTGGGAGCCCTTGAAGTTCTTGAAGAGAAAGGTCTTCTGAAACAGGTAACCGAATACATTGGCATCAGTGCAGGAGCCCTCATCGGATTCTGTCTGTCAATAGGGTACACAGTTGCAGAACTGAAGCGACTCTGTCTCGAATTTGATTTTACTCTTATTCGTGAATTTGATCCAGAAACGGCGCTCATGTTTCTCGATTCCTACGGTCTCGATAGCGGTGAAAAACTGGTGCGACTACTCGAAACACTCCTACGAGTCCAGCGACTTCCAGTGGACCTCACCTTTCAAGGACTCGCCGAGAAAAATCCGAAGGCCTTGTTGCGCTGCTATGCAACGGATCTTCACACCTGTCGGCAACGAGAATTCTCTCTACAGGCAACTCCCCGTGTCAAACTCGTTGAAGCCCTACGAGCCTCAATGGGAATGACCTTTTACTATACTCCTGTAGCAGATCCAGTCACTGGAAATCTTCTTACAGACGGTGCCATGATTACAAATTATCCGATGGCCTATCTTATAGAACATGAACGGCATCAGACAATTGGTCTCGCCTTTTCAACGGCCCATACAAAAAAAGAGGAGATTTCAGATTTCATCGGATTTTTCCAGCAGATTCTAGCCTGCACATTTGTTCCAACAGCCGAACGAGTTCAGGCAGAGACAGCGGCTAATACGATTCTCCTACCGAACGGCGACTTTCCTTCTTGGAAGTTTGAAGCGACCAAGGAGGAACGCCAGGGTCTCATGACGGCTGCGCGTAAGGCTACTCTCGAATTCCTAGAAAAAAGAGTGTTTGCAAAACAGATTCCTGTGCGACGGTGGTCAGTTGCCTAACTACTCGAGTTTTAGACCAATGCGAAGTTCACGATTAAGTTTATTCAATTGTGCTCCCGTAGGATGAACATGACCCGCCTCCAATTCACGAATTGTATTTGGAGGAAATGCGCACTGCTGATTCAACTGCACTTGTGTCTTTCCAAGAGCCACACGTGTAGCGGTAAGTAACTTGCGACTTTCGCTGCTCAGCATCTTAGGCTTTACAGGTGCATCGGCAGCCTCCAGTTTGGCGGCATGCGCAGATGCATTTCGTGCTGCGCCATCTCGCTCGAGAATAGTCTTAGGGCCCTTTGCTGGGGCTCGAACTCCAGAGCGCGTCACAGGGCGGGTAACAATAACAGGTGTCCAATCTTGATGATCCATTGTATACTAAATTTACTGGCCGCCGCAAATTCAAATTTTTACACGTGTGCTACAGGTAACTGTTTTACTCTTGACTTTAATCGAATATTAGGTATTAATGTTCTAAAAGCTGCAGGCATTCGTAAGATTCTATTAATATTAGGATTTGCTCCAAAGACATATCCAATAATATACTTCATAGGAGGTTGTAATCGTGCTATATTATACGTGATACTATCCCTTATTATTTTTTCTCTATCTGCTTGAATAACTGTTTTAGGCATAGGAGTCGCGGCTTCACCTGATTCAATATAAATCTTATCAACTACATTAAAAAATTCTGTGAAGGAGGCAATTTTATCTAAAGATAAATAACAGAGAACAGCCAAAAAGAAACGAAACTCTTTCTTATTCTCTTGAATTCCCTTCATGTAGGTATTCAAAAATAGATCTACAAAACCTCCTCTTTGAGGAAAGAGATCACCTTGAAGTAGCGATATAAATTTAACCTCATTATCATATACGTTCTCCTCTGTAAATGAATTGGCGCCTAACTTAACTAAATCTTTTATCTCTGCTTCAGTCTGATGTCTATCAATGGGTGATATTTTAACAGCAATATGTAATGCAAGTGTAGTATATAATTGAAGATCTTTTCTCAAAATCTGCTTCTTCTCTAAAATTCTTTCTAGAAGTTCAATTGCATGTAGATATGAATACATAGATACTTTAAAATAATCTGCCTGTGTTGCTTCAAGAAGCCAATCAAATACTATTAACTTCATTGTCGTATTTAATTCTCCTGACCAGAAAACAAAAGTTCCAGTTGATGCTACAGATGGTTTTATTTGAAAAAACTTGTCAGTACTTGCATTTACATTTGGAGCATTTGTTATATAGGTCTTCGTGACAGGATCATATTTTTTAATATCATCAAATATACTCAGAATTGTTTTACTCATACGAGGATTCATGCCGAGTTCAGTCTGTGTAGTACGCACGGCTTCTTCTAGTGTTAAACCAGCAAACCAAGGATGTGCAAGTATCTCCGTGGTTGTTAAGCGTTGAGTTGGATCATTTACTAAAATACGGCTCAATAAATCTCCACATTGCGAATCAATCAGATTCACTCCCTTTACAATCTCTTCTGTTCTCTTTGAATATTCAGTATGTACCCATGCCATGTTTGAGATTGCTCTGATTTGAAAATAATCATCCCATGTATAACTGCCATATGTATATGCCCAAAAATCATACATCTGTAATCCATGACTACTTTTGTAGGCAAGATTTGCTAAACAGACACCGAGCCCCCAAATATCATACGATTTTCCTATCGGAGTATACGAAAATCGTTCAGGAGGTACAATTGTTGCTGTTGTATTACGATAATAAAAGAGTTTTGGTTCAGCCGAATCAACAATACAAAACTCAGAGAGTCCAAAATCTGTTATAAAAACTCGGCCATCGTGACCGAGCAAGACATTTTGTAATTTTAAATCTTTATGAAGAATATCAGTACTGTGAAATTCATGAAGTCCGTGTGCTAATTGGTAAAAAACAGCACGAAGAAGATTTCGTTTAAGAATTCCAATTTTTTCAGTAAGTGATGCTAAATTTGTAATATAGTGTTCCATCACCGTTTTAATTTCCGTTTTTGAAAGTTTTACAAAAAGGGCCTTCGCCACATTTTCTTTTTGTGCGATACGTGAATACACCGCAGTTTCCACAAGAGTATCATCTGGTATGCCAATTTCTGAAATACGGGCTGCTTGAAGAGAAATTTTTAATGCCGCTGTGCAGGAGAGATCCTTTCGAGCATTGTTTGCAACAATTCCAGGAAATCCCTGATTCAGCAGAATTTCCTTTGGTTGAACAGTTATTTCTGCACTCACAGTTTTGCCAAACGCACCTTCTCCAAGAGAAGCCGCGGCCGGATTTCGTGAACGAAGTGACTTAATTGTAAAGTCACCGCTAGTAATGAGTTGAGTAAATTTGGAATCACATAAAAATCTAGGTCTTTCTAAAGCGTTTAAAAGACTTGAGTTATTTGGCCGAGCCATCTAAATCAAGTATTGAAAATATACTGTTTATACAGTCTTGCCGAGGAAATCCATCCAGCCGTCACGAGTGCGAGGGCCACTGTACTCGACCGTCTCGCCCGCGGCAGTCTCGTAGAGGAAGGTAGGGAAGCCCTTGACATTCTTGCCAGCCATCTTCGCCTTATCAGACTCCTCGACCAGGGCAACCGCGACATTCTTACCATTTACCGTGACGACGCCCCTCTTTGAAAACTCTTCAAACTCAGGCTTTACAGTTTTGCAGTGAGGGCACCAATCAGCATAGTACATCGTAAATGACGCAACCGGAGGCGCACCAGCATCACCAAATCCTCCAATGAAGCCTTGTACGCTTCCACTACCAATTACGCCAATCATGGCTAAAAGGAAGACAACAACTACAGATAGCAGGATGACTTTGGTTACCTTCATTCTGAAAGAAGCAAGTAAAAAAAAGTATCATCTTTTTTACTTTATCACCGAGACACTTTGTATAACTTGTTATCTCCCATTTGAAAAAACAATTCAACTCTTACCATACACCCTCGCGGGCTATTGTATTTATGGCCTACTTGTTTTATGCTTTTACTATCCACTCTACACAGAGAATCTGCGCACCACTCTGATCCGCCCACTTGATTGTACTGATAATTTTTCCGCTGACGCTGGGGAAGTCTGTGATACTCTTGTCGGAGTGGTGACCAATGCCAAGAGGGCAGGGATCGGGGCAGCAGCCTCCAGACTGTTCCACACACAAATCATTGACAGTAGGCGAAAATGGAATACCATTAAATGAGAAAGCGTAGGAGGCCGTGCCACCCGTAATGACTGACTCTAGATCATAATCAAAGGTCGTTGTCACCTGGTCGCCCGCTTTTGCAGCATCGGGTACGATGGAGATAACAAGATTCTTGGCGAGGTCTGTGCTTGACCCGCAATTGCGATACGATGCAAATGCAGTCTGTAGAAATCCAAATGTAAATAAACGGAACAACATACCAGAGCAGTCTAAACTGAGAACACATCAAATTTATAGATGGATGTGTTTGCAGTGTTTCGTCGTGGCCGCTGGATTGAATATGTACCCAGTCTAACGGCTGTTACAGACCCGCGTTGGACAGATGTACAGCGGCATATGGCGGCTAGCATCTATGCGAGTCTTCTTTCAAAGGGCTTGGAAGCTGAACGAGCCCAACAGGTTTCGGAGGCGTATGTCTTCAAGACACTCTACGCAGATTTGAAGTATAGCAAAGCCATTGAACAAGACTTGCTAGTCGCGAGGGAATAACATCAGTCCCCAGAGCAATAAAAAGAACAAAAAGGTGTGCACAAAGAATCCAAGAGGCGTTGGATGGCCTGCGGAATCGGCAATGACAACTAACCAACCGAAGGCATTATTGGTTACACGATAGGTCTCAGGATTTGCAACCACAAAGAATACTAATGCACTATACAGCGCATATTTCGCTTTGAGCGCAATATTCGGACTATAGCGAGGGCCTTCCTTTTCAGTCATACTATTCAGTGTGCCCTTCTTTTGCGGGTCACATTTCCGCTTCGATGTCTACGACCTCCTTTACGCGTAATGGCTCCTAGTCCACCTGGAACAGGTTGTGCAGCCCGTCGAATAGGTTGTAAAGGAATAAATGCTGGTGTTTTTGAACCTATTGCAGAAGCACTTGTTCCTGTAAGAAGAGCTTGCGGTCCTAGAAATTCTGGTCCATGTGCTTGAGCCTGTTTTTGTTGTACAATGTGACACCGCTTTTTAATCAGATCAAACTGCTCAGGTGTAAATCGTGCTTTAAATGCATTTTGTTTATCAAAAAATCTCGCTTCATGTTGTGGTTCTCCGTCAAATCGATAAAATAGTTTATTATATTCTGCACAGAGTTGCTCTGTAGTTACTGGTGCTGGTGGCGCCGGTTCATTTAAAATCGCAGTAATTGTTTTGTCTGCTGTAATGGGTAGTGCCCTTGTATCTTTATTCTCGGCATCTATTACAGAATAGCGGGGGTCCCACTTCTCAAACCTATAGCCGCTATTACCTGGCTCCCATGATATTGGTTTATAAGTTCCATCATTTACAGGACCTTGGCCTGTAAGAATACCTATACCAGGCGGTCGTGTTTCCAAAGTGAGTGTATGAGATGCAGGTGGCGGCGGCGGTGGAGGTGGTGGAGGAACAACATCATCCAGAGGCCCAACGACTGAACATCCAAATTCGTTCAAGATTCTTTGATTTTCAGGTGTATGTAGAGTTCCTGCCAATACTGCTAAAAAGAACATATATGTCATTAAGGTGGCGTTGTGTTTATCTTCTTTTAACACCTGATCTCCATCACTATAGTCCTTCTTGAAAAAATCAGGGTCACCGATAAATGTCTCAAATACAGAGATAACTGTAGCTTCATGAGCAAAAAGTCTTTGAATAGGGCCTTGAAGTCTCAGTGTAATTGCATCAATTGTATCTCCCCAGTTTTCAATCGGATTTGGTACACGACGCAAATTCTTCTTAATTGCAAAGACAAGTTTGTAAAAAA
>Ga0209500_10001442_pt1 | contig 17851 bp, 17 predicted proteins | sample S_140212_EF_Meta_FD_187323 | JGI IMG/M metagenome (GOLD analysis project Ga0209500, IMG submission 187323) | Freshwater microbial communities from Lake Simoncouche, Canada to study carbon cycling - S_140212_EF_MetaG (SPAdes) (version 2) | ecosystem: Environmental > Aquatic > Freshwater > Lake ... | reverse complement strand
GACAGTGGCTCCCCTTCTGGAACTGCTTCCGCTTCCGCTTGCCCAAAGTTTTCAAATGCCCAGGCTCTCGGAACATAGAACCGGGAAGGGGATTCCGTGAAAATGGCAAACGGTGCTTGTGCCGCCATGGCAAACTTGGGCGCAACGATCGGTGCAACTGTGAGATCCTTTCGCAACTTTTGCGATATCCTTGGTGTTAAACTCGTCTTCTTGATAGCATATCCATGTGCTGTCAAGACGCGATTTAGATTTCTGATGTCCATGTTTATACTATATAATCGGTGGCAGATGAAAATCAATTTTGTGGGGTCAAAATAGAAATGGCTACGGTTACGCCTCAACACATTGTTTCTTTTCTAGCAGTTGCCTGGGCAGTATTACTTCCCTTCTTGCCTTCACAGTTCTTAGATCTCTTTCGTGGTACTGTAGGTAGCTTGATACTTCTTGTGATTGTACTTCTTGCTGTCAGCCTCGGTCCGATCCCTGGTACCCTCGTGTTCCTCGCTGCGCTCCTGACATTTGTACAGCGCAATCGCGGTATATTACAGACAAAGATGTCATCTAGAACGGATCAAAAAGTCAGAGAGCCATCTTATGACAGGCAGATGGAGAGCGCGCCGCCCATGAGTGAGACAGAAGTACACCCTCTACCGGATTTGCCGCCGAGAGAAGAACACAGTTTTTTACCGTCAGATGATGATGGTTCAAACCACTTTGAGCCGGTCGACAATACGATTAACGAGAAGGATGTAATCGAAACAATCTCACCGCTACCAGAACGTGCTGTAGATTACTATCTACAGCAGGGTTTGGCTGACACGAATTTGAGAGGATGATTTATGAAACTTTTACATTTTTCAATTGGTCGTCGCTGATCGTTTTATCGACGCGCAATTGCTTGTAGACTGAGCAAAATATGGGTTTTAGCCATGTAGAATACTGATCAACCTGATTTCTCCATGGGCTCCACACGACATCCCAGAAACTCTTGAGAGAGGCATCTTCTACACAGAAGTCGGTTGCACCGAAGCTATTCTGAATTTGGCAGTAAAAATAGACAGGGTGTTCTTCATTCCATTGTCCGATGGCTTTCGACGTTTTCAGATTGGGAAAAGCGGGGCAGACTACGGCTTCGAGTCGTTTTTGGTTATAGCAACTATCTTTCTTTTTACTATTGAGGGTATCCGTTGCATACACTTGGCACTTTTCCTGTGTTGAGTCTTTCGGACCGGTTCCATCGGGTAGTCGGGAACCTGCAGTACATCCTGGTAGACTATTCTTAGAGGTGGGATTCTCATAGTAGTTTGGCATCGAAGTGGGACATGTCGTTTGTGCTTTCGCCCGTAGTCTCGTTTTGAGTGCTTCTAAACAAGGAGGGAGCCCATCGTGAGATGGAGACATTGTACAGAGAGTGGATCCCTTACATTTGAAATCGAGATATTCACCTTCGCAACAATCTGTGTCACCGTTCTTAGATTGGTATGACTGTGTTCCAGGTGGACAGAATTGAAGTGTTAGATCGGCATCCAGCGCTTGTTTTACAGGATCAGCAAAACCGTCTTTTTTAACAAATATATAGGTCCTCGCTATATACAGAACCGCGATAAGGATTACAAGTCCGATGAATATGTTTTCTTTTGACAGTTTGACCATTCTTCCCTACTGCGTCATCTTATTTTTTGATAAGTCCATATACAATCGCCCCAAAGACGAATCCAATTAGTGCAATTGCGATGTTAGGACCAATTGAAGAGAACCACTCGGGTATAGAAATGACAGGTCCAGGTGGAAAGCCATCACCGCCTGTCGAGTAAATCGAGACAAAGTAAGCAAGTAAAGACAAAATCAGAAGACCGAACCCAATTCCAAAAGCGATCGCAATGACTTTCTGAATATCACCGGGTGTAAGACCAGGTTTTACAATAGTCCCTTGAAGTTCAGCTGCTCTAGACTCCAATACTTTAGAGAGAACTTCACCTTTCTGTGTGTCAATTGTAATCTTTCCATCTTTTACCTGCAGGTCGGGATTCAGAGGTGTACATTTGTAGGCTGATGTTGCGTCAACCCGTTGGTTGAGAGCACCGTCTCCCTTTCCAGTTTTCAGATCGGAGGATCGGAGGAAATTCTTGAAATCGACCTCATTCTGAAGTGTGAATGGTACAGCCATTGTCGATGCTGTGATATTATCAGGGAGCAACAGATTATTAGAAATAGCACCAATATTGAACAAAATTCCTTCATAAAAAACAAAGACGCGGGCTTGTGTAGCCATTGATTGTCCAGATTGTACCTGGTTCAAACATGTAGAATAGCAGAGAAAACCCTGTTTTTCGGGCATGATGGAGCCGACGCTGATCGGACCACCTGGTAATCTACCATTTCCACCAGCTGTCAAATATACATTCGGTTTTGTCGTTGATTTATTTATGACAGGAATACAGAAAAAGACATACTTTTCGGCACTTGAGCCAGAAAAAGAGAGAATAATTTCAGATTGGACCAGTGGCTTATCGGCTTCACGAACGAAACCGGTGTGCTGCGGCTTACAGATCTGAATCGATTGCAAAGTATAGGAATTACCTTGGAGACGGAGTGTAGTCTGATTCGTCGCCGCCGAATGCTGGGCTCCCTCGTCAAAGAATAGATTTTGCTGGTCAACTATCTTGGGAGCATCGGACCTCTGCGCCCACTGTGCTTGAACTAGGTAAGATTCTTGAACTGCCAGTATCAACTGGTCATTGACTTTTACATTATTTTGAATGGGAAAGTCACGGATTCCTGTGGATGGACACAAGGACATATCTATACTATGGAAGGGATATACGTCGGTCCATCGAACTGATAGAGCGTAGCCGTAGCCTTTTCACCCGTGGGTGAAACAACAATTTGATCACCGTTATAGAGTTCGTCACAGCCGACTGAATCTTGGCAATCACGTCTCTTATAATTAATCGGGAGTGGAAGAGGATTGTAGGTATCGGTGCGCGTATAATAGTTGAAACGATCTGAACGGCTGCCGACACGGCGCCCATAGAGCGGAATGAGGTCACCCGAATCCTTCTTTAAAACACCCATTTGTTGATAGGATTCGGGAAGTCCTCGCGAAGGAATGTTAATTGGTTTACCGCCGTCTGGAGGAAGCAGAGCACCCCGAAGGTCTGGTCCAGACTCCCAGAATCGCTGCGGTCTCGGCGCCCTACTATAGCGGTCGTCACCACTGGCGGCAGTCGTATTTACATTGATATCGATAGGCTGCTTCTCTTCATGCGGTTTATGCAATTGAACAGCGATATATCCTAGGGCAAATCCTAGGAGCAAAATCATAATAAAAAGTGGCATTCCAGAAAGTGAATATGTACTTTTTAATCTATAAACCATTTACCCGACTATCTACTTATTAGAAGGGATTTGGCTGCGCACCCTTGGCACCACCAAACATCTCTTGGAAAGTATCCATCATTTGTTTACCATCCTGCATCATCGGCTTCACCGTTGACAACATACCCATGAGACTCTTCTGAGTATCAATGAGTTTCTGTGTGTCGGCGGACATCTGCTGAATCTGGTCCGGCTTTAGCGCATTGAGCGCGTTCATTACAGTTGTTCCCTGATCAATGTGAAATCCGCCCTTTGTGTCTTCAGGGATGGAGCCGAGCTTGAAGAGACCCTCGGGCTCCTTTCCGCCACCCGACTTAAATCCTGAGCTGATCGCGCCGGCAGCAGGCTGGGACGCTGCTCCACCTGTCCCTGGACTCACGGAGCCAGGCGGCACGACAGAAGGCATCGTCATGGTCTGTACAGTAGGATTTACATCAGTGGGCGCCGGATTCGAAGAAGGAGACGCAACTGTACTGTCTACATGTACAGTTGCGCCAGAGCCATCCTGAGACTCAAAACCTTCTACGAATTTGCTCGCGAACACACCGCCGGGTTCTTGATAATTAACTTTCTTCATACCGAGAACACGCTGTGAAATGTCGGCAACCTTATTGGCAAATCCTTCCTTGCGTTTTGTTAAAAGAGCAAAGAAGATGCCGCTGAGAACCGTGAGGGCTACAGCCGCCTCATAGGATCCAAGAAGACCGAATGCCATTAAGCCGGTAGCACCTGACACGAGTGTGCCACTAAAAGGCACATAAAAGATAGCATATAAAATATAGAAGAATAATATTAAATTTGCTACTGAGAGAGTCAGCTTTGTTGAATTCATCCTACCGTGAGGATTCATTTTTTAAGAAAATGAATCCGATCGGCACTTCCGTTAATCTTAAATTTGAGATTAAGCGGTACCAATCATAAAGAAATGAGAGGAGCCACTACCCGTTGAAGAATCCAGAAAGTTGCACCGGCTAAAACAGACTTTACAAGAACACCTACCGTAGTGAGATCACCCGTCGGCTTAACGAGACTGGGTATGTAATGGGAAAAAAGCACATTGACTACAGGGATGCTAAAAACAAAAACGAGGAGCGTGACAAGGATTGGCGTTTTGACTTCGTCGGCTACACGCGAATAGATGTTGCGCTTGCTGCCCTCTGATAGCTGCACTTGTTGTCCTTGCCATTGCCCCTGCGCTTGGGGCATAAACTGTCCCTGCGCTTGGGGCATAAACTGCCCCTGCGGAGGCGGCATCATATTCGGCATACCTCCAGCGTTATCGCGAACACCGTGCATAGCAGCAGCAAAATCGGCGGGTGTCGGGTGATCTCTGCCAATTACGTGGCTCGTTGCGGGATTCGGATCCATTGCTATTGGGGCATATGTATTTGGATTCGGCGAATTTACCATGCTTCCCGTTGAAACCGGCTGGTTCATATCCTTGAAAATCTGCTTGACTAAATCATCATCGCCCGGAGAGCCGCTTTGCTGGAGATCCGATAAAAGTGTTCCACTGCTACTCATTCGTATTCTTCTACCAAAAGAATGCGAATCCTAGTCTATTTTTATATCCGCACTAGAACCGTTGAACGGTGAATGCTTCAATCGCGCCCTCTTTCGGGCAATCCACAGTATAGGTTTCAAACTTATAACACCGTTTACCAATTTGGTATGTGCTACCTTTTACTTCATTCGCCGGAGGAGCCTTCTGTAAGATACATGAATCACCTGTACATACAGGACGTAGGAGAGCCATTAATCCAAGTCCTAGTATAAAGCTAAAAAACATGTTAAATTTCTTTGTTTTTAGGAAGTCCCAAATCATTCTCTCTATGAACTGTAGAGATAAAGCATGTTCAAACACTTTGAATTGTATCCTTTTATAATGGGTATTGTAATCGGTATAGCAGGACTCCTCTTCTGGAAGCAGAAACCGACAGTTGTACAGAAGTACCCACATCCGACGAATGTCGAAAAGAATGTCTACAAGGACCCGAATGGCGTTTGTTACAAATATAAAAGTTCAGAGGTAGATTGCGATAAGAACGAGTCTACGATTAAGCCGTATCCGATTCAAGAAGGTATGGCGATCACTGCTTAACAACCTTTTGCCTGATGCGCATAAGTCTTGTGTCAACTGTGGTATTTGTCGCAGGATTTACAACAACGACTTCACCGATACCACTCGTGGGATTAGTGCCGATTTCAATGTCAGGAACACGAGATCCCTTCTTCTTCCAGCCTTTGATTGCCGCTGTCTTGGTGTTCAGTTCAATGGAGACTGCGCGAACACGGATTGCGAGCGCAATGATTGCGACAACAAATAGACCACCGCCGATCGCCGCTCCAATAATTGTGCCAGCACCCGTATTACTGGGCGTTGAGACAACAGGTACAGTAGCAATACCAGCGAGAGGTTTTGGTGTATTGGAGTCCGTCGGACCGGGTGTCTCTGTCGGTGTATGAGATGGTGACGCACCAATCCGCAAGGATGGTGTGGGACTCGGTGTCTCCGTCGGCGTAATGGAAGATGTTACAGAGAGGGTGGGAGAAGCTGTGTAACTAATTGAGGGTGTACGGCTCGGTGTGCGAGTATTGGAAGGAGTATTTGACGCAGTGGCACCCGGTGATATTGTAGGCGTAGGAGTCTCTGTGTTACTGGGTGTCACAGTCGGTGTAGGAGAAGATGTCGGTGTACCAGTCGTACTGGGAGTCGGAGTCGTCGTTGATGTTGGCGTCGGAGTTGGCGTAGCAGATACACTTGGAACAACGACTTGCGCTGCATGACCTGTTAGAGAAAGTTGAATTGAGATACCGTCACCGGCAAGATCTGTTGTCAAAGGTGTTGAGCCACAGGGCATTCCAGTCGGTCCATACTGACCACGGAAGAAGTAAGGGGGAACACCAGGCTTTCCATAGGGAAGAGAGACGGAGCAATGAGTGGCTGAAGCTGATGTGCCACCTGGTGCAATAGTCCAGGTGAATGGCAGAATCGCGACAGTGTAGTTTTGCCCAGCGCTTACAGCCCATCCTGATGCTGATGCGTTAAATGAAATAAACTCATCTGTGAAAGGAGTGGAAGCGACGAGGTCAGTGAAGGTTGTCAGAAGAGAATTTCCGATGTGCACGTTACCCGGAAAAGTGGACAGAACAAAACTGATTCCACAAGTTTCTTGCTGAGCTTGAGAATAGACACCCATTACCATAGTGTCAACAATGCCGGTCTGTTCAGCCTTAAAACGTGCGATGCCAGTATGGCAACGATTTTCAACGGTATTGTTTAAATATCCGATTGTATAATTTCCTACAATCGGATTTCTAGTTGTGTCGGTAAAGACGAGTGGTTGACTAGTCGTAAGACCTACAAATAATAATGATAAGAGAGACTTTAACATTTGTTCTACCCTCCAGAAGAGAAAAAACTCATATTCAATTTTTATTTGCTCTCATGATGGCGGCGAGTTTATTGCGCTTTTGTTGCTCTTCTGTAATTACACTGCTTGTTGCTACAGGAACTTCTACATCAGTAGGCTGGGATTCACGGATTAATGCTCTGAGTGAAAACAGTGCCTTGAGATACTGGCTGGTGGCAGCCGCATTCTCGGCGAGACGGAAGAGATTGTCGCCGGTTTCTTCGAGTTTCTTCGCTAAGTCCTGGTGTTGCTGGTAAAATGCCTTGAGAATCGCAGACCAGAGTTCATAGGCATTCTGCGCCAATGTTGAGTCACGGGCGGCTATATTTTTTACAGTGCGCGGTGAGCGTGTCTTCATGATTTCTTCTACAAGTGAATCTTGTTTGAGTCCCTTGAGGCGCGTAACCTCAAACGCTTGAAGAGGAAACGCATATGTGACTCCACCGTAACTAAAATCCTTCATGTAGCATGGATGCAAGTAGCCAAGATCTTTGTCTTCAGGGCTCTCAATGAGTGTTGACATGACTGTAATTACATGTTCATCATCGGAGCCACCGTCCATCTTCGTTTCTTCGGGTCCTACATAATGCCCAAATAGATCCTTTTTACTGTACGGCATGTACTTTAATAAGAAAACATCATGTCCCATTTTGCGTTGTTCATATTTTTGTTCAAAGATAATGGAACGTACTTCGGGGTTAGGTTCGATCGTTATGAATCGTTCGGGATACATGGCTTTGTTTCTTTGCTGTTCCGCAGCTTTAACGAGTTTATTAATACGAACAACATCTGCAGCGCTACCGCCTTCTTTATAACGCACATATGCTTTACGAAGAAGGTCACTGGTTTTATCGAATGCTTCTTCAGCACTAATTATTTTTTGTCCTCTTTCTTCGTTTATTTTTTGTATTTCCTCATCTGTGAGTGCGCGGAATTTACGAAGAGCAATTGTTTTGGGGGGTTCCTGGTCCGTAATAATGAGATTGCCTTCGGGAGTGTAAGAATAGTCCTTGAATGTCTTTGCCTTTCCACGCTTTTTATAGAATGCGCCGATTTCTTCTTCAGGTTTTATAGCCTCGGGACGACTTTCCGACACGACTTTTATTTTCCTGGCGGCTTTTACTTTGACTGGTTGCGGTTCTTCCTTTGATTCTTCTTTTGACTCTGTTGGACCAATAGCGACTTTAAAGACACGTGTCTTTTTTACAACTGGTGCTGCTTCACTAGGCAAAGGCACTGAAACAGCAGTAACATTTAGAGGTACAGCGGCAGCGGTAGCATTTGCAGCAGGAGCATTTGCAGCAGGAGCATTTGCAGGAGCTAACGGAACTGATTCAGCCATCTTCTCTTCTCTTTCTCTTATCCATGTTATTTTTTTAAGAGCGCTGCGCTTCTATGTGGCAAAGAAAGATCCCTCTTTTCTATAGATGCCGGCAGGTGTAGACACAATCGTTCGTGTTACATTCAGTTTTGTACATGGTCTTGCAGTCGCTATGGTTCTACCCATTTACTTCATGATGTATCCAGAGTTTTCAAAGACGTACTTGTATGTCATTTTATTTGCCATAGTTCCTGCTTTTTCCTATGTGTTTTCATTGGCGCTTAATTCCCTAACCCAATATATCTCATGCGGGACAGTTGTATTCGGGCAAATAGCTCTCGCATCGATTTTTAATCCGATTTTTGTTCTTATTTTTGCTTTTATTTCATGGATGTTCCCTGTTCTTCGTACGTTTGTAAACGCTATTCTACCTGAACAGCCTCTTGACGTAATGAAACAGGAAGGAGATACTACCATGAAAATGATTCTGAGTTATGCTTTCTACATTCTATGGGGTGGCATTTATGGTCAAACGTACAGTGCAGGATTTGCGCAGTCATGCCCGTCGACTGCGCCCATAGTTAAAGTACCTGTTAAAGAGCCAACATCAATAACACTGCCATCAATGACGCCAACGACTGATCAAGACGCTTCAGGCGCTTCCGTCCCCAAATAAATATATTTAGGAATTCCTTCAATTCCCGTTCCTTCCGTATTTAACATATAGTAGCCAGGCTTCACATTTTCGATATGTCTGCTCCTTCTTCCTCTTGCTACCGGAGGAGGGTCAATCTTGACAGAATCTACCGTCCAAGCATTTTCAGGTGAAAAAAGAACCACAGCAAAATAGGAGAAAAACGCCCAGGCAATACAAAATAGCCATATAGGAAACCATGTATAATAGTTTGTGTCGCGCCCAATACCGAATTCTTTCCATACACCATTTTCTGTAAACATGAGCCGCGGTCGTAAAAAGAGAACGACAGCGATTCCTGTTAAATAAAGTAAACCTGCGAGGAGTAGAACTCTCATCCTTCTTACAATGAGTTCGTAAATTTTCTACTAGGCGTCATCCGCTCCTTCTTGTACAACATCAACTCCTTGATCAATCTCTGCATTAGCAGTCGCAATCGCTCTCTGCTGTTTTTCTTTCATATACTGATCCGGGTCGTATTCACGAATGACCTTGCTACCACCCACAGCATAATCACCCAAACCGAGTTTCTTATTAAGGAGTTCGACCTGCTTTCGTTCGCGGCTCATCACGTCCATTTTCTTGATGAATGTCATCTTCTCCTGTTCAGCATTATCTTCAATCATCTGCTTAATCTGCTCTGATGTAAAATCCAAACCTTCCGTCTTTATTTTTGTAAGAAGCGCGGCAAAAAACTGAAGAACTGTCTGCGACTCCGATTCTAGCATTGACCCGGCGCTAGCAACTTCGCTCTCAAATTCGTCAGGTACATGATTCGGATCTAAGAGTTCCGCAAAAATGCTGTAGACAAGAATTTTGACAATGTAGGGAAATCCAACTTTTCCTCCAGGAACAATATTTACACGGAGAGACCTCATGAGCACAGGAAGAACAACGCGAAGTTTATTCACACATTCTACAAGTTTTACAAAGGCAAATGATTTCGGCTTTATTTTGCTAGCGAATCGTCGAGTTATATCAATGTGCATATCGAGAAGTTTAGACGCATCACTCATTGTTTCTTGGCTTAAATCATACGATTTCTGAATCACAGTCAGCGAGTCTAAACTCAAATTTGAGACAAGGCGTTGGAACGGAATCAAAAAATAAGACTTAAATGTCTCGCCGAGTTGTCTAGGATTCATTGTCATAATGCGCTGAAGAAGTTCAAACCGCTCTAGTCCTAGGCGTCTCTGTAATACAGCCTCAAGTTGAACAACCTTATTTGAGAGAGGTCCATACGCGTTGGCATATTCGGTCGCAGTGGCTTTCTCTTTCTTCTCCAGTTCTCTGAGAGCGACAACCGTGCCCAGAATGACCTCTGAAAAGTCTTCAAGCGGTAAGGGTTGAAGCTTGAGAAACGATTCTATAAAATCTACACCGACATTGAGTTTTACATTCGCCGTATCCAACGACACGCGATGGCGTTTATGTACATTATCTAATAAATCCGCAAATGATTCCCTATTGATTACAATTCCTTGTGCTTGTAGCGCGTTTTGTTCAGCTACCTTTTTCTGCTCGGCATCTTCTGCAGGAAGACGAGGATCTTCAGGAAAGATGAAGCCACAATGAGGACAGGCTAAATTGTATCCCATTTCGTGAGGGAGACCGATACGATCTCCCTTGTAGCACACACGAATAAACAATCTGTACATAACAGACTCATCGGCTTTAGCATAATAAGATACAAGTTCACGCGGAACCATGGGTACACGCAACATGCTTCCGCGGCTGCCTTTGGGTGGCGCCTTTTCACTGAGCCCAGGCATAGAATGCTCCTTCCAGAATTTACCAGGTGTCGTCAGTGAATCGTAGCAGCACGTCGTCTCAATCATCGGAGAACCAGGTACAAGAATTCCGTGCTCTCTTGCTAACTTATGCGCTTCCAAGATCCAAGCACTGGCTTTTCCGCTGCCGACCGCCGCTGCAGCAACAAGGGGTTCTTTTGTCAAAACAACCTGTAAAGGTGTAAAACCGTTAGGAATGATATCTTTCGGTCGCCCTTCAGCCGCCTCTGATCCAAATGTCTCCTGTAAATACTGTTTCTTTGTTACAAGTTCTTGTTGAACATCTGTCCTACTTACCAATTCCTTGACAATTGCCTCGATATAACGCGCCACACCCTTCTGCCTCTCTAAATCTGACCGAATATTCTGAAATCCCGTCAAGTTCCACGGTGTCTTATTACGCGTGACACTTGACACAGCGCAGCTCATATATTCAATACCGGTCTTGTTCTCAGGTCTGTCCATCGGATATCCCTTGAAATCTGGATTTTTACATCCCTGTAGCGTATAGCGGCGTGTGTAATCAGGAATATGCGTTTGAATATTGATGAGAAGAACGGACGCAGCACAGCCAACCATGAAGCGGTTAATAAAGACATCGTAATCGAGTTGTACACCCTTGCGAACTTTCGCTTGTGCTTTCTGTATCTCAACGTACTGTTTTCTACCTGGCTTACTTAGAACTTCTGCTTGTACGCGATTAATCATTGTGTGATAACTGTTCGCGTCAGGAAACACACCTACTAGATCGCAGAGTTCCTTGATTGTAAAATAGATGAGTTTCTTATCTTCGGAGTCAAAATCAAGTTCTTCTTCATCCTCTTTGACGATGGAATCACCGAGAAGTTGTTCTATCTCTTCCTGTTTTTTTGCGTCCTTATCTTCTAAGACAGCGCGACCTGACATCGGTCTTCCTTCGTCGTCATATTCGAGGTGCGTATCGAGCTCCACACTTGAAATGCCCTCGCCGCAATTTCTACATGTGTATTTGCCGCCAGATTGACCATCGTTAAATGCGAGGAGAATTTCCTTGTGAATTACCTCCTTTTCTCTGGGATGTAGATACTCTTGTAATAAGAGAAACTCGTGTTCGCAGATTAAGTGTTCATTACATGCAATACACCAGATCCAGTGATCTTTTTTCTCACTGCGGAAATCGTTGAGGAGTTTAACCATGAGCTTCTGTTTTTCGGCTGCACGATCGCCGCGAATCTTCCGAATTGCCTCCAGAGAACTTACGTGAGGGCATGTATTGGGTTTTGGTCGTTCTCCAGCCTCCTTCTTCTTTTTCTGTAAGGCGATTGCCGCCTTAAGAGCATCTAGGAACTGATCTTTGACTACGCGATTTCTCTCTCTCACGATCGGCTCTGGCAGTCCAGCAAGCACGGTCAGAAGAAGATCCTGGTAGGACTTGTAGAGTGCCGCGAATCGTGCCACGTCACTCTCTTTATAAAAAGGGAACCGTTGTCCAAATTGTATTAACGCGTCATTAAGAATGACTTCGTTCGCAATGCGATCAAAGAAAAGTTGGATTACATCTTTCTGTAGAAGTTGATCAACCTGGACAGATTGATCGGCGGCAACTTTACTCGCGATTTCTCTCTCGCCATTCAAGAATTGTTTAGTTGCCGCGCGGTACTGTGTAATTTTTTTATTGAGAACTTCCATTTGATCAAGTGTGAATTCTTTTTCTGTGATACCGAATGATCTGAGGAGTGGCAAGATATCACCCATACCGCCACCATACACGGGCTGCCCGTCGAGCCAATCTGCCACGGAGACATTACCGAGACTTGACCCGTCGGGCTTGATGACGAGGATAGAGCCGGCTGTAGGAATCTCTCCAATTGTACCGTGATTCCATACAATTGTGCCGGCAGTTTCGGGCGCTGTCATGGATTCTGCCATGTCGAGGGCTAGCTTTCCAGAGCGCGTGGATCCGAATTCGCGCAAGTAATTCAGAGGAAAGAGCAAATAATTGAGTACAGTGATTTCATCGCTGTTTTCTGAGACGCCGACAATATTTTTATCGCTGTACCGCTGGTATTTAGGACCGAGCGCACGCATGGCACTCATCGTGACTTTTCCAATGAATTCGTGGCTAATAAGTTTAGTTGAATCGCCTTCATCCAGTTCGGGAAGTCCAGATAAGTGACTATCTTCTTTTAGTACTACAGGCACTTCTGATCTGAACACATCGTTGTCGTGAGTGACGCTTTCCTTGATTTCTCCTGAGGGTGGAAGAGTCTGGAAGAAGGAATCAAAGAACCCCTGCCATCCTAGATACCAGCGCGGCAAACTCTGTGCTCCTCCTAAGCCGAGGCGAGACGGATCGTGGTCTTTATCGGTGGGATTTCCGAGCTGATTCTCTACATAATTCATTTCGGCTTTGACGATATCGTCGAGGTATCGGATCTGGATTTGCGGGTCGGCGACCTCAGTTGGATCGCTACTGGCAAGTTTACGCTTTATGTCTGTAAAATGCTGTGCACTGTGATCTAGGTGGAGAACACGTTGTGTTTGTATGATGGGGCGAGCCAAGGGGAATTTTGATTTCTTGAGCAAATCAGAGAGGGTCTTAAAACTTGTTTCTTTGGGTTCTTTTTTCGCGTCGCCAGCCTGCGTATACTCTACAAGTGTATTACGTAAGTGAAAGAGAACTTCAGTTAATACTCTTATTTCACGGATTTTTCTGGGGTTTTTCTGCGATGAAGGTTCGAGCGCCTTGAGTAAATCTTGTAGCATGTCTGTTTTTTGTTGCGCGTCAGGGTAATTTCTAAGATGAGTAGGAATCTCTGAAATGTCGATGACTTGAGGCACTTCAATCTCTTCGTCTAAAAATTCAAAGAGTGCTTCTTGCTCGGTTGGTTTTTCTGGAAGTTCAGCTTCAGCTTCAGTTTGTTGAGGCTGTGCCTTGGGCGGCTCATTTACACGCATGACTGCGAAATTCATGTCACGCCGTATACCAACGTATGGTTCTACAGGCTGTAGAGTTGCTTCTGTTTCATCTTTCAAGAGAACAGCGTCCTTTTCTTCATCAACCGAGACAACTGTGAATTTCGGTCCAGGTTCACCTACTGCAGTAAATGTTGTTACAATTTGCTCGGGGCGAATATCAAGTAGATGAACAAAAGAGGCGCTGGCTGCTTTTTTTATAAGAACAATTCCTTCAATGCCGAGCTCGGGGTCTGGATTGTCTTCCACTAACGGAATATCCTTCAAACTATCGGAAACTCCGTCCGGGAGTATGCGAATTAAATTATCGTCCATAAAATAAATGCGACCTCTTGTTCTATCAAGGCGACCACCTTCAATCATAATTGTATCGCCGAGTCCGATTTGTTCTTGTTCTTCCTCTTCTTCCTTAACTTCTTCTTTGTACTCAAGTGACTTATCTTGATTGCTATTTTCATTGACATTGTCATTGCCATTTTCATTGACATTGCCATTTTCATTGACATTGTCATTGCCATTGACATTGGCATTTTCATTTCTTTCTTCTACTCTTTCCATCTACTGTCCTACATCATTAAAAAATTGAATCGGTTCGCAGCCCTAAAAAGGCATAGTGAGTTTAAAATGTTTACTGTTGATTTTCAGAATACACTAATTGCGAAGTATCCTACATGGGTAGAGCTCGAGGCTTTCCTCTCATCTGAGGCTGGCGGGCACTTTCGCATCGTTGGAAGCGGTCGGTACCGAGTGATTCGGTACGAGAAGAAGAGCACTGATATGAAGAGTCCGCTTGTGCAGTGGATGCGGAGCACAATCTGGGACACGGAAGCAAATCTTCCTGTCTGTGTGTCTCCCACAAAGGCGAAGGAGGATGATGTGCCGCCGATCGGCTCTGATCTTCCTCTTATCCAGGACTTCATGGATGGAACTATGATGAATATGTTTCTGCCGGCGTTCGATGAGGCAACTGCGACACAGCCACTGCCGACCCTGGCAACGAGGTCGCAGATTGGCGCCGGTGGCAATTTCTACAGTCAGCGGTCCTTTGCCGAGCTGTTTACTGATGCGCTCAAGGACACCAATCTAGTTCAGCTCGGACTAAATGTACGTCATTCATTCAAGGATGTGAAGAATGTTCATGCGTATTTTGCCAGCTTTCTTCTACAGCACCCTGAGCACCGTGTTGTCTCAAAGGTAGATCAGGCACGTATCTATCTTGTACATACTGGCTATGTGACGAAGGATGGTAAGACTGTTATCGAGGACATCTCGGAGCTTCATGCGGAGCCCGAGCTTGCGGCACTCGCTCTACCGCAGTATCACATGAATGGTTTCGGTACTGTCGCAGACTACCAGTCTTTCTTAAATACTCAGCTGAATACGAAGGGCTGGTTCTGGCAGGGCTTGACATTCAAGGATGCAAATGGTAATCGGTGGCGCACGCGGAATCCGAAGTATCTAGGTCTAAGGGCTCTACGTGGTTCGGAGGCGCTTCCTCTTGATCGTTGGCTCCGCCTCCGCTCTGAGGGCAAGGTTGTCGAGTACCTCAAGCACTACGCCGAGGAGCGCACGATGTTCTGGGACTTTGAGCAGCGTTTCCGCGCCTTAACTCTGGCTGTCTATGCGGGCTATGTAGATGTTCACAAGGCGCACTCAAAAAAGCTCACAGACCTACCGAAGAATGTCAGTCCGTGTGTCTTTCGTCTCCATGCGCACTATCTGGAGCATCTGAAGCCGCAGACCCTGACGGTCAAGCAGAAGGATGCGATTGACCTTGTCAATAAGATGACGCTCTTGGAGCAGAAGCGCATGATGATGGAGCCGCGAGCTGTGACTCTCGTTTAGAGTGTGATATAAATCTAAAGCATAGCATATATAAATATATAGTATGGAAAAAGTGAAATGGGATATTATTGGTCCTGAAATTAAGAATGATTTATTTTATACAATGATTATTGATATTGTAAAAGGTTCTAATATAAAAAATATTCTTGAAATTGGCGCAAGTTCAGGAGATGGTTCAACAGAGGCATTTATTCTAGGAAAAAAAGGAAAGGATTGTAAATTATTTAGTATTGAAGTTTGTACAGAAAGATTTACTGTATTAAAAGACAGATATAAGGATGATTCTAATTTTTTTCCTTTAAATATAAGTTCTGTATCACTTGATAAGTTTCCTTCGAAGGAAGAAATAACAATGTTTATGAGACTTAATCCTCTTTCATCGCTTGCCCCGTGGCCTGTAGAAACTGTAATGGGATGGTACGATAAAGATATTGAATATGTGAAAAAAAACAATATATTTGAAGATGGTATAAAAATGGTGAAGAGTGTATATGGAATAAAGTATTTTGATTGTGTATTAATTGATGGATCAGAATTTACTGGAAAACCTGAACTCAATGAAATATACGGAGCAAAAATAATCATGTTAGATGATATTAAAGCATATAAAAACTGGACAAATCATAGGCGGCTATTAGGAGATCCTAATTATCAGCTTTTAATTGAATGTAATTTTTTAAGAAATGGATTTAGTATATTTCAGAAAATAGTTGATTAATAATAGGATGAAAACATCACTTCATTATACAAATATAGTATATTTAGTAACACATCACATAATAGCCTTATATGCTCTGTATAATCTTCCGTCTATTTTCTCTTTTAGATTGATTCTAGAAGTATTTCTATCAGCACAATTGACTGGTATGCTAGGCATAACGGCTGGAGCTCATCGCCTTTGGTCTCATAAGTCATTTGAGGCTGCTTTTCCAGTACGTGTTGTCTTCATGATGGCAAATTCGGCTGCCCACCAAGGTTCTATTTACCAGTGGTCCCGCGATCATAAAATGCACCACAAGCATACAGATACAGAATTAGACCCTCATTCTATTCAATACGGTTTTTGGTATTCACATGTTGGCTGGATCTTTTTCAGAAAAACTGATGCCTTTCGTGAAGCGTCCCGCTTAATTCAGATGGATGATCTGAAAAAAGACACCGTTGTTATGTTTCAACATAAATATTATTTTCTTCTTTCTCATCTTTTTTGTTTCATTCTTCCTACACTCTATGGAAAGTACATGTGGAATTCCTACTCAATAGGATATGTATATTTTGGAGTTCTGAGATGGGTCTTACTTCTCCATGCGACGTGGTGTGTAAACAGTGTTGCTCACATGTGGGGATCGACACCCTATAATCCTAGAATATCATCAAGACAGAGTATAGTGACCAGTATAATTGCTGTAGGAGAAGGGTGGCATAATTATCATCATACATATCCTTATGATTATAGAGCAAGCGAATTTAATTGGAATAATGAATGGAATCCAACCACATTTCTATTGGACAGTTTATCTTCAGTTGGTCTAGTTTGGAATAAGAAAGTAGGAAATCCAAGTTAATCGTCATAATATACAGTGTACGATGAATGCCCATATGTAGCAAAATCTAATCCAGACCTATCATCTAGATGATGCTCTCTTAACTGTTTAATAGTATCCTCCCATGAAAGTATAAACCAAGGCGGATCATCAATTAAACCTTTTACATGTAAATACGCGAGTTGTAAATCAGAGAAACTACCAATTCGCGTACTTACATTATTGTCATTAAAATATGTTACATGACACGGCGTACTAAACTGATTTGGTTCTTCAGTAGTCATTTTTCTATAGAATGTGACCTGTGAATCTATTCTTCAATTTTTTACTACCGATTTAAAAACATACCACATACTCTGTACAGAATGCCTTACGCTATTGGAATTGACTTGGGTACCACTTATAGTTGCGTTGGAGTCTGGCAGAATGATCGTGTTGAAATCATCGCAAATGATCAAGGTAATCGGACTACTCCCTCCTATGTAGCCTACACGGACGAGGAGCGTCTTGTAGGTGATGCTGCAAAGGGACAGGCGGCGGCGAATCCAACAAATACAGTCTTTGATGCGAAGCGTCTCCTGGGGCGCCGCTTCCGCGACACGGCGGTTCAGAGCGATATGAAGCACTGGGCGTTCAAGGTTTTCGAGGGCAAGACGGAAAAGCCGGAGATCGAGGTGGAGTACAAGGGAGAGCGGAAGCGTTTCCAGCCTGAGGAGATTAGCGCGGCGGTTCTTCAGAAGATGAAGCAGACAGCCGAGGCGTTTCTCGGTGAGGCTGTGCGTGATGCGGTTATCACTGTTCCTGCGTACTTCAATGACTCACAAAGACAGGCGACGAAGGACGCGGGTGTAATCGCTGGTCTGAATGTACTGCGCATCATCAATGAGCCGACGGCGGCTGCTATCGCCTAT
>Ga0209500_10001441_pt1 | contig 17859 bp, 19 predicted proteins | sample S_140212_EF_Meta_FD_187323 | JGI IMG/M metagenome (GOLD analysis project Ga0209500, IMG submission 187323) | Freshwater microbial communities from Lake Simoncouche, Canada to study carbon cycling - S_140212_EF_MetaG (SPAdes) (version 2) | ecosystem: Environmental > Aquatic > Freshwater > Lake ... | reverse complement strand
AAAAAAAGACGATAAAGACATCGAAGACGATGATTTAGATGAAGATGAAGACTTCGATGACGATGAAGACTTCGATGACGATGACGATGACGATGACGATGACGATGACGATGACGATGACGATGAAGACTTCGATGACGATGACGATGACGATGACGATGACGATGATGATGATGATGATGACGACGATGATGATGATGATGACGATGATGATGATGACGATTGGGATGATGATGAAGATGACGATGAAGATTGGGGAAGTAGCGACGATGACGATGATAACGAAGACGATTTAGAAGAAGACGATGAAGAAGACGAAGACGATGAAGACAATTATTGATAATTTTCTTTATTTTGAAGAAATTCTTTAAATCCAAGAACCAAATTAAATGTGGTTTTCTTTTTTCTTTTCTTTTTATTCACAGGAGGCAGTTCGTCTGCACTGTAATAAGGAAAAGCACCTCTATTGCCAGCACCAAATTCTGGACTTTCAATATCAGCTATAGATGGACTTAATCTAAAGTTTTCGTTATTTATTTTTTTCAATTATACTCACTTTATATAAAGCATTAAATTTTTACTTCAAGGGTATTTATCATTATGAAAAAAATTATTTTATTTTGTATTTCATTATCTTTACTAATTGTTTCTTTGGCTATGTTGGAACAAAAGAAAACATACTTTATAGAACAACCAAAAAAAAACATAGAAATCGAAGAACAACCACTTCGACTGCCTAAAATATCAAACGAATGTCCGTCATATCTTGATTATGAAGAAATCATAGTTCAACTGAAAAGTTGGGAAAGTCAAGCTGTTGATTTTGTTAAAGTTTTAAGTTACGGCAAATCATCTGAAGGAACAGATTTGTACTGTGCAGTCGTAACAAATACAAAATCAAAAGAAAATAAAGAAAAAGTATTGATAACCGCATGTATTCACGGCAACGAACCTTGGTCGACTGGAACAGTCGTAGCGTTCATGGGATACTTATTGAAGAACTACGAAACAGACAAAGAAATTCAAAAAACATTAAATACAAAAGAAATTTATATCATACCAGTAGTATCGCCAGACAGTTACCCATCAAGCAGATATGTAGATGGAATAGACCCTAACAGGAACTTTCCAAAAGATGAAAATTCTAAAAAACAATCGATAAAACCTTTGAGAGATTTGCAAAAACTATTTTTAGATATAAAACCAAAAGTAGCAATATCTGGCCATACTTTTGGTAGATCGTTTCTTTATCCTTATGCAGACACAAATGAAGTTTGCGAAAACGACGAAGAATACAAAGCTATACTTAAAAAAATGCAAGAACTTAGTGGGTACTCATTTCTTAAAACATCTAAGAATTACGGATACCCAATTTATGGAACAGAAATAGATTGGTATTACAGAAATGGTTGCTTCTCACTTGTAGTCGAATTTGGAACACATCAAATAAAACCAACTCTTGAGCAAATAAAAAACGAACTAAACAAAACAAAATCATCACTTCTTTATTTCATAAACGAAGGCAGCAAAGTAGTCGTGAAAAAAAGCACAAGAGACGAGAACTTTGAAGTAGAAAAATCGAATGCATTAAATGTTAATTTGTTAGAAACTGGACCTTAAAGATGTAAGACCAATTTCGATTGATCTATCATGATTTTATTATATCCGTTTTCATGCATGATCTCACATATTACAGCTGTATCGCAATCAAATGTATTAAACCTTTGGTTGTGTCCGCTAAACCTAATACCTTTTCTCATTACATCTGCGTTGTACAACGCTACGCACGAGAATGTGGACCAAACAATTCTAATTGGATTATCTTTAAAGTCTTGGAAGATATCGCCAAATCTATCGTTTGGACCCCTTCTTAACGCCCATGTATCGTAAAACCTCAAACCATCCATGATCAAAGAACCACCACCTCTAGGACACCCAACTATTGGGGTCAATAAATCACATTTAAAATTCAAATAAGATTCATGGTTGATTAAGCTATGAATGTCTTCTACTTTATAAAAAACATCTGGTTCTATTACCAAGACAAAGTCTGACACATCAATAAAGTCTTTAGCTTGGTCAATGGTTTTATTCCTAGCATTGGCTAAATTGACAACTCTTTCTTGAGCTACTACCGAACCGAATTTTTTAGTTCCAATTTTTTCAAATGTAACTTTGTTTTCAATAAACGACCAATCAAGTTTTTCTATGATGCTTCGTGTGTTGTCAACACTATCATTTTCATATAAAGATAAATAAAATTTACTATCACTAAATTTAACTAATTCTTGTAAAAGTTTATGATAGTTTTCAATGGTTTTTTCGCCATCTCTAACAATTGTCGAAATTGTAACAGTTTTCATTGGCATATCACCGAATGCATAATGTCAGCAAGAAAATCAATATGTTTTCTTTCTACGAATTGATTGTTGCCAACATAAATTCCATTATCGTTAACGATATTTGCATTTTTGCAATTTGTATAATTGTTATACTTTGAAAGGAAAGGCTGTTTTAGTAAATTTCCAGAAACAACAGGACGGTATTCGATTCCATTCCAATCAAGTGCTAATTTTAATTTTGAGTATAATTCTTGATCTTTAAAAATCAAAGGAAGACAAAAAGAACTATTCCCGTCTTTATTTGGTATGTAAAAAAAATCTTCATAATGTTTTAAAAAAGCATTTATAAAATAACTAAAATTATCTCTTCTTATTTCTATTATTTTATTTAATCTGTCTAGCTGCAATATTCCTAGATAAGCGTTTATCTCTGTACTTCTTAAATTGTATCCATCAGTAAGGAATAAAAATTTTTCATTTATTTCAGGGTACTTTTTAGATTCTTCATCGAAAAATTGTTTAGGCAATTCTCTCGCCAAACCATGAGATCTTTTTAACAAAAGCATTTTGTATACATCTAGATCGTTTGTACAAACCATACCACCTTCGATTGTGGTCATGTGGTGACCAAAATAAAAAGAAAAAGAAGAACATAATCCTAGATTACCAACTTTAACAGAATTTAACACAGCACCATGACTTTCACAGCAATCTTCTAAAATTATAGCTTCTGGGAAAATTTCTTTAATAAGAGGAATGTTTGCTGGAAATCCAAGCAAGTGAGTTACAAAGATGCATTTGATATCAGAATGATTAGATTTAATCTTTTTAAGCTCTTCGTAATCAAAAGAAAAATCATTTAAATTTATATCACAAAATATAGGTTGCAATCCAAGTTGGATGATAGGAGATACATTCGTAACCCAAGTACACATAGGAACAATTATTTTGTCGCCTTCCTTGAGTTTATAAAGCTCCTTTATAGCTGCGACCATAAGAAGATTAGCAGATGATCCAGAATTTACAAAAACAGAGTAAGATGACTCTTGCCAATTGGACCAACTTTTTTCAAATTTAGAAGTGACCTCGCCTTTTGTGAATTTACTTGATGTTATTATAAATAAAGCTAATTTTAAACGATCAATAAAAGTAACTGCATCGTCCATTAAATTCCAATTCATGCCAATCCTCATTTTGCGAAAATTAATTTTTGTAATTTTAAATAATAAAGGTATTTCTCATACGCCATTTCGGTTTCATCCAAAACACTTTGGGGTATAGAGTCTGTATTTAAATAATCGTCATTTTTTCGCACTATTTCAAGTTTTTCTTTTAAATTTAAATAATTTTCTATAATTTCATAAGACATCGGATTAGATAGGTCTTTTCTAGTAAGAAACACTGCGTTTTCCGTTCTTTTTGCCATTTCGCATATTCTTCGCAGTCTATACAAATAATAACTTTTCATATTGTTTATATTTGGGTGTTGATTAATTTCGTATAATTTAGGTAAAACATATTTTGGCTCATCGATTAAATAAATGAATTTACAATCTTTATACGAATCACGAGCAGAAAACATATGATTGTGAAGAAGACAGTCTAATGAGTAAGTTGCTTTATTTTTATATTTTAAATTACATGGAACATTAATTATGTCGAGTAAATTTCTATAATAGTTATATGAACAATTGGAGACTAGAATAATTCGAGAATTTTCTAATAAAGAAGAAAGCAAGTTTTCGTATCCCGAACCGAGATGCGAAACAATAAAAACTGTTTTTCTCATAATAAATTATATAAATACTTTCTAACTAAAAGTAACTAAGGTACTCCCTAAAGGAATAACATGGCATCAATTTGGGCAGATTTTTTTAAATTATTTACCTACGCAACCGAAAGAGACCCACTAGCCAAGCGAAATGATCCTAAAAATTTCATTGGTGCTGGTATATCGCAATCAGACGCAATGCTACCCGGCAGTGAGTTTCTTCACGGTCAAGGACCTAGCAATTATGTAAATCTCCGAGAGACTTACGACATGATTGATACCACTACTCTTGCCAACAGGAGTATGAGGTATAAAGAATACGAAAGATTACGAAATGTACCAGAAATAGAAGGAGCTATGAATGTTTTTTCAGATGAGGCTTGTGTAGCTGGTAGCACACTAATAGCTACTCCTTCTGGATTTAAAACAATTGAATCTTTAGTTAAAACACATGAAAATGAAAGATTTTTAGTTTATTGCTATGACTTCCAGAAAAACGACATATCTTTAGGATGGGCCTACTCGCCTAGACTAGTAAAAAAAGAAAAAACAGTAGAAATAGTATTCGATAATGGATCAAATCTTATAGCAACTCCAGATCATCGTATTTTAAAAAATGATGGCACATGGACAACATGTGGAGAACTAAAATTTGGCGATGAATGCATGGCGTTTTATAGAGTGAACGCAAATACAAACATAACAAAGAACAAATTCAACCAATATCCAAGAATATTTTCACACGAAAAAGGATGGGTTCACGAAAAACAATTTATTGAAAATTGGAAAACTGGGGAAAGTACCGATCACTACGACAGAGTAAATAAAATATGCCGAATGATAACCCAAGGATTAAAAACTCGTCAAATGGGCAAGATGATGAATTGTACATGGGCAATTTTAGAAGACGCAATTCAGAAGGAAGGATTCAGTAATAAGGAATTAAATTATCTAAATAAATTCAAAAAGAAAAGAAAAGTCGTTGGTGTATTCCCTTCTAATGAACAAAATGTTTACGATATTTCTGTGGAAAAACATAAATGTTTTGCTACTAATTCTGTAATCCTACACAACTGCCAAAAAGACGATGATGGAAATTCATTTAAAGTTTTTTGTAGTAATGAAAAAATTAAAAAAGAAGTAGAATTCGTTCTTCTGCACAGACAGATGCTGAATTTAAATAGAAAGTCATGGATATGGTTTAAAAACATGGTTGTATTTGGAGATTGGTTCGTAGAATTAATCATTAATCCAGATAATCCAAAAGAAGGTGTGTACAAAACCGTACCGCTTCCTCCAGAAACAATGTTTAGAATTGAAACAATAAAAGGAAGATTACTTGAATATCAACAATCAAAAGAAGGTCCAGATTATCAAGCAATCATAAAAGGACCTGTATCGCAACAGACAGATCAAGATCTGCAACAAACAACCGCTATAAGGTTTGCACCCAATCAAATTGTTCATTTTAAAATTGGTGATGATAGAAAAACATTTTATCCATATGGACAATCTCTTATAGAACCAGCTAGAGGACCAGCACACTCCTTAAGATTAATGGAAGATGCAATGGTGATCTATCGTCTCACAAGAGCGCCAGAAAGACGAGTATTCTACATAGATGTAGGCCAACTCCCTCCATTTAAAGCAGAAGCATTTGTCGAAAGAATAAAAGATCAATTTAGAAAAAGAAAAATATTCAATAATAAAACTGCTGGCGGTGCTTCGGCTGTAGAAGAAAGATGGCAACCACCAGCACAAGATGAAGATCTATGGATGCCAACCAGACCAAATAGCAATTCACGCATCGAAACTCTTCCGGGAGCGCAAAATCTTGGAGAAATAGATGATGCCAAATATTTCCGTGACAAACTATTTGTTTCTCTAAATTTCCCTAAAAATTATTTCGCATCAGAAGATGTCGCAATAACAAGAATCAGCCTTTCAGCACAAGATGTGAAATTCGCAAGATTAATAGAACGACTTCAATCGTCTTTCGAAGATGGCATTTTAGAAATAGCAGAAAAACATTTAATGCTTCGAGGATGGCCAGAAGAAGAATATTCTGATCTTAAAATAAAAATGACTCCTCCTTCAGATTGGAGAGAGCTTAGTAGATCAGAAGTTGTTACAGCAAGGTATTCAAATGCGTCAACTTTAAAAGGATCTCTTCTGTATTCAGATTACGACATTCTTACTAAGATTTTGAAAATAAACGATGAAGAAGCTAAAGAAATGATAGCTAGAATAAAAATCCAGAAACTTGAAGATCTTAAATTGCAAATTATGTCACAGAATCCACAATTGTTGGGCGTTGGCATTCCTACCGAAGAAGGAAAAAGCGAAAACGAACTTGGTGCTACACCTGAAGGACCTAATGCGGAATTGAACCCTCCAGAAGAAGGCGAATCTCCAGCAACACCACCAGAAGGTGAAGAACCCCAACCAGAAAAATCTGAACCAGAAGAACTTCCAGAACCAGAAAAAGAAGACATAGAAAGATTAGGAATACAACCTAAAAACTATGGCTATGAACAAGATTACGAAAACCAAGATTATAGCGTGGAATAATGAGCATTAGAACACTATCGAATTATAGTTTTAAAAATTCCGACTTGATAAAACAATCAACTATGTGTGGTTGTTATCATTGTTGTGATGTGTTTAATTCAAAAGATATTGTGGAATTTACTGATGGCGGAAAAACTTGTTTATGCCCAAAATGCAAAGTCGATGCAGTCTTGGGCGATAAACATGAATTTCAATTGAATAAAGAATTCTTAGAAGCAGCTAAGAAATATTGGTTTTAAACCATTTTGCTAGAAGGATCTTCTTCGCTAGAAGAATCTTCTGAACTAGAATCATCTTGTTGCATAGCATCTACAACTTTTTTAGCCTGTCTAGCAAGAGAATTTATGCTAATATCATCGTGTAAAATTGAATCCAAATTATTTTGCAACGACTCGTCAGAACCAGCCATTCTTTTTAAACCATTTTTAGCCATTGTGGGATTAGAAGAAATACAAGCAATCATATATTGCATAATATCTCCAAACGCCTTGTCTGGTCTACCACCTAAATTCATAGATCCAAAAACGCCTCGGCCAACATTCATGCCGCTTCCTTCATTGGTTTTTTTATCTTTACCATCGCAATATTGAAAAAATGACTTCATGATTACTCCTGTTTAGTGTCAACTTAGTGTTAAAATATATACAACTAAAACAATAAATTTTTATAGTTTTTGTAAATATTGATTGTGTAGGCGATATATAAGGCATAAACATACATCTGATTATGTAATATATCTGATGGTAAAAATATGCCTGTTGTTTAAAAATAAAACTAGGAGTTTATTAGTCATGAAAAGAAAACTTATCAGCTTTGATGCTTTCAAAAAAATCCAAGAAACATCAATCACCAATACCCAAGCAGAATTAATTGCATGCGAAGATTTCATAGCTCAAAATTTGGACTATGACAATGTGAAACTATTGTCTTTCGGAGAATCCGATGTGACTTACGAAACACCAGATGGTTCGTATGTTCACGCAACCTACACGGTAAGAGACAATGATGTAACTTTCGATAATGTACAAGAACTTATAATCGAAACAGAATCTGAAAGAATAGAGTCAAAATCTAAAATAAGTAAAATGATAGATTCTATTTTAGAAAACAAAGAAGTAGAAGCTACTGATTTGTTCAATGAATACATGTCCATGCCTAGTATTCGCAGAGAAATGTTGTTAGGAGAAATAAACACTTCTAATTACAGAGCTTTTGCAAGTAGACCTACTGGACAACGCTCCAAACTATACCACAAACGCCAAAATCGTAGTGATGTAGCTAAGAGAATTCGATCCAGAATGAAAACACTTCGTAAAACATCGCCTTCTCAAAAAATTCAATTGGCGAGAAAACGAAAAATCGCAAGAAGAAAACTCGCAGGAACTAAAAACTCTCGTGCCAGAGTTTATGGTCGTATAAGCAAAAAGAACATGAAAGAATGGTCGAATCTTTGCGGTAATGTTTTTGAGTTCCTTAACTTCAACGACTATGGAATTTCTATCAACGAAGCAGTTTCCGATAGTCAAGGAAACATCGTAAAACTAGTTGTCCCAACTCTTGCAAAACAAAATAATAACAAAAATTTGTTCTCTACTTTTAAAGAATCAAATGAAAAACTTTTGCAAATTAGACAAGAACTTAATTTCATTCACGAACATCAAGGCTTCGTCAAAGCAATGTTGGATTTGAAACGATTCAATAATGTTTCTGACAACAACAGTCTCGAAACTTGTCTTGAAAACATCACAGGTGCTTTCCCAAATCTTATTTTCTTGTCCGAACAAGAACTTATTGGGAAAATTAAAGAAACTTTAGAATTGGCGAACAGCAACAATTTTGATGATGATACATGTAGCTTTATGGCAGAAGCAGTTTTGCGTACAGCACATTCTTCCTACTCAGAACGAGTAAACAAAATCACCAAACTTGCTGGCGAATCAAGAGATCTAACTGTTGAAAATTCAAGAATTAATGATCCTTATATTGAATTTAAGGCTTGTGCAGAAAAACTCTTCGAATCACTCAATCAACACGAAGAAGTAGAATATAAAGTTTTTGCAGACCTTTACAAAGCACTTCATGAACTCAACATGGCAGCAGCATCTGCTAATGACGAAGCTACCAAAATTGAAACTACCGAACTTTTAAATAAGTGCGGATCGATTTTAAACAACGAAGAAAGACCTTCGTTGGAAGTAGCCGAAGAAATTGCTACCTATATCTCCGATATAGTAGAAGAAGGCTCTGAAGAGGAAGGTGGAGACCACATGGGCATGTACGGCAAAGACGCACATGAAGACATGTTGGGACAACATCCTTTCCTTAAATGGAATGCAAAACAAAGCAATACAGCAGCAGAAATGAATGGTCCACATGATGGAACTAAAGGAAGCGATGGCAAATCAGTAAGCAAAGAACTTGCTGACGAAATCGGATCTAAAGGATTCGGAAGCCATACCGATAGCGATACATATCCAAATGTTACCAATCCATACCTTCTAAAGACCGACAAGGCCACTATGAAGGGCGAAAAAGGCGTAGATGTAGATAATGGCGGATTTGGCGAAATAGAAAATAGCGACACATATCCAAGCCTAAAGAACCCCTACTCCCTTGGTGGAAAAAAAATGGACTAAATAGCAATTCGATGAGTCGTGGGCAACTACGACTCATCTCTAATTTAAAAGGAGACAAATGAACGATAGATTATTAGTCGATTGCTGCACCAACGGTGGGATATTTTTAAACCTTAATGAATCTACTACTACAAGAGGATTAACTAAGTTTGAAGGAAAATTCCAAGAAGCTGAAGCAATTAATAAAAACAAAAGATTGTATCCATTTTCAGTATTATCTGAAAATATCAAAAGCCTCAAAAGTGTTATAGAATCAAGAGGACTGGTCGGAGAATTAGACCACCCAACTGACTCTATTATTCATTTTGAAAACTCCTCACACATAATTACAAAATTATGGTGGGAAGGTAATGTGTTGATGGGTCAAGGCGAAATCCTTAACACTCCATGTGGTAAGTTGCTCAAAAGCCTGATTAATGACGGTGTTCGTGTAGGTATAAGCAGCCGAGGAGTTGGAAACGGCAAAGTGAATGAAAATGGTATTTTGGTAATTGGCGAAAGTTATAAATTAATTACTTTCGACGCAGTTGCAGACCCAAGCACTCACTCTGCATTTCAACAAAAAATCGCTTCCAAGAAAGAAAATTATGAATGTGTAGAAGAAATTGAAAATAATTCTACAAAAAGCCAATCTTCAAGCATACATAGTGTTAACAAAGAAGCATTAATAGCTTGCTTGGGTGGTCTTATTCAACAGGAAACAAACTGTATGAAAAGAAAAATTTAGAATAAAAATTTTAAATATCTAAATTGGTTTAAGATATGGAAAAATTAAGAACAATAACAAACTCAAAGAAGAGAGGTTATGATAATGGATAAAATTTTAGAAGCACTCAAAAAGATGTTGCCAGAAAATCAAATCAACGAAGTAGCAGACGCTATCAAAGGTATGCTCAAGCAAGCCAAGGTTGATGTTGAAAAAGAATACAATTCTCGTTTAGAGGAAGCATATTCTGAACTTGCGAAAGAACTCACCGAAGCAGAAAAAACTGCCGAAAATGGGTACGAAGAAGCATATAGAATCATCGGTGATCTCCGTGGTCGTCTTGACATACAAGGTCAAGAATACCAGAGCGCACTCGAAGAAGGATACGAAGAAGCATATCAAATGCTTAAGTCAGAAAGAGAAAAGGGCGGAAAAATTGAAGTTGATATGTATGAAGAATACGATAACAAACTCAATCAAATGAAATCTTATATCGTTGACAAAGTAGATGAATTTCTACAACTCAAAGGTTCTGAGATTTATGAACAAGCTCGTCGAGATGTTCTTTCAGACCCCAGACTTGCAGAACATAAAGTCACCTTGGACAAAATTATCAATATCACATCTGATTATATTTCCGATGACAATATGAATGCAATAAGTGGTAAGAAACTAGAAGAAGCCCAAAAAACACTCGATGAACAAAAAGGTCAGATCAAAATTCTCGAAGCTCGCAGCATTCGCCTTTCAACCGAAAATACTAAGTTGAACGAATCTGTAAGGTACGCACAAGATGTTATCAATGAACAAAAAAAGTTCGCTGTTAACTCCAGAAAAGAAAATATGATTTCTGAACAGAAAGAAAGAACACAGAAAGCAAAGAATGTAACGGGGAGAGGACAAACTTCTACGGAAGAAATTGTAACAGAAAACGCCCATACACCTAGTCATGATATGGAACAATTGTTGATCCTATCTGGTGTAAAAAAGGCCCGATAACTAACTATAGCTCTATAAGAGAGGAATTTTTAACATGAACGCTAACGCAAAGTTTTTAAACGAAGCTAAGGAGTTAGAAGGACGCTGGTCAAAGACTGGTCTTTTAGGTGGTATAGAAGATCGCTATGTTCGCTCCGCTACTGCTGTGCTTCTCGAAAATCAACGACTCATTAATGAAACATCTACCGACACCGCTGACATCGCTCAATTCAAACGAATTTCGATTCCGTTGGTTCGTCGTATTTATCCCCAATTAATCGCTAACAAGATCGTATCTGTTCAGCCATTACTTGGACCTACTGGTTTGGTCTACTATCTCCGCTTTAGATACTCTTCTAACAAGGGTGCTATTCGTGGTGCAAATAACGCAGGCTTCCCATCCGATGACGCAAATTCATTGCAACAGTTGGCTGACGGTACTGCTAATTTGGATATTTTCTATAGCAGCCAATTTGTTCAAAACGAAGTAAGCTCCACCGATGACGGTGCAGACGCTACCTCTACCTTCAATCCTTTGGAACACACCCCTGTATTAGCTGGAACCATTACTGGTACTATCTATGATGGCACAGTAGCTATCCAAACTTTCAGCGTAAATAGCTCTGGAACTTTTGTGTTCTCTGATATCGGCACCCCAAGTCCAAAAGTAAATGCAGGTTCTGTAGTTACCACCACTGGTGAAATCACCATGACTTGGACTGGTGGCAATCCCGGTGAAAACCATATCGTTCTTTCTTACGAATACAATATGGAATGTAATCAGGACCTTCCTGAAGTTAACTTGGTAATCGAATCAGAAGAAATCGCTGCTAAGACCCGTAAACTTAAAGCAGTATGGTCTTATGAAGCTCAACAGGATCTACGATCCCAGCACAATCTTGATGCTGAAGCTGAATTGACCGCTGTTCTTGCTCAAGAAATTAATCTTGAAATTGACCGTGAAGTTATTACCGACCTTCGTAACAACGCAGGTACCGTAAGCGCTTGGGATTACAATACTGCACTTGGTGAAACCATCAAGGAAAAGTATGAATCCCTTTATGTCAAGATCGTAGAAGTTTCTAATGTTATCCATCGTAAGACCCTTCGTGGTGGTGCTAACTTTATCGTTACATCTCCTGAAGTTGCTTCGATCTTCGAAACCGCAACCGCTGGCTTCGCTCCTGCTCCTAGTGAAACCTTCACTAGCTCCTTGGGCATCCAGTATGTTGGTACTGTAAATAATCGTTACCGTATCTACAAAGATCCTTTGTTCCCAACCAGTCAATTGTTGATGGGTTACAAGGGCGATTCTTATATGGACTCAGGATATTTCTATTGTCCTTATGTTCCACTTACTCAAACCCCTGTTGTTCTCGATCCAGAGAGCTTCTGCCCAAGAAAGGGTATTTTAACTCGGTATGGGAAGAAACTTCTCCGAGAAGGTGCGAAATTCTATGCTCGCTTGAGTATTGCTAATTTCGTTGTATAATTATAACCTTTAAAAAAAGGTGAAAACAAAAAAAGTCTTCGATGCAAATCGAGGACTTTTTTTTATTATCACTTGAATTAAAAGACGATTTAGTCTACCATATATAAAGTAAAACCTTTTTAGGGGCAGAATATGGAAGACATTGTTTTGATTATTTTAGATGAAATCAAACACGAAAAAAATTGGTTGGCAGACTATCTCAAGGAAAAAAGACAAATTTGCCATCGAACATTCGTATTCTTTCCACATGAATGGTCTAAAAGAAAAGATCAAATAAATAGCCATTTAAAATCTTATAAAAGTTCAGCAACAACATGTTTTGCTAGAAAATGCACAGTAAAGCAAATAGACAAAAAAATCATGCGTATGTTTTGCGATACCTATCACATACAAGGGTCCAACACGCTTGCCATAGTATGCTTCGGAATATTTTATCAAGATGAATTGTTAGGAGTTCTTTCTCTAGGAAGACACCATCGTAACAAAAACGAGACCATACTTGATAGAATGTGCTTTAAATCTGATGTCCGTGTGGTTGGTGGAGCAAGTAAAATGTTCGCTATGGCTGCAATATGGGCTGGAGAAAATCTTGTAGACAAAATAACCAGTTACAGCGATAACAGGTATAGCCTTGGAACAGTATACGAAAAAATTAATTTCAAGTTAGACAAGGAACTGCCACCCGACTATTTCTATGTTCACAAAGACGACACTAACAAGGTTTACAGCAAACAAAGCCAGAAAAAAAGTGATGTTAACTGTCCAAGTCACATGACAGAGAAACAGTGGGCTTTAGAAAGAGGATTGCTTCAAGTTTTTGATGCTGGAAAGAAAAGATGGATATACGAAATTAAAACTAACTTAAAAATAAAACTAATCAACAGAAGAAAGGGATACTACAAGACAGTAAAAGCAATTCCTAATGTAATTTATTATCAGTCGAGTTATGAATTGAGAGCAGCCGTATTATTAGACAATGACAGCAATGTAGACTATTACAAGACTCAAATCAGATTCGATGCCAATGGAAAAGAAAGAATAATGGACTTCATGGTTACATACATCAGCGGAGAAAGATGTATAATAGAAGTCAAGCCAATCAGAAGATTATATGAGTTTAGAGATCAAATAGAAGATAACAGATTGATGGCAAAAAAGAGCAACTGTAATTTTCTAATTTGGACAGAATCTGAACTTGGGTTCAAATCAGAATACTTTGCAACAAAGTGGGCTGACGAATACATTAGCAAACTTCAATCACTTGATTTCGTTCAAGAAAGAAAAGAAAACAATCTAGCCAAAGCGAAAAGACACTATGACACCCATATTGCCAATGACAAGGTTACTCTATTCTGCTCTTTTTGCGAAAAGGAACATACTCCACTACGACTTACGCACGACAAGAACATAGCCAGAAATGGTCGTTACATATGTGAGCGAGAAGGAGGTAAAATCGCAGGAAGCAGACCGAAGCCACACTTGAGAAAAGACAATCCACATGCAGCTGAAGGAAAGAAGGAATGCATTAGTTGTTTGCAAATATTGGAATTTAAACTTTTTTCTCCAGACAATACAAAATCAGATGGATTATGCAGATCGTGTAAGACTTGCAGATCTACAAAAGCAAAAGAAAAATACAAAAACAAAACAAAGTAAGTTTATTAACTGATAAATAACAATATGGGAATTGTATCATTTGATTTTGATGGAACATTATGTTGCGTTGATCAGGATGGTAATAGCTTATTGAGAGCTAATCCTAGATCTCTTACACTATTTAATAAACACAAGAACAAACAAGATAAAATTTACATAATAACATATAGAAATCCAGAAAACGAAACTGTCGAATATAAGTCTAAAAATCCAAGCAGAATTTTAATACAAGAATTCCTAGACGAACATGGATTATCTGTTGATGGAATTTTATTTACCAACCACGCATCGAAACTTCCTTACATCACAAGTATAAACGCATCAAAGCATTACGATGACTGCTATAAAGTTTTACAAGAATTAGAAAATACAAAAATCGAATTGATTTACATAACTCCAATCGTAGTAGTGACTTAAAAAAAACAATAAATTTAGACACCAGTAGTGTTTACATACTGTAAGCACATAAATTTGTTTGCTCATGATGAACAAACAAAGTACAATTCTTCATACGAGGTGTAATATGGCAACAACAAGATGGATTGCACAGAAAAACAAATTCTCTTGTGGTCCAGTTGCTGTATTGAATGTGTTAAAGTGGCTAGAAATAGAGATTAATTACAATAAAGATTATTGTAAATATAAAAGAAAATGTAAATGTACAAAAGATGGAACGCATCAACCATATTTTGAAAAAAGCCTAAATAGCATTAGTGGCATCGATGTAAAATGTAAAAATTTACCAACTATAAAAGAAATAGAAGATGCTTTAAATTCAAATCATATAATAATAATGAAATCAACATTTATGTTTGATTTCAAGAAGATAGAAGGTCATTTTTTTATAATAAGCGAAATGACTGAAACAAGTTTCTTTTGTATAAATGACATTTATGGGCAACATACATGGTATGACAAAGAGGTATTTGCACAGCATTACTTGCAATATCATAAAGGATACTGTGAGGCATGTGGAACTTCTAAATTATGCGGAATATCGCCATATGCTTGGTTCGTTAAGAAAGTCATGGTTTAGAGTCACATTAGAACGCCAATACATAGCCTAAAACAAGAAACAACAAAATATATGGTTCATTACTCAAAATAAGCAGATATATCGTTTAAAGTGGCTTATTCAAACGAAACCCATTTATTTGACAATAAGTCTTTTTTTAGTTCCTTCTTTTCTATCTTTAGACCCTTCTTTGAACCCTTCTGAGTATTCTCTTTGATTATTGAGCCTTGCGTTTACTTTTGAATTGTTCATAGCATCGTTATACCCATCATTGAATGTAACTGAAACGACCAAGGGCATTTCTGCTGGTGGTTCAATTACTTCGTTTTCTTGAAGGGGTTTTTTGTTTTTTGCGACACTATTGTAAGTTGGAATTGTGTTAAATTTCTTCCATGCGTTGGTTTCTGCTGTTTCTTTTTTTTGGGAGCATCCTAATACAAACAGAGAGACTATTACTGAGGTTAAAAATAAATGTTTCATTTTTTCTCCATAATTGGAATACATTTTACCATTATATATTAAAGTTAATTTAAATTTTAATATATTCATTTTGAAGGATTTGAATTCCACCAAGACGAAATTGAATTATAAGTTTTTTTAAAAAACACTCCAATTGACAAACTAAAAATAAATTTAACTATCTCTATAAGAAATAAAGATGTTAATGTCGCAGAATCAAAGAAATTCTTTTTTCGCATGAGGTATTTATGGATGAAAAAAAATTTATAGACTTAAAAAAAGAAATAGAAGAATATAAAAACTTCGCATTTAATAAAAACTTTTTTGAAATTGCCTTGGCTGTCATCTTTACGACAACTACGCAAAAGTTTACAAATAGCATATCTGAAACAATAATTATGCCTTTTATAAATTTTTTAATTCAAGAAACAGAAGGTGATTGGCGTAAATTAATATTCAATCCTACAAAGGGGTTAGAAATTGAAATCGGTAAGTTTTTGGCATCCCTTATAGAATTCAGTATAACTTCATTGGTTTTATTTATTGTTTATAGAATGGTGACAAAAAAAATCAACAAAGAGACTAAACCACTTTAGATATCATGAAGTTAGGCACACAACTAAAAAAAGTGCCAATATAATTTTCAAAAACATCTTTTTTAAACTGTAATGCTATTTGATTTTTTGTTTTTATAATTTCACATGGAAAATCAAGTGATTTAAAATACTCACTTATCTTATCTGTATTTTTCAATCCCAAGTGAGTGGTTCTCAATTTGGCATTTCTAATATGTTTTACGCCACAATCTAAAAACCAAATCATCCACGAATAATTGGTCAAACTTTCTAAGATTTCATCTTTTATAATCCTTTGATTGTCTTTGTAAAATTGATCGTACAATTCATTGAATACAGGATAAGAAACAGAGAAACATCTGAATGTGTTTTTATCTTTTTTTACAACACTGTCTTCTGCTTTGAACAAGCACTCTAATTCAGATACTTTATAAGCTAAATAAAATTTATTTTTATTTCTCATAGCCAAATAACAATTGATGCCATTTTTAGGTTTTACTATCGAAGAGCCACCTAAAATAGTTCCATATACTATTTGCAATTGTTTGCTGCTAAAATGTGGATTTGATGAATATGTCATGTGTGTTTTTTCGCAAAAATTTAACCTAATTATATATGATTCATATGTTATTTATTTTATTGGATAGTAAATACTTATGGTTAATTTATCACTTTTAATCTCAAGGAGGCTATTATGGGTGCTACTAGTGTAACAGGTGTAGGTCAAGGTTCCGCCAGCAAGGTTGGACCAGCAATCAAAAACATTACCATCAACGATCCACATATCGTCATGACTGGTGTATGCTCAAATATTGGACAAGCATTACCATGGAAAATTCGTGTTTCTTTTCCAGAACTTCCATTAGATCCATCTTATTATTCTGTATTCGTAATACAGTCAGATTTATCAGACACCGATGGATCAGGTGGAGAATTGGCTCCACACATTGCAAAAAAAGATGCCAATGGAAACTTTGAAAACGATGGTTTTGACAGCGGATTCGCTGGCTTTACTCTTCGTACAGGAACTAGTGCAGATGTATCTTTCATGTGGATGGTCGTTAAAAACGGCATCAATGTAAGAAGCTAATTTAACCTTTTACATACAGCGTTAAATTTTTTCACGCTGTATGTAAACTACATAATATTTATTTTTCAAAAAGGAGATAATTATGGGAGCAACAAGTCAAGAGGGTACCGGAATAGGATCTGTAAGTAAGCTCAAGCCGCTTATCATCAATGGCGTAGTAAAAGCCGAAAACCTCGGTGTTGACATTCTCCACAATTGGAAATACGACATCAACGCAACTGGTGATATGACAACCGAATCAAATATCAGTGCAGATGGTGACATTTTATCTGGTGGCGATGTATCCGCAGATGGTGATATTTTATCTAGTAACGATATATCCGCTGATGGTAACATTTCGTCTGGCAACAATATAACCGCAGATGGCGATATATCCGCTGATGGTGACATTTCGTCTGGCAACAATATAACCGCTGAAGGTTACATCAGAGGTGACGCAATTGGACAACACTTGAATACGAGTTTCTATACATTCACCGCTGGCGAATTGACCAACAACAGTAATGACTATACTGATTTCGCATCAGTTTCATACACGCCAGTATCCAACAGCAGTTCCTTGTACATC
>Ga0209500_10001440_pt1 | contig 17876 bp, 8 predicted proteins | sample S_140212_EF_Meta_FD_187323 | JGI IMG/M metagenome (GOLD analysis project Ga0209500, IMG submission 187323) | Freshwater microbial communities from Lake Simoncouche, Canada to study carbon cycling - S_140212_EF_MetaG (SPAdes) (version 2) | ecosystem: Environmental > Aquatic > Freshwater > Lake ... | reverse complement strand
GTACCTGCGTTTGGGGACAAAGAAGATGAACGGTACTTAGGTATTCTAAGAAGGGGAAGTCAAGTAATTGGCGCAGGTCAAATATTTGAAACGGTATATGACGTTAATTTTGCATCACCTTTCAATATTGATGGGATTCCAAATAGGTTGAAAATACCTAATTTCGACGTAAATAATAACCTAATTAATTACACAATAACCAAAAGAGAAACTGTAGTTAATGGGATTACAAAGGTCTTCAAAAGAACCATTCTTCCAAATGATGTAACACCCTTCTTTAGTTTTTTCTTACCTGAAAAAAATGTCTTAGGGATTACATCGATGATACAAAAGCCTGGAACTGCCTATTCGAATATTCCATCGGATCAAGAATTTTTAGGTGCTCAAGGTAGATGGTATGAAGTCCCAGCGTTGGCTGAGAGTCGCATATTTGTTGAGGATCCATCAAAACCATCCGATGATCCAGCAATCAAAGTAGGTGTATACATTGAAACTCAAAACAGGTTTATCACAGAATACACACCCGAGGGTTTTTATAAAATTACTTTTGGTGGAGGTACTAACACTGCGGATGACCAACTTAGAGAATTCACGGCTTTAGATGTACCACTCAAGGTACAACGATATCAAAATAACTCACTAGCGTTGGGGGCTATACCACAAGCAAATTCGACATTATTTATTCAATATAGAATCGGTGGTGGGCTTGGTACAAATTTGGGGGTCAATGTAATTAATCAAATTGGATCTGTAAATTTCTTTGTAAATGGTCCATCTGAGACAATCAATACCCAAGTAGTTAATTCTTTGGTTTGTAATAACCCAACTGCAGCTATAGGAGGTGCGGGATACCCATCGACTGAGGAGATTAGAAATTACGTAACATACAATTTCAGTGCTCAAAATAGAGCGGTAACAATCCAGGATTATGAAGCTGTTTTAAGAAATATGCCACCACAATTTGGTGCACCTGCAAAAGTTTCAATAACTGAAAATAATAATAAGATAAATGTTAATGTTTTGTCATATGACCAAAATGGCAGATTGATTCCTGAGGTATCTCAAACTTTGAAAAATAACATTGCTGAATATCTTTCAAACTACAGAATGATAAATGATTATGTAACAATTGGCAGCGCTCAGGTTATTGACATTGCAATAGACACTTCAGTGGTATTAGATGCGTCACAAAATCAAGGAGTTGTTATCACTAATATAATTGACAAAATTACTTCATTTTTCAGTCCAGCAATCAGAGGTATGGGACAAAATATAGTACTATCTGAACTTTATAGAATTATACAAAACGAAAATGGAGTGTTGAGCGTCAACGACATTTCAGTCTTTGGAAGAGTTGGTGGGCAATATTCATCCGCACAAACTTCAATGCCATATTCAAATTCTGAAACTAAAAAAATATCTTTGGTTGATAATACAATTTTCGCAGAACCAAATCAAATTTATCAAATCAGATTCCCAAATAGAGATATTACTGTAAGGACCAAAAACTACCAGTCAATTATTTTGACATAAGAATTCACTTATAGATTCGTACAACTACATTTTGAAAAATAGTACTATTACTATTTATCAAAAAAAGACATTTTTATGTCCAATAGTTACAGAATCAGAACCCAGGTTGGGGTAGACAAACAAATCAATATTCAATTGGATCAAGACTTTGACCAATTAGAAATTTTATCATTGAAAATAAGACAACAAGACGTTTATCCGAGAATTTGTGCTGACTATGGAGTTGTTGCTGGAAGAGTTATTGTAAATAATGGATTTGGTATTCCAAATGTTAAGATAAGTATATTTGTACCGTTAGATTCAATAGACCAAAATAATGAGATAATCTCTAATCTATATCCTTACATTGATGTTACCGATAAGAATGATGAAGGTTATCGTTACAATTTGTTACCATATGAAAAACAACATGGTGGTCACACACCAACAGGTACTTTCCCTTCCAAGCGAGACATTGTAACAAATCCCGCATTGATCGAAATTTATGAAAAATATTATAAATATACGGTTAAAACAAATGGAAGTGGTGATTTTATGATTATGGGTGTTCCTTTAGGGGAATGGAAATTAGTTATGGATTGTGATTTATCGGATATTGGACAATTTTCTTTATCACCACAGGATTTAATCGATATTGGACTTGCAACGCCCGAACAAATTGATGGAAATAAATTCCCATCATCTAATAATCTCATTGAACTACCACAAATAGTCAATCAAATACAAACAATAGAGGTATTACCTTTTTGGGGAGATCCTGAATCTTGTCAAATTAGAATAACTAGACAAGATTTTGACTTAACAGAATCAGGAGTCAAGATCACACCATCGGCTCTTTTTATGGGGTCATTGTTTTCCAATGTAGATGAACAAAGCTTAAGTAAAAGATGTATACCTAAAAATGGGATTGGAAAACTTTGTAATCTCACTTCTAGTCCTGGAGAAATTATTGCTATACGACAAACTCTATTTAACGATGAAAATGGATATCCAATTCTAGAACAAGCAGAGTTACCTTCAGGAGGTAAAGTTATAGATGTTGATGGTGTATTTTTGTTGAATGTTCCGATGAATATGGACTATGTAACAACAAATGAATTTGGAGAACAAATTATTAGTTTAGACCCATCTGTTGGTATTCCAACATCAGGAAAATATCGTTTTAAAATTAAATATGAACAACCTCCAACTTTTGAAAAAAGAGAAATACGAAGAGGTTATTATTTGGTACCAAATATAAAAGAGTATGGATGGTCCGCATCACAAACAGATCCCGCTTATGATCCCAACACTAATTCAAATAGTTATAAAAAGTTTCAAAGTTCATACTATTTTGGTTTGGACTGGTCTGGTTATACTAATGGATTTAGTTTAGTAAATAACGAGTTCATTGATAGAATGTCAGAAATGGTCAATTGTCAAGACACGTTCTATCAACTCAAATATAAAAAAGTTTATACGACCGCAGCATTGATTGATAATTTCAAAAGTGGTGTATTTGTAAACAGATTTGTAGCAATCAAAGATATAACTGATGAAACTTGTGAAAGTGAAATTAATAAGTTCCCAGCCACAGATGCTAATTATAAATTTGATTTTATTTATTTTATTGCCAATATTTTATTGACGGTCTTAAATCCAATATTACTTGTCCTTATTGTTCAACTACATGTACTTTCATTATTACTAACATTCATAAGAGAATTTTTTATAGCTGTAGTTTTACCAGTTGTCAATCTAGTTTATAAATTGTGTAGTTGGGCTAGAAAGTTAGGTTTTAGAATCAAGTGTAAAGAACCACCATCACCATCTGAAATCAGAACGAGATTTCCTGATTTGAAAAAAATCAAATTACCGATGTTAACGTATCCAGATTGTCAAGCTTGTGATTGTTCAAGTGATGATATATTGGGTAGTGGTGGATTTTATGATACAAGTTGTAATGCAGATTTAAGTGTTTCCGAATATTGGACACAACCGTATAATATTGGACCTAATTCAGATACAATAGAATTAGAAAAAATTCAGTATATGTTTGCAGGATGGGCTTATGACGACGGGGAAGAACCAAGAGGAAATCCATGGGAACAAAGGATACCAAAATCGGAATTCAACGCTAGCGTTTCTAAAAGTTGGTTTTATTATGTAAATATGTTACCTCCATGGGAAATTATTAATATGTTTTCATTGAAGGGAAAATACTTTGAAAACCCCGTTCCAGGTCAAACAGGGGGAGGTATTAGCCGAATAGGTGTTACTTTCAACCCAGATTTTAATGTCGGGAAACAACACTATGACAACGCTATCGCCCTGTTAGTTGATGAGCAATGTTTTGCGTCTTTATCGGGTCAAACATTACTTACGTTTCAAAATCCTAATTTATCCAAAGATATCAACGCAGCCAATATTATATCAGGTGTAACTTATACAAATATAGATATAGAAGTAAATTACGCCAATCCTTTAAACACTAATCAACCAAACAACTCAACGATTTACAGAATAGGTGGTAATGCTCCTTTACAAGCCACGGATTCTAAATACTTTTTTCCTTCAGATTTGGAATATTTCCAGGTTATTACTGGAATGTCTTATAATCAGTTTGTTTCCTTAAATGTAATAAACCCTTCTTTTCAGAATTTTATTGTATTGTCTGATAGTTTATACAAAAGATTATCAAAAGAATTTACTTTATATTGGAATCCATCTGCAAGGCAAATAGGTGCACCTTTTGCGGCTCCGACCTTGAGTGATTATTTGAGTTATTATAATGGACAACCACTTTACATAATTTTTATGGTGAGAGGGGTTGACCCATACAGTGGTAAACATAAAGTAAAATATGATTTATCTAGATTATTTGGGTATTTTTTCCCAAACAAAATAACTGTTGAGGGAAATTATTATTTAAATATACCAATACAAGCTGGTGGTCGTTGTGTCAGACACGATCAATTAGTTTCAAATTCAGATACACAAACAGATGGAAATAATTCCAACGCAACACTAAGGCTTTACTACGATTCCTATCTTTTTCAACCTGGAGTAAATTGGAATTCTTACAACTCAGATTTACATTTATATTATTCTTCGTTAGATGGTACACAAATAAATAAATTTCAACCACCTGGGGTTTCTACATTACCTTCAATTTACAATACATCAAACTTTAACCTTGTATCCTATGACGTTAAAGAAACCACATCATCTTTGAAATTAGAGGTAAATTTACAAGGAACGAATGCATATAGTCAAGATGAATATATTGAAGGAGGTTCTTACATTAGATACATTACACCGACCAACTTTCAAGGAAATGTTAAACCATTTGCATATTTCGGTCCATCGTACATAAATGGTTCTTATTCTACACCGACACCACCACCGAACAGACCTATTTTACAAATGATCGACCAATTCAAATTGGTAATGAGAACCGACAGATTGCCTACAGGTACTGACCTAGATACTTTAGGTAGTAATACATTTTCGTTTCAGTGTAGTACAAGTTTAGGGTTTTATTTCATATCTGAGTCTGGTACAACAAGTATCATCTTAGGAGATCTAATACCGGATCCCAATTTGGAAGATTTGAATGATGATATTGTTACGGGTAACACAACTCAAAAAATTTTGGAAAGTTTAACTTGTCAGGGATTGGTTGATTTAGATTGTTATGAGGGTTACGGTTCTAACTTAATAATAAAACCGTCAACAGATCCGTGTAACACTAATACAGTCAATAATTTACCAGTAATCAAAGATGGGTGTTATGTGTTTTTGAATGAACCTTTTGGAAGTTTATTTGGAAGAAATAACGATTTTACAATATTGAATGAATGGAGACTTAGGTTTCGGACAACACTTGCCTTATGCCGTGGAGTCGTTTCACAAAGTTTTAATAATTCTTGGGTGAATGGTACTTTATTTGCATTCCCATTTAGTAGTAATGTTTTCTTCGATTCTAATAACAAACCATTTGTTAGGAGAGTAGGACCTAATGTCCAAGGACAATCTGTTGAGTATAGTTTTTGTGGATTACAATTAGCATTTGAAGAACAATCAAATAATTTTTATTACAGATCTAGCCCCTACAGTTTAACTTCAGGATTTGTTGGCGCGTCGTTTAGTCCAAACTTTTACAGAAGACAGTCAAACACAAAATACTTAAAATACCCGACCACTATGGTAGATTTGGGTCCTCAATTTTTTTGGACTAAAGATGTCTACTATTCCAATGATTACTACGGGTTTAATATGGATAATTTGGACGCAACAACGTATGGTCCTACAGAAAATCTAACATCTATATTTGTTCTTTCACGAATTCTTAATACTAACGAATTTTTCTCGGCAGGGGTAGTAAGAGGTTTATTTTCTAGATCTAACTTAAGGGTTGATGGTGACTATGCTCAAATGTTACAGATAAATTCTCAATACGGTATAAATCCATTTAACGCTGAAAATTATCCTGATAATGGAACAAGTTCATCTTCCATTTATTTTGGATTAGTACCATCCGTAATTAACACTAGGCCTAAATCGGTATTTGGTATTTTTTATTCGGGGGAAACTTCGGACAGAGATCTGATTTCACCCAAAAGAATTGACTACACACTCACTGGTTCTGTTTCAGATTTCGTAGCGGACAGTTTACCTCTTGTAGATCAGACGGTTCCATTTTACCCGTGGAAAAATAATGGATACTCAAATACACCAAGTAACGGAGTATTTTCAATTTTTGGGACTGAAGCAAATAGTTGGGTTACGGATAAAAGTTCATTTTCAGCTTTCACGTATCAAAGGTTGGATAGATTTTATGTTCCTTTCTTTGTCGGTGGAAACCAACAAGTTCAAAATTCTTTAGGTTATATCTACCAAACAGATAATTCAGGAAATAATTTACCAACAGTAGTACCTGGAACAACAAATTTGGAAACCCTTACTTCAGGACCATATTATTTTTATTTTGGTATCAAAAATGGTGCTACTGCGATAGATAAATTTAGACAAAAATATATTCCAAACTAAAATGATGGACGTACAAAATTATCTTGTGGTAAAACCTGATTTGTTAAATGCAGAGGCACCTCAAACAGATATTAGTATCAATACTCAACTTAACGAAACACAATCTGAAATAGTTGAGTACGATCAAACATCTAACATTAGTTTGATTACAGTGTTTGATAATGAGAGACAACAATCAAATATTTTCAGACCTACTGTAAAAATTTCATACATTTATGAAAACAACATAGAAGGATATTGTCCAAATCCATCTTGGTCAAATTATTTGAATAAACTTTATTATACCAAACCAACACAATCTTTAATATCACAACAATGGAGTGGAGTTCCATCCTATGAAGAATTCGAATTCATAAGAACAGATATAAATAATCCTCAATTAAATAAAACCTCGTTTAAAGGGTTTATAACTAAAAGTTCCTCAACTTATAATTGGGCAGTCAGATTATCATATCCATTCGAAAATTTGACTGGGGTCACGATGTCACACAACTTTCAATCCAATCCACCATTCAACTGGGTTGTGAGTGATGGAATTCCGTTTATTATATCTGTAGGTATTGACAACGGACTACAGATATTACAATTTAATTGTCCTGTAAAACATGGGTTATCAATAGGTGAATATGTTAATTTATCTTCAGGTTTTACATACAACAACATAAATACATATCAAGTTTACAGTTTAGGCAACAACACGTATGGCTCTGACGAGTATATTTTCAATCTTTATAACGTCGGTTACACAGGTAATACTTTTTTTTCAGGAAAAATTGGAACTTTTAAAAGAGTAATCGACATATACAATACAGGTGAAACTACGTCGAGGTATTACATTAGAAACCATAAAATTATTACAAATGCTGAGGATACAATAATCACTAGAAGCGGTTTTGAGGAAAATTCTTATAGTAACAAAGCGGCTTATCAATTGTCAGCATTAACACCTAACAAAATCGCCAATATATCTCGATATCAAAGTTCATATACATATAATGCAACGTTTGAGAGGGACTTCGATTTGTCTAATATGTTAGACAATAATGGTAAACCTGTTACTGAACTTTTTGCCACATTTCAATGGTGTGGGTATTTTGGTTGGCATAATAGGTTACAAAGAGGTTGGCAATTGAATTTGACAAGTGGTACTACAAACAATTGGTTTGATTTTACAAATACGGACTCTTACGAAACTAATTTACAGACAGTTTACACACAAGTCGAAAGAACATTATCGAACGTTAATCCTAATACATTTTTTTTCAACATCAATCTACCTAAAAAAAGTGGAGATACGGTTTATGGAGATTTTTGTGAATATAATGATTCTGAACAATTAGAAAGAGTAGTGTCATCGTATATGAATAAGTTTACATATAACCAAACTTTGTTTACCACGGACGTTACTGCGAATTTAACAAATCCGAATGGTTACTATTATCAAGTACATTTTCCAATTACATTAAAAATTTTTTCAGAGTACATTGAAACTGCCGCGCCTAATAGTGTTGTTGGTGTACCAAGTTACGCATTTTTTTCACAAAATCAAAATCTTTGGTTGTGGAGAGATATCTACGAGTATGGATTCATTGATAGTCAAGGGAGAGGAGTTGATTACCCATTTCTTAATGAAGCACATTACCCATTTAAAAATGTTGTGTTTAAATTATATTCCGATGAATCTTCATTCAATGTTACAGATTTTTATAAAATAACGATTATACCTTTAACCGACCCTTGTGAATAAGTTAGAAGTCATTTTTAATAACACATCGAAAGATCTAATCATCCCATTAGAATCTAGTTGGGATTTCTATGGTCAACAACAAGGAGTTGAAGAATATGAAACTAGTGTTATAGAACAAATTTTAAACAAAGATCAAGATTTTGAAGTATCAAGATTTGAACATAACTCCTATTATACTAATACAAAGGAAGAAACTTCATTAAATTATGAATTTTGGTTATACAACCCTAATTTGATTAACCCAAACACGACCATACCATCTCTTTCTGGTACATGGGAAAATTCATATACATCGAAGTTTTCCAATAATGAAATATATTATCAACAGGAAACATTCAAAAAATCTTTTTGGAAATTAGATTTATATGATTCTCCGAGTACGCTGAACCAAAAAAATTATATTACAATTGTTTTACCAACACATCAAGGACTTTTACAACAAATTCAAGTTGGGTTTTTCCAAAATGTTTTAATAAAGAAACCTAAATATGTTCTAGATTATTTGGGAGACAAAGAAGGATTTTTTATTTATTGGTTGAAAAAAAGAAACTACTTAGATTTAAGTACTTTTTATATGTCGGCAAAGTTTTTCAATGGGGTTACAGGACAATTTATCAGAATGATGAACAAACCTCAATACCAACTAACAAACACATCAAATCCTTTCACATTTAACCAAGAGGAATATTTTTATTACAGAGTGAATCTTGATTACTCAACGCAAAAGTATGAAGTGTTTAGGTATCCAGACATTATAAGAGTTGGGAGTGTTTTAGAACCCATAAAATGGTATGAATATGTAAATCCCTAATTTATGGAAACTCAAGTTTTAAAAATAAAAATTTCACCTGAATTTTTACTTACTAACAAAACCGAAATTCAGGTTTCAGGAGAAACATATGGGGTCTATTCAGGAATGACACAAATGTTGAGAGGTGGTCCAAACCAAACCTCACTTTTTACAGGATTTACATTTCCAATTTTACTGACGCAAACAACGATCGATGTAGGATATTTTTCAGTTTTCGATGGTGCGATATCTCAAATAAATGTGGTTAGTAATTTTATTTTTTCATCAACAACAGGAAACCCTTATACGTGGTATATCTACAACACCTCAGACGCTGAGTTCAAGTCATTTTTAAATCTATCAACTTATCGTGTTGATTGGGGTGACGGTTCTCCCTTGGAAAGTATCACAGGGTATTCACCGAATTCCATAGTACATAACTATCCGAACAATCCTAGTGGTTACACAATCACACTAAAACAGATAAATCCTTGGGGTAACACGACAGTCGTTAAACAAATTCAAACACCTTATCAGTTGGTACCAATATTGGATCCTACTGGAGAAGCATTTTTTACACCTATGGTTGGAAGTTGGACCGGTACTCCAATATCATACAATTACATTTTCAGTGGAGACGCAGTTAACACGGTTGCAAATCAAGTAACATCAGCTTATATTCCTGTTCCTTTTACAGTTAGTGGTGTAACAACTTCTAGAATAAGAGAACTTTTTATTTATGGACCACCACCTAATTACCGACTAAATACTCCCGTGATACAAAACGGAGATATATTTGGAATAATTACAGATATGAATGCAGTTTTTACTGCTTATACTATACAAGATATCAATTTTGTTGACTATAGTGATAACACAACACTCTATTTTTTAGGTTCAAGTGGATTAACAGAAAATCATTTAGTTGCGGTTCCTTTGGTCAAAGATGAATTATTGTTGGGTATTGTTTCTGAACCTGAGGTACAATCCGACATATTCATTGATCGTGGTAAAAATTCAGCATTAGAAAGAATTCAAAGGCTTGGTGAAGTAGATAGTTTAAGGGATTTAACTACTTATGGATATGGATTTTTTGATGTTACCTAAAATGAAATTTTGATATTTATAAATAAAGTAAATTAAAAAAAAATGGCAATAGGAACATACGGAACAATAAGACCTGCTGACTGTTCTCCAGAAGACGTAGAAATTTTGATGAATTATACACCATCAAGAGATGTCACCAATGATTTTGTTCTTACTAGATTAGATGCAACTCAAATTTTGAGACCCTATTTTAATAACGCACAAACTGGAGGTAACAACAATGAAATTTTGGGGGGTCTTTATAATTTGAGACTACCAGCGGAGACATTTACTCAACTCGGGATTTACACATTATACATTCGTCCAGCACAAATCAGAACTTCAATCACTGATTGTAACGTGTTATCAGCATTACCTAATGTAAAAGGAATTATTATTGACTTATCAAACGTACCAAGTCAATATGTAAATAAATTCCAAGCACAAGGATTGGTTGGGTTCAGGGTGGAGTATCTCGATAGTAATGGAAGTAAAATTCCAAATTTTTTCAGAATAATAACATCAAACTTTTTTTGTGAAGCGATTGTACAAAATTTAACCAATACGTCTCAGAAAGCAATTAGATACAGATACAGTGAAGGTCAAACTAATTTAGTTTTCTGTACCCTATCACCTAGTAGTTCTCCAAGTAACAATCCTGCCGCAACACCTTTTATAGGTCAACCTGGTCAAAATATTATTGTATCAAATACATTTTTCAACCCACTTACTGTTGAAGTTCAAGTAACCCAATATGATTTGGAAACACTTAATATTGCGTTCTACGGTAATCAGACCAAGTCGATGGAGGATGGTATCTATACAATATACGATCCACAAAATAACATATATCAACAATTTAATCTTTATGAAATCAAAGATGAGTTTGATAATCTACTATTCGAGGTTAAACAAAATAGAGGTGAAAATATTGATTTCAGTAAATCTTTTCAATTAATAACACAACAATAAGTGAATGGAAAGAAGGTTTTTTCGAACTAACGGAGCATCAGGAGCCGATACACCATTCGATAATATTGTTGGTTTACAAACGGTAACTGGTGGAGGGTTAACTCAAGGTAACTTTGAGTTCGATATCTCTTTGTCCGAAAAAAACAACAGAACCTTTAATATTGGAGTTTTCGGAGATCCAATATCATTGGATGTTTTAGGATTAACTTCAGTCAATGAATCACGAGAATTACAATCAAAAGAATACAGGGTTTTCCCGAATATTGATTTATCGTTAGTAACCAATTTCACTCTTTATGGTTCATTGAGAAAACGACTTGAAGTTTCAGTTCAACGAATACTTGGTTTTTTCCCTGCAGGATTACAAATTGATTTTCTCGATTTAGATTATTCTACAGGAAATACCGCATACAATATCTCTTATAATCAGATATCGGATTTGACGACACTAACAATAAATGTTAGTAAAATTCAAAATCCATTTTCAATTGATTATAGTTCTAGGTCTAGAATTAATTTGCAAAATAGAGAGTCAGAATTTTCACCAATACGAGACCTAACTAATCGTTTCAGAGATTATGTTTTGGTGGTTGAGGGGGTTAGTTATACTATTATAGATTTTAGACCTTCAGATAGCTTAACTTCAGGAACTATTACATTAAAAATTACAGGTAAACCTTTTGACACGAGTCTTACAAATTCAAATCTTTTAATAAGACCAAGTGATTTTTATGTTGAAAAAATATTTTCAGAAGATTTCGATGAAGTAGTTCAATTTTTATTGAACAGATTAGTCACACCAAAATATACTGCAACTTTTGCAGTACCAGTTGAGGGGGACAATGGAATAGTTGCTATACAAGCCAAATCAATTACCTTTCCTCTAGATGGTATTTGGAATTTGGACATCAGGACCAACAATTTCGAAAACTATTTGAGTAAACTTAACGAAATTGGTCAACAATTTGACGAGTTCAAAACCAACTTAGTTACAAGATTTTTAACAACAAACTCATTTTTAGAATTTGATACCCAAGACCAAAAAGTATTCAAAGTACTTCAAATTTACGGTAGGAGTTTTGACCAAATAAAATTATACATTACCGCACTTGCTAATATGACAAGTGTACAATACCAACTAGGTGACACCATACCCGATGAGTTGTTAAAATATTTAGCACAAACGTTAGGTTGGAATATAAATGTTTCACCAATTGTTCAACAAGGTTATTTACAATCAACCTTATCAACATCAGGAGTAAGTCAATATGAAGGTTACTCTCGAGAATTAACAGAAAATGAAATTAATTACAACTTTTATCAAAACTTAATTTTGAATTCGGCCTACTTGTATAAATCAAAAGGAACGAGAAAAGCAATTGAGTTTTTACTTAGATTCTTGGGGATACCCGAAGCGGTTACCGAGTTTAACGAATTTGTATATGTTGCAGATCATAGAATTGACATGAATCAATTCTACGACCAATTATTTCAACTTACAGGTGGAACTTATGTTAATGAGGTTACTGAATACGATTCTGAAATAACTTTTTCAATTTATGGAATAACCTATACAGGTTTCAGTTCTTCAACAATCGTACAATCAGTGAGTGTTAATTTCGACGACTACCCTGTTGATGAATTGGGATATCCATATGCTCCTATCGAAACTGACAATTATTTTTTCGAAAAGGGTGCGGGGTGGTTCGAATCAACTCCACAACATAGAAGTCCTGAAGTTGTTGTTCCAACATTTTCTGTCTTTACAGGTTCAAGTCCATTCGTACAAACAGAATTACAACCATTTACTTACGGTCAAGAATATTTTGAGAGATGGAGATCATTCCCTTATATGAATTTGGGATTCAATCTAAAATTAGTAAGAGACAACAAAAAATCGTGGCAACCACCGATTTTAAGAAAAAGTTCAAATGGTGGACTTAACGCCTACTATATTGTAGGAGACGATCGATTAGCGATTAACGCTAAGAATACCGAAATATATCTAAATCCAGGTCAGGGTTTATTATATGACGTGTGGTATATGTCTAGAAATTTTAACTATCCTATACCAAATTCAGGTATGACACCCGCTTACCCTAGTTTAGGGAGTTATGATTGGAGTTTCATTAATCCCGAAGCGGACAAGAAAACTTTTTTCGAATTTCAAATAGATTTTATTAGATCGACAATAAATGCTAGAGACAGATGGTTTAGTACTGACGGGAAAACGAGTGGCTATTCATCACTCTTAGATATTTTCTATAATTTCTTAGAATCGAACACAAACGCAAATGTTTCGAATTTTGGCTTCACTTATCAAAAATTGATTGAATATGTTCAGGGGATTGGATCAAATTGGATTAGGTTAATCGAACAATTTGTTCCTGCAACAACTATTTGGCAAACAGGTGTTAGATACGAAAATTCACCAATGCAAAGACAAAAGTTTGTTTGGAAGAAACAAGAACCTTGTTATTTGGTATCCGTACAAGTTGCAAGGGTTCCAGTAACACCAAGTATGACACCGTCTATAACTCCATCACCTACACCAACCAACACTAAAACACCTACTGTTACACCGACAAATACACGAACACCATCAGTCACACCTACCAATACTAAAACTCCTACCGTTACACCAACCAACACTAAAACACCTACTGTTACACCAACTAATACACTAACAAATAGTCAAACACCAACCAATACTCCGACAAATTCACAAACTAGGCCAGTGACACCGACACCTACACCTTCGGTTACGCCTACATTAACACCAACTAATACGCCCACAGTTACTAATACCAACACACAAACAAATACACCCACGGTGACTAGAACACAAACACAAACACCAACGGTAACCAAAACTCAAACACCTACACCATCATCAACCTGTCCTGGTATAACTGTAGATTGTTATAACTATCTGTTAGATAATATAGGATTTGGTTCAACTACTTATGGGTATACAAACTGTTCGAATGTTTACCAAACTATATTTGTGAATGGTGGAAACTTTACTACTGTCTGTGCAATATCAGTTCCTACAATTATATCAGGTGATGATCCTGGAACACCAACACAATTAAGTCAATGTGGATCTACATGTATCCCATTAACACCAACTCCAACACAAACTCCAACAAATAGTCCAACACCAACAAATACACCAACACCTACTAAAACACCAACAAATACACCAACACCTACTAAAACACCAACAAATACACCTACCATTACTCCAACAAATACTACTACTAATACTCCAACCAATACTAAAACACCAACAAACACAAATACTCCAACCAATACTAAAACACCAACAAACACAAATACTCCAACCAATACTAAAACACCAACAAATACACCAACAAATACTCCTACACCAACCACAACCCCTACTTTTGTTTTTTATAAACTTTATGGTACTACACTAGGGGGTAATCCTGGGTTTGATTCATTTTCTGATGCCTGTAATAATTTATTAAGTACAGATCCTCCTCTACAAGAAGTGGCTTGGTCTTTAAAACCCATAAATAATCTTACAGTTACTGACATTATTTATGAACCAAATCAACCGTTTCCTCCTACAACTCCATTTGGAAATGCCGCAAACGATTATTATGCTTTTGCGGGGAATAGCTCTAACACTGGAACTAGGTATTGGTTCCTGTTTAATAACATAAATAATTCTGGAACAATATCCGTCCCTGGAACTTGTTAACATAATTTTAAACTATGAGAATTGTCAATCCAAATAATCGTGTTTTTATTTTGAACTACAATAGTGTGGCAACAGGACAATTGTTTTCATACGATTGTAATTATCAGTTTGTTACAACCAATATTTTCCCGTGGTCAGTTGGGTCTAATGGAGTTACTTCATTCTCGGATGTACTATACAATACCTTGAATACATATTTAAATGATATTGGATTCCAATTAAATGAGTGTATATTGAGCACACTTATAACCTCGTGGTTTGTCGAGATTCAAATCGATGGAACAAATTTAATTCAAATACCCTTCTTCGAAGGATTTGGTCCATTAGAAGTACCAAATGATAATGATTGGAGGGTAGCCGTAAATACCGCTTTACTACAACTTATCGATTTTAGTTACTATTACATTGTTTTTGGTGACGTAATTACTATTTACAATTTACTATGTCCCGAAGATCAAGAAATCGAAAGTTTGAATATAAATGTTGGTATAAATTTCAAACTTGAATGTAATTAAAATATGTCACAACAATTTAATGCGATATATTCTGTAACTGGAATATGTAATAACACAAATGTTGGGTCTATACAAATTTCTGCATTTGGTGGCATAGAACCATATTTTTATACTTGGGTAGAACCACTAAACCTAACAGGTTCGTTTATCACAGGACTTGGTCCAGGCAGTTATAACGTTTTAATAAATGACAGCGCAGCTCCTGAAAATAATTATTTGTACTTAAATGTTTCAGTATCAAGTGGATTATGTTTAAATCTAATTACATCAGCAAATACCACGTGTGGTGATTCTAATGGTTCCATAATCGTTTCCGCAATTACTGATAATACTGACATAACGTACACATTATTAGATGAAAATAATAATATATTAAGTCAAATCGGTAATAATCAATCAAGTTGTCAGTTCACAAATTTAAGTGCGGGAACCTATAATGTACTAGCAAATAGTTTAGCTGGTTGTTCTGCTCGAACAGAATCTATTATTATCAACTCAGGTCGTACCTTAGACTTTGATTTTTATATTGTTGATGACACACAATGTGATGTAAATCCGACTGGTAAAATTTTTATTACAGGTTTAACGGGAAGCGGACCTTTCATTTATGAATGGACCAATGGATTCACAGGTACATCTATTACAGGATTAACGGAGGGGGTTTACGGATGTACCATAAGAAGTTCAGATAATTGTGTTTTAACTAAAGCGGCTAGTGTAGGGTTTGTCCCTTCGTTGGGTTTGGGTTCTTGGAGTGCTGAAACAATACCTACCTGTTTTAATAATGATGGGTCTTTGATATTAACTATTACAGGGGGTACTGGTCCGTATTATTATTCTGCGTCTAATGGTACAATTATAATTTCTTACGCTCAAACTCAAACATTTGGTGGTTTACCTGAAGGTATATTCACAGTCGATGTTACTGATGCTACTTTTTGTAAACAAACATATTCAACTAGTTTAGAAATAGTTAACACAATAAATAATGTTTTAATTAATGTTAGTGATTCTTTTTGTAGTATATCGGGTGGATCTATTGATATACAAGTATTTGGTGGGACACCTCCATTTATTTATTCATTATCAGGAATTACAAATTCAGAAAATGTAACAACAAACAGTTATGAGTATAGTTTCTCAAATTTATTAGTTGGAAATTATAACATCACGGTCTCAAATATTGGTGAATGCGTTTACTCACAAAATTTTACAGTTTTAGCACAAAACAAATTTACACATAATATAACAACATCAGGTACGACTTGTGGAAACGACAATGGTGCGTTATACATTGAAATCTCTTCAGGTGGGACATCACCATACATTTATAGTTTGTCCAATGGTTTTAGTTTTCAAACTGATGAAATTTCGTATACATTTCTAAATTTACCTTCAGGACCATACACGTATCAAATTACTGATATCGAGGGTTGTACACAACAAGGTACTACTTTTGTATTAAATTCACAACCTGTAAATTTTGAGTTGTATAGTATTCCTTGTATATCAGGAAATAGTGGCTCAATTACAGCTCTTATATCTAGTGGAACACCACCATTTACTTTTAATTGGTCTGAGAATGTTTCTGGGAATCCACAAACAATTTATTTGACAGGATTAACTGCGGACACATATACTCTATTAGTCACTGACAGTAATAATTGTAGTTATTCAGCTTCAACTACCATAAGTTGTTATCAAATTATCTCAACTTATCAAGTTTACGGAATGTCTGAAAATAATTTTTCATACATATCAGGTTCTAAAAAAGGTATGATAGAAATGTTAAATGAAGGTTATGTTAACTTGATTAGTGGATTAGGTGGTTGTTTGTTGAGTGCAACTACATTTACTGTCCAAACACAAATACAGGGTACTACTTTTTCAAATTTATTTTATGTTGGTTCATCATTGATAGATATACCATCAGATCAACAATGGTATGACGCGGTTTATTCATTATTGTCTCCGATCGCACAAGTTTACACGTTAGAAGAACAAAATAGTAATTTGACCATTGAAATACCTAATAATCCAATAGATCCCGTATTCGAGGTTAATTTAATTATTGATTATGTGGTTAATTGTTTATCCACACCAACACCAACACCAACTGTATCATTAAGTCAAACACCTACAAATACACCAACACCTACGGTTACACCATCAATAACACCAAGTAAACCTTGAAATTGAATATAAATGGACAAAATATACTAGACCAAGTTGCAACTTTATTAACCCTATGTTTTATTAAGATACAAGGATGGCATTAATTGAAATATCATCAATAACTGGAACTTCGCCCTATCAACTATTTGTTTCTGACATTTATGGAAACAATGAAACATTTATAGCTTCTTTTTCAGGGGCAGTTCCTCCATCTCAATATTTCATATTACCGTCTTTATTTGACACAGCCCCAATAGTATCAATTAAAATAGTTGATTCAAATAATTGTCAAACTAA
>Ga0209500_10001439_pt1 | contig 17880 bp, 15 predicted proteins | sample S_140212_EF_Meta_FD_187323 | JGI IMG/M metagenome (GOLD analysis project Ga0209500, IMG submission 187323) | Freshwater microbial communities from Lake Simoncouche, Canada to study carbon cycling - S_140212_EF_MetaG (SPAdes) (version 2) | ecosystem: Environmental > Aquatic > Freshwater > Lake ... | reverse complement strand
GTGTGACAGTTTGAGATCCGCCTGCACTCTTATTCTGCACATTATAATCATTGAAATTTTGCTGTAAGATTTGACCTAACTTGCCTTTATAACCAGCAGACTCGTCTCCCTCTGGTGCAGGTGGTGGGCCTTGCGCGGGCGCAGACGCAGCGGGTGCACCTGGTACTGGTGGTGGATTCTCAGCATTAGCTTCAGGTCCACCACCAATAGCAGCACCAAATGCTTTTGGGCCTGCTCGCATACCAGCCGCCGCTGGTGTTGCACCAGCCGCCACTTTAGCGTTCTGTTCAGCGCGTTGTTCCTCTTTTGGTTTATATCTTACGTCATTAGCTCTATCTTTATCATCTATACCTTGCATGTTTAACATCGCATCACGCGCAGCATTAGAATCTACGGTGGCTGTTATACCTTTTGCATGTGTTGCACCCATAGCATCTTCATCTTCTTTTTTATATTTTGCTTCCATGATGTTGGATGCATTTTGCATATTTGCTGCGCGAATATCTCTGTCACTAAGACCAGTATCACCGCCAGGTAATCCGTCTGTTGGTAATGTATGACTACCAGCACCGCGCCCTAACTTACGAGGATCAGTATGGTCACCGCCACCACGTCCGATAGCACCGGTTGTTTCACCTGTAGTGTGCCCACCACCACGACCAAACGTAGCTGGATTTGTGGCATCGCGTAGCGATTTCGCAGCCGCTTTTTTTGCTTCTACTGGTGCACCAGGTGCAGCAGCAACAGCTTTTAAACCAGCAAGTTCTTTTTGTCTCTGTTGATCCGCAGCAAAGAACATTGCAGTAGCACCAGAATCACCGTTTCTTTCCATATCCTGTTGTTGTTGAAACATAGCTTTAGACTTAGCGTGTGGATCAGGTGGTGCCATTACAGGTGCACCTGTAGCTGCGGCAGGTGCAGTATCCGTAGGTCTTCTCATTGGTTGTGGTGCTGCGGCTGATTGTCTAGCAGCACCAAATGCACCAGTCTCACCACCGATTGACATATCAGTTGGTGCGGCTGCTGGTGGTGTTGCACCAGCTTTGTCTTGTGGTTCCATCATTGACATTTGAGTTGCAGCCGTTGTGGTGGCTGAAGCACCACCCTGAGGTGCACCAACTTTGTCTTGTGGTTCCATCATTGACATTTGACTAGCTGCGGCTGTTGTCGCAGCTTGTGGGCTACCAGCTGGTGCCGCTGGTGTTTGCGGATTATTTTGCGTCGCTTGAGCCGCGTCTATTGCAGATTGCTGTGGTTGTTGATTTGAAAACTGACACCAAAGATTATACAATTCAATAGCATCTGCAATAACGGTAACAAATACAAGAGCATCGAGTAACCAACCAGCAAAAGGAACTGCGGCTAGTCCAGCCATCAATAATAACTTACCACCTATTCTTTTGAATAAAGTAGGAGCGGCGTATCTAACAAACGCCATAAATGCATCCCACTTTGAATTGCCGCTTGATGGAATGGCAGCTTCGGCTATGGAAGCAGCGGTACCTAATGCAGCACCACTGATAGCAGCACCAGCACCACCTGTCAAAGATGGTGTTATGTAAGCAAGACTTCTGGTAAACTCTGTACGAGACGCAGCCAGTTCTTTGTTCAATGTTCTAAAGCGGCCTGTCATATCATGGTCAACTCTAGCAATCGTCTTTAGAACGCTTGCAATGCTTTTCATAATTTCATTAGATACTTTTTGCAATTGTGTTAGTTGAATATTCAAACGTGACATAGAGTCCGCAAGGTCTCCCATTGAACTCTTGTTAGTCAATAGCGACGATGATGCTTTCTGCATATTACTATCCGCAGACTTGGTACTAAATGTTATTGCTGGTCTATCAAATGGTGTACCAGTTACGAGTTTTGAAATAGCCATTAAAATAACCTTCTAAGAGCAGATCCGATTTCCGCACCGATCATAAATGGTGAGACCATTGATTGTGGGCGATATGTTGGTCCTGCCATCTGTTGAAATATATTAGTTCTAATATCATTCGTGACAGTCCTATTGATGATGGCTGTATTCATAGGTGGACACGCACACGCACGATTCATAGCATAATCCTGCGAAGCACCTGCCATTCTACTACCTCCGCCACCGCCAGCGTAATAGTCTGGAGCAGGTGCACCAGGCGTAAACTCTCCATCACTTGCACCACCCTGTGGTTCAATGTGCCATGGCTCATGCGACATTCTAAAATGCAAACCAAACTTAGCTGCATTTTGATGCGCCCACCCTTGCGCTTGCCCAGATGAATATTGCAAGTCTACCGCGATACCTCTACCGTGATTTGATTTGCCTGGTGGTGCTACCCATTTTCTTGCAGCTTCTGGGCTACCATACTTAGCAACGGCCGCTTGGAACAATTGCGCTTGACGCTCTGGGCTACGATAACCAGACATAATCTTAATTGGTGCACCAGCTTGCTCAGCCGCTGCGAGAAACTGCCCAAGTCTACCAGCAAAGTCTGGACTTAGACCAGCTATATGTGATGCGTCTTTGGTATTGAATCTCTGGAGATCACCATTTCCTAAACTCGCAAGCGAAGTCTGCACTTGTTGTTGTGATGGTAAACCTGTTGTATCTAATGGGCGGACAGTACCAGCTTGTTGAATAGGTGCAAGACTAAATTTCTGATTGAATGCTGCTACTTTTCCTTCTAGCTCTTTCTTCTTTGCCTCATTAGCTTCACCGAGTCTAGCACCAGGACCTTTTTTCGCTGCAAGATCGTTTATATTTTTTAGCATCGTTACGTTGGCTTGATGCGTTGCAGCCTCTTCTGGTGTCGCAGAAGGTCTACGTTGTGGTGCACCTGTTGTGGCTGCTGGTGTTGATGCGGTGGTTGGACCACCAGATGGAGCAGCTGGTGCAGTAGGAGTTGTTTGTTGTGCCGCAGCAGTTTGAACATTACCGCCCATTTGCTGGTATGTTTTCATCCATGACGCTTGATATGCTTGTGGTGTTAAACCTCTATTGACAGCCAGTGCGTTCGCAGACATGCGACCTTGAGCATTACCAGTATACCAAACAAGTGGAATTTTTGATACGTCATTATTATTTTGACGAAGAACTTCAGAAATATAAACATCTGCTACTTTATCTTGTACATCTGGTGGAGCCATAAATGCTCGTGGATATTTTTGTATATCTACGCCAGCTGCCTGTGCGCGTGAACGCCATGTGCTATCAATAAACTGATAAGCACCAGATGCACTAGATGAATTTGAACGGATGTTATAGTTACCACCAGATTCGCGTTTTTTGATTGTCTCTAAGATTTGTTTATTACTACCAGATGCTGGAGTATTAGGCCACATTCCGCCTGGTGGTGCTTCTCCACCACCACCGCCACCAGCACCACTTGTAGCAATCAAAGCGGCACCAACGGCCACAGCCGTACCAGCAACTGCAAGACCTATACCAAGTCTCGTGTTACTAGCAGATTTTGATTGCTTCATTCTCTGCGCCCGCGCAAGAACCGCGGTGCTTCGCGAAGCTTTGAGTGATTTACGACCAGCACCTTTACGCCCTGGTTTAGGCGCTACAGAACCACCAGCTTGTGTTGGTGCTTTTGCACCGGTTAGCGTCTCAATGACTTTATCTTGAAATTCTTGGTTATTTTGAATCATCGACCGAATGACAGTTTCATTTTGCTCTGTCATCTTTTGAACAACGCCACTCATCTGTTCAAATAGTTTTGGATATGACTCCATTATCTTCTGATTTGTGGTAATCAGATTGGTAGCGATGGATACGTTTTTGTTGAATTGTTTGATTACCTTGCTAGGTACACCTGTTGCTTTAGTTGTGGTCTTGATACCGGGCGCTTTTGGCATTGCTGCTGCAATTGCTTCGCGCTTTTCTTGCGGTGGAAAATATACAGCAATCTTATCAGGCGCTGGTTTGCCTTGATCGTCAATGATAGAACCATCTGGCGCATAGTAATATTTGGTGTTCTTCAATACGCCAGCAATTTGAGCGTTATTCTTCTTCTTTCTTTTGGGTGCTACTACAGCCGCAGCTTCTTCAACTGGAGCAGGCGCAGCAAACATCGCGGAAATTCGCGCAGACGCGGGAATGCCGTTCTCGTCCACAACCGTACCATCACTCTTGTAATAGTAATCGGTGTTTCCTAAACTGCCTGCTACTGGTCCTGGCTTTTTAGCCATTTGTTATCCTCGTTCGCGTTCTTCTTTTAGTTTCTCAAGGTATTCTAGTAGCATCTTAACGTAAATATCCCTCTCCCAGGGTATCATTCCTTCAATGTCACTCAGAGAATATTTGTGGTGTTGCATAAGCGAAAAATTGGTTTGATAATAGTTCATTAGTGTGTTATGAGAGAGGACCATTAAAAAAAATCAGACAGGCCCTCCAACGTAACGGTATCTTCTTGCCCACAACCACGACACTTATAACTAAACGAATGCTTTAGCTTTGGAATCGTTTGAATGAACTGCATTACCTTAGCAAACTGGACGCTATTGAGGCCTTCAATAAACTGAATTGAATCAGCCAAATTATCCGGTTCGTAAACTTCTTCTGCGTCATATACTGACATAATACATTTAGCCAGCATCTCAATTTCATCGTCACCCTGAGTAATCTGTTTGATATCACTAATGGTAGGATATCGCATTTCCATACCAAGAATGCCATCAAGATCAATTCTACTTGAGTGACTATCACTTTTTTGGACCTTCACTTCTTCAAGATTGATATCAACTGGTGTAACAGCTTCACATGCGATGCCTGCATAGTTTACACCGCCAGTGTGGCGATATTCCATCTTAACAATTTCACCAATTGACTTCGCTCTAATGTTGAGGAAGATATATTCAAGGTCAAAATATGGTAGCTTATCCACATTGATATCGCTCGTCACACAGGCTGCGATAACATCTTTCACAGCGTCAATCATAGAGTTTTGGTCTTCAGCAGATGCAGCCATAAGCAACATCTTTTCCTCTTTCACAACAAATGGCCTAAAATTAATTCTTTGCCCACTTGATGGTAGTTCTAATCCAAACTTTGGTGTAGCCAATTTCGGTAGTGCCATAATTTACCTCACTTATATTAAAAGAATCCGTATCCTGAACGTGCGTCTTGATTAAATGCAGTGTTATTTCTAAACGATTTGTTGGCTTCAATAACAGTCCTATATCTCATTTCAACCTGAAGTTTTGCATATCCTTCATCGCCCCATGACATAGCAATATCATTTACGGAACTTGGATATGCTTCCAGAAATCTAATTTGATTTTGAATGACCGCGTCTGGTTGTTCTTGCATAGAAAGAGAAAAATTGCTTGATTGTGCGCCTGGAGCCAAATCTCTAGCTGGGTTAGAATTTTGTCTAGGTGCATTGGATGGAAATCGTTGTGGTGTTGGCTGAGAGTATTGCCAAATTTCAATCTCACCAATACCTTCATCATAATATTTTGAATCAAACATTCCTGGGACTACAGCGGTATTATAATTGGTACGATGATGCCCAACAAAGAAATCTTGCCATCTCATAAACACTTCGCGCTCGCGCATGTCACGCGAGAGAATAACTGTGAATGTTACTGGTTGGTGTTGGAAACGATACGGCATTGCGCGAACAGGACCATGATATTGTTGATCCAATGTTGTAAGCGTACGGCCTGGTAAATTGACGCTCTCAATACGAAAGCGCATTCCCTGGTCAAGGCCATATGGTGCTAGTGATCTGCCACCTGGTCCTCGTGTTATCACAGCTTCAAAATGCGATGTTGCTGCAATACCAGTTTTGGCAATCTCAGAGTTAAAATCTGCTATATTAAAAGGCATCGTTAAATCCTATTTCGGCTGTCTTTGTAGACAACATTTCTACTAGCTCCAACAAATCTATCAAGCGGAAGAAACAAAGCCATGTCCCACTCTGTGGGTTCAATATAGAAAAATTTAGATTGCACATGCGAGATCAGGTAACGCTTGACGCACGGCTTGAAGAAACGATAGCGCGATGCTTGGCTAAGGATGTCGTAAGATATCTTTAGCTTTGTCTTGTCGTCAAATGTTTTTGAAGATGCTACATTGTACAGAGCATCCATCAGCTTTGCTCGCAGCACCGGTGGTAGATAGTGAAGATTCAAACCAAGAAACGAACCACCAGATGATGCAGTACCACCAGTCTTGCCACCAGTGCCAATAGGAATCACAAGTGGATACCTATCATAATACGGTAGTTTGTTTTTAGTTTTTGGATCGTATCGGAACAGATACATGCGACCGATCAAAGGTATGTTTGTTAATCTGTTTGCTTGACTGCGAAGCATTAATGATGGATTTGCATTGACAGCCTGTGCTTGCTTGCGAAACCATGCGCGAGAGTCGCGCTTAACGCCAGCACTCTCAGCTTTATGGATCAAACTATCAAAGATGTATGCGACCATTAAAGACCGAGTTCCTTTTCCGTAAGCACTACGAATTGCCAGTTGCGGTCAGCACAATATTCCTTTGCAGCTTCCCATTTACTACTATTTATGCCCCAAGTCATCACTTCTTTCAAGTATTTCTTACTTGGCTTTGATACACCTTTCTTGATGGTAGGCGGTACAGACTGCGCTTTTGGTTTAACTTCCAGCATCTTCACTGTGACTTTGCCATCTCTGTCACGCATCTTAACCACGAAGTCTGGAAAGTATCGGTGCCATTTGCCATCTATCGGTGACTTGTACGGAATCGCAAGCTCTTCCGAGGCCCATTGAATGACGTTGATATTGTTGTCCAGATATCCCATGACGCGCAGTTCCCACGACGATCGGTAAACAATCTTCGTAGGATCACCTTTATATTTCTGTGGATTTTTCGGTACAAACCGACCAGTATATGCTTTCATGCACTCTATGTATTGCGTATAAATAGATTGGTTAGGGAGATAACAAAATATGCCACCAGATACAGCAAGAGACTTGGCAGCATCAAGAGCGAATGCAGGTGCACCGCCAGGAATCAATACTAATAATGTTTCTAATCCGTCTTTAATTGGTGGTACAGGTGGTGATCCTTTTAAAGGAGATGATAACTCATTTCCTAGTGATCTTACAATGAATAATAACTGGATGGAATTCGTTGCTAAACCTACAAAAGGTGTATTAGAGGGTGATGTTCTTTCAGCGTTAGGACTAACAGGGTTTGGCAGTGCCGTAGCCGGTGAAGGTGGAGTAGTTCGTTTGCCTCTTCCAGCAAATCTTTCAACTGATTATAATCCAACATATAGCACACCAGATTTAGGTATGGCCGCCGGATCTGCACTTAAACCTTTTGATAGAGCAATATATGGCAATAACGATATACCTGGGCAAGCTGCCGTTGGCGCAGGACTTGCTGGTGCTGGTTTAGCTGGTATAGGCGCTTTAACCGCAACAACTGGAGCTGCCGCATTTGCGCAAAAAGGATTAGCTGGTATGGGTGTAACAGGCGACGCTTTAGGTGCTGCGCTAAAAGTTGGTGGCGGTATTGCTCAAAACCCACACAAAATTGTGCTATTTACCGGTGTTGATTTTCGTGACCATTCATTTAGCTGGAAACTATCTCCACGCAATAGAAGAGAGTCCGACATTATCCGCCGTATCATAGCCATGTTTACTTATTATTCTCATCCAGAATTTGTTGCTGGTGGTTTGTTTTTTAAATATCCTGAATTTTTTGAAATTAAATTTGCAAGAGATGCATATCTTTTCAAAATGAGGCCTTCTGTTTGCACTGACATCAAAGTGGATTACCATCCACAAGCTTATGCAGCCTATATCAGAAATGCGGATGGCAGTGGTGAACCAGCACCAGCCGAAGTATCACTATCTTTGACATTCAAAGAAACCGAGATTATCTCAAAGCAATTCTTAAATCCTGGCAGTCCAGTTTCTCAAATTAGACCACCTCAAGAATCAACATCATTGCTTAATGGAACAGATCGGTCTGCTGTAGGAGCGCAAGAAGTTCGCCGAGAAGTATTGAATCGTATAGGCGAAGATGCTCAAGAAGCCATGAGAGTTAGAAGAGATGTATATCTTGGATATGATCGTCCTTGGTAATATGTGTTTATTTTAAAGGTTCATAAATGCTTTATTTCACACCATTTCCTACGATTCAGTATAAGATACCGAATAGCACGAAGTCGATTCCAGTTACGGATATCACTCGTAGGTTTTCTGCTGCTGATTTTTTAAAGAATAGCAGCGTTGCATTTGATACATATTTTGTTCAAGATGGTGAACGAGCTGATTCTGTTGCATATGATTATTATGGTGATGTGACTATGGACTGGTTAATCCTTCTTGTCAATGAAATCCATGATCCATATTTCCAATGGCCTCTATCATATGAAGAAATGGATTCATATCTAAGAGACAAATATGGTTCGGTTGAATACACACAGATAACAATCCACCACTATGAAAAAATTATTCAGCAGCAGTATATTCAGAATGACAATGGCACGCAGAGAGTTGTGCCAGAAAAAATATTAATTGTTGACGAAACCACATATCTATCTCTTGCTGCATTTGAAAGAAAAACAAAAACAATATATGAATACGAAGTAGAATTAAATGAAGACCGTAGAAAGATATTTCTACTCGATTTGAACTATTTGTTGCTCATTAAAGATCAACATCCAAATATTTTTGATGGAGTTACCGTTCGATGAGCGACCAAACAACTGGTGCTGGTTTACTTTCAACATGCACAATTAAAGGCACCGATGTTCGTGCTATTGTAAATCAACTTGATTATTTTGAAAGCATATACACAACCAGCGCGTCTTGTAATATCGTTATCAACGACGGAAGCGGATTTAGCCAAAACGCCAATTTAAAGAATGGCGAAGACGTTGAGATTGGATTTGGTGGCAGATCAGGCGCTCAAATCAAAATGAAATTTGAAGTGGCTATTGTTGGTGATCGTATGCGCGTGAAAGACAAACAGGACATGTACACGCTCACAGCCGTGTCATCAGAGATGGCATCCGACGCCGCAAAGGCAATTGATAAGCCATATAATGATATTAAACTATCAGACATGGTCAAGCAGGTCCATGAGATATACACCAAAGATTCCAAGACTATCAAAAAAGATTTGATTACAAATGAAGAGAGCGAAGGTAAACAGAACTACGTTGGTACCGGTCGTAATCCCACAACAGTATTTCGTTGGGCTGGCAAAGAGGCAAAATCAGCAAAAGCTAAAGCTTCAAATTATGTTTACTATCAAGACAGAGATGGATACCACTTCAAAACGATAGCGTCTATGCTTGAAGGTTCTGAAGCTATGACATTCTCGTATGCTTTGCAAAACACCGGCTCTGGTGGTGACGCATCAAAACGTATAATTTCGTTTGAACAGAAACAAGATTTTCATGGCCTAGATGCTAGTGATAGCGGCGCAGAATCGGACCACCAGTATATCTATGATCCATTAACAGGAAAAGTGGATTCCGTACCTGGTGGCAAACGACAGGGCCAAGACTCAAAACCACTGAATAAAAACGCAATCGTAGAAAAAGACGAATCTAAAGGCACAGAAGGATCTATTGGCACAAAAGTTATCCGCTTCAACATTGCACGTGGCGGTGTTGGTAAAGGTGCTGGTGAAAAAAGCAAATATATTGAATCTCGTTCACCAAAAGATGCGGAAAATAAAAGAACAATTGGTGAGCATGGCGCACAGTCTGCGATTGCTAATCAGTTGGAAAATCTAGTGATGAATGTTCTTGTTCCAGGCAACACAACAATTAAACCCGGCATAAAAGTGAAGCTTCAAATTCCATCTAACCAAGAAAACAATGAACTTGACAATCGCTCTGGTGTATTTTTAGTGACAAGTGTGCGCCATATCATATATAAAGATGACAAAGATTTCAAATACAACTGTGTTTTGGAATGCAAATCTGATTCGCATAGTAAATAAAGGAGTTTAGTCATGGCAGAACAAGCAAGCATGTTTGGTAAAAATCTTTTGTGGTGGGTTGGCACTGTTGAAGATCGTGGCACTGGGCAATTCTCTGGTAAAAAAGATGAGTTGAAGCTCGGCCGTTTGAAAGTTAGAATCCATGGGCATCACACGGAAGACAAAAGTGTTTTACCAACTAAAGAATTGCCATGGTGTGATGTTGCAACACCGATGACATCCGCATCCATCAGTGGCGTTGGTCGTTCGCCGACAGGCATTACAGAAGGATCAAAGGTATATGGATTTTTTTGGGATAGCGAGGGAGCGCAATATCCTGTAGCGGTTGGTTCGTTTCCACATGTTCAACAAAAAGGCGGTTCAGGTAAACAATCGCCAGGATCAGGACCTAAAAAATAATGGCAATAACACAGTCACCATATGCGGATTACTTTATCAATGTGAATCCACTTTCAACGACTACACCTACGCCTATTCTCACAGGAAAGGTCAATTTTGAACGTCAGAAAAACCAAACAATCCACATAACAGTAAATTATATCACATATAAACTGTTTGATGGTAATCTTGGTATTGATGAATCGGTCATACCAAATGTTTGGAAACTTCACTTTTCATCGCCTTTATATCCTGGGCAATATGATGTTGAAGCCAGTGTAATTGATGTGACCAATAATATCATTATAGTTTCGGATAACGTATATGGTGAGTTGGTAATCAAAAGACCGACAACAGCGTCAATGCAATATAAACAAAAAAGCATGACGATACCACAGAAGGTTGCGCTTGTTGCAGGCCTATTGGATGCAGTATCAAAAATACCAGGTGGAGGTGGCAATTCTGGTGTTGGTGGCAATCCATCTGTACATCCAGTAGAAGATGATGACGGTTCAACAACCGCAGCTGGCCGTGCAGACAAAGAACGAGACACCGATCCGAGAGTAACTAGTAAAGATGCTAGACAAAAAGCAAATAGTATACCAAGACCACCTATCAAGCATCCGTTTGGCGTAGTAGGTGCTGGTGGTGATGGATTAGGTGCTTTAGGTGGTCTAATCGGTGCTGCGCTTGGTGCTGCAAAAGGTGGTGTTCTAGGCGCGCTCGGTGGCGCATTAGCGGGTGGCGCTTTAGGTGGTGTGCTATCTTCTCTTACTTCTGGTGCACCAAGTTCGCTTGCAGATTTAGCTAGTGCAGCGACCGGCGGTTCTACTTTTCCTAGTATGGATGAAGCAACAGGTAAACTCGGCGAAGCGGCATCTACCGCCGCAACAGAAGCAGCTAAAAGTTCTGATAATTTGTCGATGCTTTCTGGTTCAATTAAAGCAGGATCATTTGATCCAAACATAGGTTTGGAAACCAGCTTCCAAACCGCACAACCAGTAAATCCAAATGCAACGGTATTTAATCCTAATATAGGCATGGACCTTGGATTCCAAACTAGCTAATCTTAAGGAAATAAATTATGGCAGTAGCCAAAGAAATACCACCTGGTGGCAAAAAATCAAAGTATCTTGGCAACCACGTCTGGACAACAGAGGCTGGGCACAAGATTGAAATTGATAACTCACCTGGTGACAGACGCATCCACGTATATCACGCGAGCGGCACATTCATTGAAATCCAAGATGATGGTGCGCGTATCACAAAGATTCAAAAATATGACCAAGAGTACGTCGATGGCATAAAAGAAACTGTGGTGCATGGCCGTTTTAGTCTTACGATTGATGGTGACTACGAGATCAACGTCACTGGTAAGATGAAGATTGAAGCTGGTGATTTTGAACTAGTAAGTCACAAAGACATTAATTTGAAATCTGATGGTAATACGCTTCAGGAACACGGTGGTGACCAGAGAGTTCAAGTTAATGGCCACACATCACACCGAACATCAAAGAACCGTGATTTCATCACTGGTGGAGATAATACTATTAGCACAATGGGTAACCACATGTCAACAACTGTCGGTAACTATACCAATGTTGTATCTGAAGCCAAATATGAAATGGTAGGCGGATTGTTCTATCTGTACGGCGGTGGTATGGACATAGCATCTGGCGACGCGCTAGGTATGAGTTCGGTTGGCAATCTTACAATTAATAGTGAAGCTGCGACAACAGTTTTAGCTGGAACAAATATCACGAGCAAAGTTGGTGCTACAGGTATTAAGATTGATTCATCGACCGTCACGACAACAAAGACAACATATATTGGGCAGCCAAATCTCGATGGCCGCACTGGTCCTGCATCTCCACCATTCCATTCACCATAATAGGTTTTCATATCCATGGATCAGTTACAGATAGATTACCAGCTTAGATCAGTTCTCGCAGATGTGCAAGATATTGTTGCAGGTGTTGAATATACCTTATACGGCAAAAAATATAAGTATATGGGAACCGATCTAATCCATAAGCAATCTATGCTTTTGCAGCGCGACCATCCTGATATGTTTAATCCGCAGATAGCATTAGCTATGATGCGTGATCCTCTTGGATATAGACCGCCTCCATTCCAATTATCTCCTACTGTTGTTGCTGGCGTTGCAGCCGCAGCCGCAGCTGGTAAATTGGCTGATCTTGCTGGCATGGGCGATGCTGTAAGTAAGCTTGCGCCAGGCCTAAGTGCGGCTATGGAAGGATTGAAAGGTCTTGCCAGTGGAATTACAGATAAACTTCCAATAAAGATGTTAGGTCCAGGTAGCATTGCTATTCCAGGGCAAATTACCGCTGTTAAAGCTGCTATGGATGCAGCACTAAAAGGACCAACATCAGCCATAGCAATGGCAATGAAAGGTGGGTTATTAGCCGATGTTGCTAAAGCCGCAGACGCAGCAAAAGCTGCACTGGGTGAAGTATCAGGCGCTCTCGGAGCTGTAGCCGGTGCAGCCGGTGCCGCAGCCGGTGCTGTTGGTGGTGCAGTTAGCTTAGCTGGGCAAGCTGCTGGTATGGCTAAAGCTATGAGTTCTGGCAATCCTGTTGCTATCGCGGCCGCGGCCGCTGGTATGGCATCAAAATTTCCTATGATTAATCCAAATGCAATTGCTACTCAGATGGTAGCTGGTGCTTTAACAGGCGCTGGATTTGATATCGCTTCTAAGCTTCCAAACCTAAGTCTATCGCCTGATGGCATTATGAAGATGATGCCGATTCCTGGCAAACTGCCTACCAAAGATGCAAAACCGCCAATTAAAACTGCGGCGCCGCCTAAACCAGTAAAACCCGTTGAAATGAAAAATCTGTTTGCTGAAGGTGCAGCCGCTGGCAGCGTGTCCGATCTTATGAAGCCGTTATCGCAAGCCATGAATATAGCTTCAACGATAGCTAGTGCAGCCAACATCGTAAAAATGGTCACTTCAAGTCCAGCTGCAACCTCATATGGCACTCAAAAATTGACAAGAAATGCCAACACTATTAATTGGGGCAGCAATAGCAGTAGGCCAAATACCGCAAAACTAACCGAACTTCGCCGTATGATGCTAAGCACACAGATTGAAAGACACACCAAAGAATTAGACTTGATGTGCGCTACTCCATATGATATACTTTATTCTATGCCTTATTCTGAGTTAGTTCGAAGATATCCTGCAATAAGACCAAATACACCGGTAGCCAACGCTCTACAGATTATTGCTGGCGTTAGTGCTGGTTTAGCATTAGCCGATTCAGTCTCAAATATATTTTCAAATCGAAACTTTGAGTCTGGTGGTATCATAGATAGTGGTGCGGCTGCATCTTCAACAAGCACCACTGTTCTGCTTGATGACGCATATAAAGAGCTAAGAACACCAACCGATGCTGCTGGAAATATACCACAACCAACTAGACCAGATAGAGGCGGCGCAGTAATGGCTGACACTAAGGAACCGTTTGATTCTAGCGCGTCAGCATACAAATATCTTGATGGTGAATTTGGTAACGAATCAAATTATGGTGGCAATATGACAGTTGCTAATCCAAAAGCAACTACATATGATCCAAGTCTTGGAATGCCACTTGGATTTCAAGACGATCAGAATTGGAATAGTCAGCTTGAACAAAAACTAACAGAGCAAGTTACTAGAGAACCAATGTCTGCTGTTGACGGGTATGATAGTTATACAGGATCTGAAGGTGGATACGATTACGACCAACAAGGTAGCTTTGATGTGGGCAGTGATTATGGGTAATAGTATCTGACCGGTTATAACATCCTTATTATACCTCAGAAATAACTGGATGTCAAGAGTTTTTTTGTAATAAATAACAGATAAAAGGAAAACTCAATGGCTAAAAAGTTACCATCATCACTAAACAAAACGACTTATAGGGACTTTGATCTCTCTTTTAAGAAGCATCCTGTCACAGGAAAGCTCTTGATGAAGAAGGACGATGAGGCTGTAAAGCAGGCTGTTAGAAATTTAGTTCTAACAAACAAATACGAGAGACCATTTCAACCAGAATTTGGTGGAGATGTCAGATCAAAACTATTTGAAAACTTTTCGCCATTTATCCAGTCAAACATGGAAAACAGAATCAACACCACGCTCAAGAATTTTGAGCCTCGTGTAAAAATTATGGATGATATCGGCGTTGATACTGTTAGCGTTTTACCATACCCAGACCTCAACGGCATGAATGTTACGATTCGGTTCAAAGTAATTGCTTCATTAAGCGACATTTCGCTAGATATCAATTTAAATAGGGTTCGCTAATGGCTGCTAATACCGATCTCATTGTAACAGGATTAGACTTTGCGTCGATTCGCGCTAATCTACGCAATTTTATGGCCGCAAAGCCGGAATTTACCGACTACGATTTTCAAGATTCGGCTATCGGCACACTGATTGACCTTCTTGCATATAACACATATTATCAAGCGTTCTATGCGAATATGGCCACAGCCGAAGGATTTCTTGATAGCGCACAGATTTATGAAAGCGTGGTTTCGCGTGCCAAAGCTATAGGATATGTTCCGTCGTCTGCGCGTGGTGCTACAGCCAATCTGCAAATTATTTTTACCAACAGTTTTTCCAATGCGACATTCCGCTCAATAACAATTCCTAAGAATACCAGATTCACTACATCCGTCAATGGCACAGCATTTAAATTTGTGACACCACAGACGTACACAATCACTGCCAACTCTGTTGGTGGTTTTTCTGGATATATTAATATCACAGAAGGTGAACCACTGACGCATAGATTCCTTTTCAATCGCGCATCAAATACCTCATTTGTTTTGCCAAACGAAAATGTTGATACATCAAGCATAACCGTATCTGTAACTATGTCAGGCAATACGCAAACGTACACACGCGCAGACGACATTCTAACAGTTAATTCAAGTTCAAAAATTTATTATGTCGAAGCGGATCGCGGATACAAATATAAGGTAGCATTTGGTGACGGCGTGTTTGGTTATTATCCAGATACATCAAGCGTTGTGCAAATATCATACCGAGTCTGTAATGGTGAAACGTGCAATGGTGTTAAGAATTTTAGTTTAGTTGACTCTACGATTGCTGGTCAATCAAGCATTTACATTTCACCAATAGGCCGCGCATCTGGTGGTGCAGCGGTAGAAAATATCGAATCTGTTCGCCGTAATGCGCCACTAGCATATGAAACACAAAATCGTGCCGTAATCAATAACGACTATGAACGTATTCTTTTGCGAGATAATCCAGACATTCAAGCAATCAGCACATGGGGTGGAGAAGACAACAGCCCACCAATATATGGTAAAGTCTTCGTGTGCGCGAAGCCAAAAATTGGCAATATTTTTTCAACAAGCCGTAAAGATACGATTAGATTGAATCTTAAAAAATATAACGTACAATCAATCGACGTTGAAATGGTAGACCCAACATATCTCTATGTGATACCGAGCGTAATTTCTCGCGTGGACCTGCGCGGAACCACACTCACACCAGGCGAACTTGCTGATAAAATTGCGAGAAAAATTAAAAGCTATGAAACTACACAATTAAATACGTTCGGTAAGCGTTTTCGTTTTTCAAAGTTTCTGGAAATGATTGACACAGCCGATGATGCAATAACAACATCTGACGCCACAATCCGAACAAAAAAGATGTTTATCCCGTCTTTGACTACGCCAAGCACATATACGCTAAGATTCAATCATCCTATTCAGGGCCTCGGTGGTTATATTGACGGTATTCCAAATAACATAAGTTTGGGCACCATCACATCATCACCATTTACCTTCAAAGGATATCCAAATTGCTATTTTGACGATAATGGATATGGCACACTTCAAATTTATTATCCAATTGCTGAAAACACAACCGCTGAAGTTTTGTCGCGAAATTATCTATCGTATAATGCTGGAACAGTTAATTATGAAAAAGGTATAGTTACGCTAATATCGTTTTTACCACAAGATTTTATTGGTGATACAATTTCAATTGTTGCTGCGCCAACAACAACAAACATTGTTCCTATTCGAAATCAAATTCTGCTAATGGCACAATCAAAAGTGCAAGTTATTGATGATCTTTCTGGAAATGTAGTAGCTAACGTGACGAGCATCGAAACGATTGGTCAAACACAATCATCTGTAATTCCAGGCGGAAGGTTAAATAACTTCTAAGATGGCAACATATACAGTAAGTGTCGGAGAATTTTTAACGCTATCAGCAGATCCATTTGCAACATGGACTGCTGGCGTTCAAATCACAGCAAACGTCGCGCTTTCAGCCGTGCAGGGTGGACCGGTTTGGAATCTTAGTGTTACTGAAAGAGCAACTGCAAATAGCATTCAGTCTGTTCAGGTAAATGCTGGCGCCGCTGTTACTGCAAACGTATCTCTTACCGATACTCCTAAAGTCATAACTAACATCGTTGAAGCTATGGCAATTGCTGAAACGGTTGTCGGTGCAGGTATATACCCAGCAAACATATCCGAAAGCGTAACTGCCACAGATTTATTCGTTCGTGTTATTCCTGTTGACATATTTGAATCTGTCAATCTGGTTGATTATCCTGTATATGAAAACCATGTAATATCTGGTGCTGAAAACGTATATCGTAAAATTTCACCTAAGATTGAAATGCAATTCCCTGGGTTTATTCGTGAAGATGGACCACAGTTTGTTTCATTTTTAAAAGGTTACTACCAGTTTGCTGAGCAGCAAGGAATGGCAATTGATGCCATTCGTGGACTACAAGATAATCAAGACGTAGATCGTTCGCTCGATATGTTTATCGCATATTTTAGACGCGAATTTATGCCGAACATACCGAAATATGTGATGGCAGATCAGCGTTTGATGACAAAGTATATCAGAGAATTTTATAGAACGCGTGGTTCTGATGATTCATTCCGCACAATTTTCCGTGCGATGTTCAATAAAGAAATTGAGTTCTATTATCCTGGTCAAGATATTCTTCGTGCTTCTGATGGTCGTTGGGTAAGAGAGACTGTTGTTCGTGTTGGTACGCCATATAATAAAGTACCAACAGTTATGACTGGTACTACAATAACAGGTTTAACATCTCGCGCAGTCGCTCGCGTAGAAAATATTCAAGTCATTGAAGCATCTGGTATTTTGGTGTACGACCTAACAATTCAAGCCATATCAGGATTATTTGTCGATGGTGAGGTTGTTGCGGATCAATACGGCAATACAGCTACGATTAATAATCAGCTCGGTTCGTTGACTGGTATCAATGTTCTACAGGGCGGCGCTTATCACTCGTCGGGTGGATCATACCACGAAAAAGGTGACCTTGTTGAAATCAACGGTGCCGCGTCAACTGAGCCAGCATATGGTATCATCGATCAAGTAAGCAATAAGAGTGCCGTTGAAGTCGTATTAACAGATGGCGGTTCTGGATATACCAAAGACCACACACAAATTATTGTTGAAGGTGGATCTGGTGAAGGCCTAGATGTTCGTATTGGTTCGTGGACACTCACACCCGTAAGCACTGCGGTTAATA
>Ga0209500_10001437_pt1 | contig 17901 bp, 15 predicted proteins | sample S_140212_EF_Meta_FD_187323 | JGI IMG/M metagenome (GOLD analysis project Ga0209500, IMG submission 187323) | Freshwater microbial communities from Lake Simoncouche, Canada to study carbon cycling - S_140212_EF_MetaG (SPAdes) (version 2) | ecosystem: Environmental > Aquatic > Freshwater > Lake ... | reverse complement strand
GCCGCGGCGGCAGTGCCGTCCATGGGCTCGCCGTCGCCTCAAACGCCTCGGAGACGACGCTCCGCGTCATCGCCTCGCACAGCCCCGCCGCCACGAGCACCTCGCCGGCCACGCGGATCGTCCTCTCCCGGGCCGACTGCTCGACGGGCTTGGCATGGATCGGCCGGTCCTCCGGAATCGAGTCATAGCCCTCGATCCGGGCGATCTCCTCGACCAGATCGATCTCGCGCGTCACGTCGCGGCGCCAGCTCGGCGCCTGCCACCGACAGCGCTCGCTGCAGGCCGCTTCCTTCACAAAGCCCAGCCCGGTGAGGATCTCCGCCTGCCGCCCCACCGCCACCGGCACGCCCAGCACCTCCTCAACCCGCGCCGCCCGCAAGTCGATTGTTGCCCGCCCGCCGGCAAGTGCCCCCGCCTCGACCCCGCCAGCGAGCACCTCGCCGCCAGCCAATTCCTGGATCAGCGCCGCCGCCCGACGACTGGCCCACTCAACGGCCGCCGGATCGGGCCCACGCTCGAAGCGGTAGGAGGAGGCACTCATGAGGACGAGCCCCCGCGCTGCCGCCCGCACAACCAGCGGCGCGAACTGCGCCGATTCTAGAAGCACGTCGACGGTGTCGGCCGCGATCTCGCTCTCCGCCCCCCCCATCACGCCAGCCAGCGCCACCGGCCCCTCGGCGTCGGCGATCACCGCCATCCCGGACGTGAGCGAATAGTCTTTGTGGTTGATGGCCCGGAATGTCTCGCCGTCGCGGGCCCGCCGGACGATGATCCGCCCCCCGCGGACCTTTGCCAGATCGAAGGCGTGGAGCGGCTGACCGCATTCCATCATCACGTAGTTGGTGACATCGACCACATTGTTGACCGGCTCAATGCCGATCGTCCGCAATCGCTCGGCGAGCCACGCCGGGCTCGTGCCCACGCGCACCCCACGGATCACCCGCGCTGTGTAACGCGGGCAGACGTCGGGGTCGACGATCTCGACCGCGATCGCCGCCGCGGCTGGCAGATTCGCTTCCAGGGGCCGGGGGGCGGGGATGTGGAGCGGCCGGTCGAAGAGCACCGCCACCTCGCGGGCCACGCCGACATGCCCCAGGCAATCGGGGCGATTGCTCGTCACCTCGATGTCGATCGCCGTGTCGGCCCCCACCGGCCAGGTCGCTTCATGATTGAGCCCGCTCATCAACAAGCGCCGGACGAGCTCTTCTACGGGCGCCTCCCAGCGGACATACTCGGCAAGCCAGGTCGTGGAGATGATCATCGGAGCCTCACCGGCCGAAGAGTCGCGCCCGAAGGCGATCGGTGCGAGCCGCACCGTTGCGACGGATGAAAACGCGGAGCGATCCTAAAACTGTTGAAGGAAGCGGACGTCATTGCGGTAGAAGTCGCGGATGTCGGCCACACCATAGCGCCGGGCGGCAATCCGCTCCACCCCGAGCCCGAAGGCGAAGCCGGAGACCTCCGCCGGGTCGTAGCCGACCGCAGCGAGGACCGCCGGATCGACCATTCCCGCCCCTCCCATCTCCACCCAGCGGCCGCCCCACTCCATGTCAAACTCGACACTCGGCTCGGTGAACGGGAAGAACGATGGCCGAAAGCGGACATGAACGTCGCCGCCCAAGAAACTCGAGGCGAGGAACCGCAGCACTCCCTTGAGATCGGCCATCGTCGCGCCCGGCTCGACAAGCAGCCCCTCCACCTGATGAAACATCGGGTAATGGGTGGCGTCGGCAGTGTCGGGGCGGTAAACGCGCCCCAGCGACACAATCCGTAGCGGCGGCTTGCGCTGCTCCATGACGCGGATCTGCACGGTGCTTGTCTGCGACCGGAGCAGGAGCGGTTCGGTCCCTTGGGCGACGGCAAGATAAAAATTGTCGAGCGGATCGCGGGCCGGGTGCTCGGCACCGATCGCCAGGGCCTCGAAGTTGTGCCACTGGTCTTCGACCTCGGGTCCATCGACACTCTCGAAGCCGAGCCGGGCCATGATCTCCTGGACCCGCCGGATCGTCTGCGTGATTGGATGGACGTGGCCATGCCGGAAGGGGAGGCCAGGGAGCGTGACGTCGATCGCCGCAGCCTCGGCGGCGGCGCCAGCGAGCCTTGCCTGGGCGGCATCGAGGGCGGCCGTGATCGCTCCCTTCGCCTCGTTAAAAAGCCGGCCCGCTTCCGGGCGATCGGCCCCATCGAGACCGCCGAGAAGCTTCTGGATGACCTTCAATCGCCCACTCTTGGCCCCAGCAAACTCGATTCGGGCCTGCTCGAGCTCCGCGTCATCGCCGGCAACCACAAGCGCCGCGACCGCCTCGGCGCGGAGACGCTCGACGTCGGCGCGGAACGATTCAAGCGACACGGTGCCCACGCGACAAACCGCCCTCTTCAGGCAACGCCGGCCGGGGCCGCGATGCCGAGGGCGTCACGAACCTGCTCGGCGATGACGTCGAAGCTGGTCGGATCGAGGATCGCCATCTCGGAGAGCGTCTTCCGATCAAGCTCACAGCCAATCTTCTCGAGGCCGGCGATGAACTGGCTGTAGCGAATCCCACGCTCCCGGGCCGCCGCATTCAGGCGGATGATCCAGAGGCGGCGGAAGTCGCGCTTCTTGCGGCGCCGATCGCGCCTGGCATAAACGCCGGCCCGGATGATCGATTCCTTCGCCGTCCGGAGAAGGCGACGACGTCCGCCGACCGACCCCTTCACCCGCTTGAATAACCGCTTCTTGGCCCGCAGACGGGGGACGACGCTCTTGGTACGCATGGAACTAGTCTTTCAGAAGTCTCGACGAGGTTCGGCGGACGGGTGAATCACCATCGTCGTGCCGCTTCCTTGGAATTCAAGGGGGGCTGCAAAACGGGTGGTGGAAAAAAAGAATCAGCAATCAGGAACACGGGCAGCCGAAGGCACGAACCCCCCGGCACACCAGGCAGTCACACGCATCCCCGGCTATGCCGGAGCACGGGGCCGCCGGAGACCGGGCTGGGCATCAGTAGCTGTATTTGCCGAGGGCGGCAGCGATCCTCGCGGTGTCGACCGCGGCGAGGACGCCGGTACCCCGGAGGTTGCGCTTCCGCTTGGAGGAGACACGGACCTGGAGATGGCTCGTTCCGGCACGGCGGTGCTTCACCTTGCCCGTGGCCGTCAGGCGAAAACGCTTCTTCACACCCTTGTGGGTCTTCTGCTTCGGCATGGTGGAAACTCCGTGGATCGGTGACCGGGGTAATCGGTGACCGGGATAGATAGCGGATGCGGGAAAGAGGCGGGCAAATGACGGGTAAAATGAATCAGCGGGGGGAGAGGGTGCAGATCAGTCGTTTTCCCATCTGCTGAGGAGGGGCGTCCATCTTTCCGACCGCCTCGAGTTGCTCGAGGAGATTCCGCATCACGCGCTGCCCCTCGTCGATGTGGGCCAGTTCGCGACCGCGGAAAACTACCGAGACGACCACCTTGTCTTTGTGCTGCAGGAATGCCTTGGCCTGATTCACCTTAAACTCGATGTCGTGCTCGCCCGTCTTGGGGCGGAGACGGATCTCTTTGATCCTCGTGTGATGGACGTGGGTTTTGTGCTGTTTTTTCTTCTGCTGATATTTGAACTTGCCGAAATCCATGATTCGGCAGACGGGCGGCTTCTCGTTTGGAGCGACCTCGACGAGATCGAGCCCCGCCTCGCGTGCCCGGGCCATCGCTTCGTCGGTGGGGATGATTCCGAGTTGCCCACCTTCGGCGCTGATCACGCGGATCGGGGAGATCCGGATCTGCTCGTTGATACGGTGATTCTTATCGATGGCTCACGCCTCCGGACTCCGACCGATTGCCAGGCGATGCCCGCAACGGCGGCACCTTCCACCTGCTTCTGATTTCCACGCTCACCGGAACTGCCAGACCAGACTGCAAGCGGGGCAGCCTGCAATCAGGGCTCCCCAACCAAACGCCATGGCGAGCCCATCCGGCGGCTTCCGACCGGGTGGCGAACGCCTGGGTCGCACACAGGCAGCCGTCGCACCCCGGCAGAGCCGGAGCAGACGAACTACACCATGAACGGCCATGAACGGCCACCAACAGCCACGAGCGGCCATGAACAGCCACGTGCGGCAACAGGTAGCCACGAGCGCAAAACCGGAGCGCAGTCGCCGCGGTCGGAATCTCCAAGTATTCCATGCGGCCACCGGAGGAGTCAAGCGGGGTCAGCCAGCCGCGGGGCAGGGGAAAAAGTCGGGCTGAAAACCCCCCATCGGGCTTCCCGGCACCACGCCACCACGTTCTCCATCCCACGCTCCCACAGGTGCTCCGCCCCCGCAGAACCCCCCGATACTAGGTGTCCAGAGGCGCAGCTTGCCCAGTGTGAGCAGACTCTTTGGACGACAGGGTCAAAAGGAGGCTCCGGATCGGGCCCGGACGAAAATCCATAAGCCTCAACATAGAAGAGACTTGCGGCACGAAAATCGGGCTCTGAAGACCCCCCTTGGAAGGCGTCGCAGAAAAAAGCTGGAGAACCAGGCGGGGGGCGAAGAACCTTTCCCGACCTCGGCCGTATAACTCGGCGTCCCAAATACGGGACGGGGGGCAGAGGAAGGCCCACCCAGACGATTCCGAATCAGCGCCGGCCTGGCAAGGCACCGGCCCGGAATCGTGCGACAGCTCACCGCAAGCGTCCCTCCCGGCCACGGGCCGCGGGACACCTCTCCGAGGACATCGGCGTCGCGGTGCACGTTTCGGCAGGTCGAGTGGCTGGCGGTGAACACCGCCGGGCGGTTCGATTGCCAGCAATGAAGGTTGCGTGAAACACTGTCTCGGAGCATCGGGGCCGCGGGCGAAGTCAGGGGTCGCCCGCAGGCCCGGTTGCGACCAAACACAACGACCGGCTTCGGATGGCCGGCCAAGGAGGAAAGCGATGCGTTCTGATTCCCAAGGTCCTGTCGTGCGCCTGTTCATGGAAGAGCAGATCGATTTCCAGCCCCAGCCCGCCGCCGAGGCCATCGGCACCAGCGCCGATGGCGCAGGGACGGTTCAGCCCATGGCCGTCGATGGCGTGCTCTCCATCGAGGAGCTGGCCAGCCGGTTCAACGTTTCCACAAAGACGATCTCGCGGTGGCGGGCCCACGGCCTCGTCGCCCGCAGCCACGATGTCGGCGGGCGAAAGCGAGTCGGATTCCTCGCTGCCGATGTCGAGCAGTTCGTCGCCAAGAATCCTCTGCGGATTGAGCGGGGGAGCCGCTTCAGCCAGCTCTCCATCGAAGAGCACGGGAAGATCATCGGCTGGGCCCGCCGTCTTGGGGCCGCGGGCGCCTGCCCGGCAGACGTCCATCGCCGGATCGCCAATCGCCTCAACCGAAGCATCGAGACGATCCGCTACACGATCAAGCACCACGACCAGGAGCACCCCGGCGCCGAGGTCTTTCCGGCCGCCGATGGCCGGCTCCGCCCGGAGACGTGCGAGCGGATCTTCCAGCTCTGGTCGCACGGCGAGCCGGTCGAGTCGATCGCCAAGCGCTACCACCGCTCGAAGGCGAGCATCTACCGGGTAATCCTCGCCCAGCGGGCCGCCCACACGATGCTCCTCCCCCTCGACTGCATCCCCAACGCCCTCTTCGACCGGCGGAGCGCCGAGGAGGTCGTCAACCAGCCCTTCCCCGGCCTTGATGAGCCGTCGAAGCGGGTCCGCCGTCCCGCCGGGCTGCCGGCCTATCTGGCCAGCCTCTACGAAGTGCCACTGCTGACGCGGGAGCAGGAGGTGTGGCTGTTCCGGAAGTTCAATTTCCTCAAGCACCGGGCAAAGAAGCTCCGCGACCAGCTCGACCAGGAAAAGCCGAGCACGCGGTTGATGGACCAGATCGACGCGATCTACCTGGAGATCGTGGCCCTGAAGAATCGGCTCGTGCGCTCGAACCTCCGGCTCGTGGTGTCGATCGCGAAGCGGCGCGTCGCCCCCGGCGACAGCTTCTTCGACCTCGTCAGCGACGGCAACATGTCGCTGATCCGCGCGGTGGAGAAGTTTGACTACGCTCGTGGCAACAAGTTCAGCACCTATGCCTCGTGGGCGATCATGAAGAACTACTCCCGCACGATCCCCGACGAGCACAAGCGCCGCGATCGCTTCCGGGCCGCCGACATGGAGATGCTCCAGACCGCCGCCGACCCGCGGACCGACGAGAACCAACTGCGGATGGCGGAATCGGACCGGCTCCAGCAGGTCGGGCGATTCCTCGATCGTCTCGATTCGCGTGAGCAGACGATCATCATCCGCCGCTACGGGCTCGACCGTGGCCTCGAGCCGCAGACCCTCAAGGAGGTCGGCTCGGCGCTCGGTGTGACGAAGGAGCGGGTCAGGCAGATCGAGGCCAAGGCACTCGAGAAGCTCCGCGAGGCTGCCCAGGCCGAGGCGGTCCTCCCGGAGCTCGAATAACCGCCGCCTGCAGCCGCGCCGTCGGATCCGTTCATCCCCTCTGGCCCCCGGCCAGGAGCGGGGCGATCCGGCGGGCGGCGAGCCGTAGCCGGGCCTCATTCTCGATCAGGGCCATCCGCACGAAACCCTCGCCCGAAGGCCCGAACCCGGCGCCCGGGCTGACGGCCACATCGGCCTCTTCAAGCAATCGGGCGGCGAAGGCCGTGCTGTCGGGCGGCCCGGCATTCGCTCCGGTCGCCGTGGGGACCACCCCCGCCGCCGGCTTCCCCGCCGGGGCGAGGGGAGGAATCGGTGCCCAGACGAACATCCCCGCCCGCGGCGGCGTCACCGGCCAGCCGACACGAACCAGCTCGCCGCAGAGGACATCGCGCCGCCGCTGATAGACGAGGGCCTGGGTATCGACGGCGTCGTCCCCCTCCCGCAGCGCCGTGATCGCAGCGATCTGGATCGGGCGGAACATCCCATAGTCGTACGACGTCTTCACCGTCGCCAGGGCCAGGACCAAGTCGCGATTTCCGGCACAGAAGCCGACCCGCCAGCCGGCCATGTTGTAGCCCTTGCTCATCGTCGTGAACTCGACCGCACACCGCTTCGCCCCGTCGACGGCCAGGAGGCTCGGCGGCCGGTATCCATCGAAAGCGATGTCGGCGTAAGCCAGATCGGAGGCGACGAGGAACGAGTGGCGACGGGCCAGCGCGATCAGCTCCACGTAAAACTCGTGCGGGCGCTGATCGGCGGTCGTTGTGCCGGCCCCCTCCGCCAGCACGGTGCCGGTCGGATTGTGGGGGAAGCTCACGATCACGAGCTTCGGCACCCGCGTCGCACAGAGCCGCGACACCCCCGCCAGGAACGCCGCCGGATCGGTCGTCTCGACCGCGACCGGGCGCCCCCCGGCCAGCACCACCGCCGAGAGATGGGCCGGATAGGTCGGCGCGGGAGCGACGACGTCATCCCCGGGGCCGACAACCGCCAGGCAGAGATGCCCCATCCCCTCCTTCGAGCCGAGCGTGCAGAGCACCTCCGCCTCCGGGTCGAGCATCACCCCCCACCGCCGCCGGTAGCGTGCGGCTACCTCGCGCCGCAGGGCGTCCATCCCCAGCGGCGAGGCATAGCCGTGATTGCGGGGATCGTTGGCCGCCTCGGTGAGCCGGTCGATGATCGACTGCACCGGGGGATCGGACGGATTCCCCATGCTCATGTCGATGACATCGCGGCCGGCCCGGCGGGCGTTGTAGGTGAGCTGGTTGATCCGCGTGAACGGATAAGGGGCGAGGGCCGCGAGGCGGCTCGCCAGGCCGACGGTCTCCCGCGGCTCGCCGCCGCCGGTCGGGCGACTCGCCGGCTGGGAGGAATCGGCCGCAGCGCCGTTTCCCTCCCCAGACGATCCTGCCGCGGATCCGCCGCCGGGGGTGGGGCTGGGGTTGGACCGAGACGACGGGGACGGCAGCATGAAGCGTTTTTCCAGGAAGGAAACCGCTTGAAGTCTACATCCGCAGTCCCCCCTTCCGCCAGCGGTGCCGGGGCTGCCCGACCCCACCGACAGGCTGGGGGCAACAACCTCACCGGGCCGCGGCTGGGGCATCGAATGACGCCGGGCGGACCCCCGGATCGGCGGCGGGCGGGGCCACGGCCCGGCGGCTGCCGGCGCGGGGCCTAGAAAGCTCGTCCTGATCCTGCTTCGAGAGCGTCGGCTGCGCCCCGGATGCTGGCGCCCCACCGGCGGCCCCACGGGCCAGGGCCGCCCCATCGGCAGCCGTGGCCGACTGGCTCGTGCCGGCGAGGAAGTTGTCGATCGCCGCCCCCTCGCGAAGATGGGTGAAATAGCGCCCCATCTCGATTCGTTGCTTCTTGTCCTCGATGTCGACATACAGCTCGTCGCGGACCTCCTCGAAGCGCACCTGCTGCGGGTCGGAGAAGCCCTCGCAGAAGAAGACCATGAAGCGGTCGGCGATCTGCACCACGCCGGAGAGCTCCCCCGGCTTGAGTGCGAACACCTCGCGCTCGAGGGCGGGCTGGCCACCGAAGCGCTGAATCGGTGGCACCTCGCCGCGCAGGGCGCGGGTCGTCGGATCGACGGAGAATTTCTCGGCAAGATCGCCGATCCGCTCGACGTTCGGATTTTGACGGGCAAGCTGCCACACCTCCTGCGCGCGGCGCTGGGTGTCGAGAATCACGACGCGGCACTTCGCCCGCGGCCCGAATGTCGCGGCGAAGGCCTTGTCGAGGTCCTCCTGCGACACCGGCACCTTGCCGACGAGCTTCTTCAGCGCCACCGTCGGCTGGACGATGTCGTCGAGATAGTGCTTGAGGGGCACCTTGTCGTCGCGCGTTACGCGCTCGAGCCAGGCCGCGGTGTCGGGGGTGCCGTCGGCCCGGCGGAAGCCCATCGCCTCGGCGCCGCGCGTCACCTCCGCCTCGATGTCGGCCTGCGTGACGCCGACCTCGTTTTTCGCCATCGCTTGAGAGAGGAGGGTGCGGGTGACGAGGACCTCGAGAACATCCAGACCGTGCCGGTCGAGGCACGCTTGGCGGACACGGTCGATGCTCACCGGTGCGCCGTTGACCAGCGCCGCCACCCCCGGCAGCGTCGCCGCCCGGGCGGGATCGTTCATGACGTTGTCGACCTTCGCCCCCTCTTGAAGGCGGCGGAAAACCGAGGAGGAGGCCTCCCGGCTCTTCCGCTCGTGGAGCTCCTCGGTGAGCCGCGGGCGGACATCGTCGAGCGCCACGTCGGCCGCGGGGAGATGCCCCTCGCACTTGATGATGATGAACTGGTCGGCCACCTGGACCACCGGCGAAATGCCGCCAACGGGGAGGCCGAAGGCGACGGCCTCGAACCTCGGCTCGCCGGTGTGACGGCGGATCGGCTGCACCCAGCCATTGGCGCTAGCGCTGCCGACGTCGACCGAGTGCTGGCGGGCGAAGGAACCGAATTCGTCGGGCTTCGCGGCCACCTCGGCGCGGATCCGCTCCCCCTCGGCCGCCGTCCGCAGAACGATGATCCGCGCCTTCACGGCCGGGCCGAACTGGTGTTCGTGGGCCTCGGCGATCTCCTCCGCCGTCGGCTCGATCTCGGCGTGCGCCAGACGACGCAGGGCGATCATCGGCCAGACAATCTCGTCGGCGTACTGCTGCGGCGTCACACCGCGCTCGTCACGGATCAGCTCGATCCACTTCTCACGGGGAAGATTGAAGCGCTTCGCCATCGTCTCGATCTCGGCATCGACCTCCTCCGGCCCGACGGCGATCCCCAACTGCCGGCAGCCCTGCTCGATGATCATCTTGTTGACGATCGCCTCGAGGACCGTGGCCCCATGGCGGGCGACGCATTCGTCGGCGAGCTGCGCCTGCGGGATCTCGGCGCCATTGACCATCGCGGCGAGCTGGCGCACGGGGGCCTGCGGAGCCTTGGCTTCGGTCCCCTTCTGCACCGCAGCAGGGGACGCCGCGGCAGCGGGGGCCTTGCGGCGCAGCAGTGGGATCTGGGCATCGGCCTGCGAGTCGCCCGTCCCTACGCGCCAGGCGAGGCAGGCCAAGATGATGACTGCAGCGGCGAGCAGCCCCGGTGCCCCGCCGACCGTCGTGGCGGCTGACCGAATCCCCGCAGCGGAATTGGTCACGACAGCGACGAACGTCCCCCATGCCTGGCGCATCGAAAGCCCTCCTTGGTCGTGGCCCCGGCGTCCTGCCGGGGATGAACTCTGGGGAACCTAGGGAACCCGGCGTCAGCGATCAAGGCGAACCGGCGCTGCACCCCCTGGCACCGGGCCGCGTTGCGGTGATTTGTCCCCCGAGAGTAGGCTCTCAGGTCTCCCCTCCCTCCCAGGTTCCCTAGGCTGTTGCCCATGGCCTCGCCCCCTCCGTCTCCGCGTGGCCACGATCCATCCCACCCGGAGTGCCTCACGATCCTGGGGCTCCTCCCGCCGGTGACGGCCGAGGACGTCAAGCAGGCGTACCTCGCCAAGGCGATGGCCGCCCATCCCGACCGGGGAGGCGATCCGGCGGAGTTCGTCCGCCTCCAGAAGGCCTACGAGGACGCGAAGGAGTTCGTCCAGTTCAAGGCGGGCAAGCTCGAATGGCTGGCCGCAAAGATCGAGGCCTACGCGCAGCAGCAGGAGGTGGTCACGGAGGCCATCGAGCGCGGTGGCGAAATCGAGATGGAAGAGGCCGACTGGCTGCGGAAGAGCTTTGGCGAGGATTTCGGCCACGTCGCCGACAAGCTCGTCACCGTTCGTGTCCGTGGCCCGCGGGCCGATGACGTGTTCGCGATCCTCCTCGGCTTCCGCGCTGATTCGCTCAAGGATCTCGCCTCCCTCGACCTCGCCGGCGGCACGCTCACCGACGAAGGGCTTTTGCAACTGAAGGAATTGAAAAGCCTGCGGGCGCTCGATCTGCGTGGCACGGCCGTCGGCAAGCTCGCTGCCGACGTACCGAAGTGGTTTGAACATCTCGAGTTCCTCGGGCTCCCGAAGGGGGCGGTGGGGATGCTGGGGCGATTCGGGATGCCGCGACGCGTGAAACTCGTCGTTGGCGATGCCCCGACGGCCTGACCAACCCGCCGAACGACCTTCCGAGCTCCGCTCCACGATGCCCCAGCCGACGCTTTCCGCTCCCACGTTTGCCGGCGAAGCTTTCCGGTCCAGCGATCCAGCAAAGCTTTCCAATCAAGCTCCAATCAAGGAGGAACTGATGCCCCGCCCCACCCCGATGAAGTCCTGGTGCCCCCTCTTGGCCCTCGGCATCCTCCTCGTGGCAGCCCCGGCCACCACCCGCGGCGACGATGCCGCCCCCCCGCAGGAGAAGCCCGCCGTGGCCGATGAATCGCCCACCACCGACCAGCTCGACAAGCTCTACGAAGCCCGCACCGTCCGCGTCGCTCCGGCCAAGGATGCCGAGCCGGTCGACTTCGCCTACCGGCTTCTGAAGCCCGCGGCGATCGCTCCCGGCGCCCGCTACCCGCTCGTCATTTTCCTCCATGGCGCGGGCGAACGTGGCAACGACAATCTCAACCAACTCAAGTACTTCCCCACCTGGATGGCCGAGCCGAGCGCCCGTCAGGCTCATCCCTGCTTCGTTCTCGCCCCCCAGTGTCGCGACGACCAGAAGTGGGTCGACGTCGACTGGTCTAAGATCGAGAGCACGCCCCTCTCTCCGACGCCGACCGTCGACATGCTGGCCGTGATCGCCGCGCTCGAAGACACGCTGAAGCGGGAACCGATCGACCCGAACCGGATCTCTCTCACGGGACTCTCGATGGGGGGCTACGGCTCGTGGGATCTCGCCGCCCGGATGCCGGAGCGCTTCGCAGCGGTGCTCCCGATCTGTGGCGGCGGCGACGAGGCGACGGCGGCGAAGATCAAGGATCTCCCCATCTGGTGCTTCCATGGCGACGCCGACACCGCCGTCCGCGTCGAGCGGTCACGGACGATGATCGAGGCCCTCCGCGCCGCCGGTGGAGCCCCCAAGTATTCCGAGCTCGCCGGCGTGGGCCACGATTCCTGGACGCCCGCCTACCGTGATCCTGACGTTCTCGCTTGGCTCTTCGCCCAGAAAAAGCCCGCGAAGGTGAAGTGAAAACGCCCCGGGCTTTCCTCACTCGAGCGTGGCTTCGGGGGCGCCCATGCCCCCTCGCTGAAGCGTCGAGCGTTGTGCATCAGGCTCGCTTGCCGGCGCTCAGGCGAGGCGGGGATCGGCGAACGCTTGAGGAGTGACGAGGTCCTCCGAGAAACGACGAAACTTTTGCCGGCCCCGCCGACGGAGGTCCCACAGGCCAGCCACCGGGAGCGCTGCCCAAACGTCGGTGCGACCGCCGCCATGACCATAGCCACGATTACCCACCGCATACGTCACCTCCAGGCACAATCCAAGTCTTCTCACTGTTGATGGCCGGCTCCCCGAGCATCAGGCAGCGGAGGCAGGTTTTGGCATACCAATCACAGATCACTATGTTGCAGCGACGATCTACGCCGATGGCCGCCGGGAAGCGCCGTCCAAACTGTTACAAAACGGACTGTTGCCACGCGCGGTCAGCGGAACTTCTCAGGGAGCAGGATGTCAGGATTGCTCCGCAGCATTTCGGCCGCCTTTGCCGACAGCGTCTCCAGGCGAAGGAGGTCCAGCTCGCCGCGATGCGTCGCCAGCGCCGATGCGGCCTCGTCGCAGAGTGTTTTCAGTCCGGAAAAGTCGAGCTTTCCCTCATGCTTCGCCAGTGCGAGAGCGGCTCCAAGCGTGAGAGTGCCAATGTCCAAATCGAGCCAGCCACGATGCTTCGCAAGCGCGGCGGCCGCCTGATCGGTGAGTGATGTCTGATATTTTAGGCTGAGCAGGCCATCATGCTTTGCCAAGGCCTCGGCCACCCCCTGCGACAGATCCGTACACTTGCCGATGATAAGTGCGTCCTCGTGCTTTGCCAAAGCCTCCGCAACCTCTGGCGAGAGCTCCGAAAGGCTAGGCAAAACAAGCCAGTCTTTGAGCTTCGAGAGCGCCTCGGCGTCCTCCAGCGACAAGGTCTCCAGGCTGAGGAGGCCAACCGAGCCCTCGCTCTTCGCCAGCGCCTCGGCAACTCCCTCCGAAAGCGTCGTCAGACCACTGATAACAAGTGACCCCTTGTGCTTCGCGAGCGCCTCGGCGGCTTCTTTCGTAAGTGTCGAGACCTCAAAGTTGATTCTCCCGCTGTGCTTTGCCAGCGCTTCGGCGAGCTCCGGTGTCAGCGCGTCGACTTCACGGAGGTAAAGCATGCCATCGTGCCGAGCAAGAATCTCTGCAGCCTCCGGGGTGAGTATCGTCCCGCGGTCGAGGAACAAGGCGCCCTTGGTCGTGGCGACCAGTTCAGTCGCTTGCTCAACACTCAACGGCTTGATCTCTTCGGTATCGTCACCGAACGCCGGAACGGCCATCGCCATAGATGCGGCCATGATTGCCCAACGCATACGTCACCTCCAGGCAGTCCAAGCGTCTTACGTTTGTCGGCGGCCGGCTCCACGAGTTTCATGGATCGGAGCTAGGTTTTGGCATCCCAACCACCCAACGCGATGTTACAGCTCCAGTGTAGCGCCGGGTCGGAGGCGCATCCTTCCATGCCCGCCTCTTCCCGAACGCCATCCCCCTCCCGTGGCTCCTCAAAGTAAGCCAACAACGATGGCCGCCGGGAAGCGCCGTTCAAGCCGTCGCGAGAAGGACTGTTGCCAAGGGCAGTCAGCGGAACTTTTCAGGAAGCAGGATGTCAGTATTGCTCCGCAGCATTTCGGCCGCCTCCGCCGACAGCGTCTCCAGGCGAAGGAGGTTCACCTCGCCGCAATGCTGAGAAATTGATGCAGCGGCCTCGTCCGTGAGCGTGGTTAGCCCCAACAAGTCCAGCGATCCCTCGTGCTTCGACAGCGCAACAGCGACTTCCGTCGAGAGAGCCCTGAGGCCTTTGAGCATCAGGTCTCCGCGATGCTTCGCAAGCGCCGTGGCCGCCTCCTCTGAGATTGAGTCCAGGTTGAACACGCCGAGTGTCCCCCTGTGCTTAGCCAATGCCTCAGCCACCCGCCGCGAGAGCATGACCGAACAGCCGACGAAGAGTGTGTCCTCGTGCTTCGCGAGAGCTTCCGCAGCCTCTGGCGACAGGGTCATGAGGCCGGTCAAGCCCAACAGGCCTTTGACTTTCGCCAACGCCTCGGCGTCCTCCATCGACAAAGTCGTCAAGCAGTTGAGGCCCACCGTTCCATCATGCTTCGCCAGCGCCTGGGCGACCCCTACCGACAGCGTCATTAAGCCATTGAGTTGAAGCGATCCTGTTTGTTTCGCAAGCCACTCGGCGGCTTCCTCCGAGAGCGTCGTCAGTTGGTTGAGCCAGAGTTCTCCGCGATGCTTCGCCAGCGATTCGGCTAACTCTGGCGGCATCGACTCGACACAGTCCAGAACCAGCATGCCTTTGTCATGCTTTGCCAGTATCTCGGCCACTTCAGGAGTCAGCGTCGTCGGACCGATGAGGACAAGCGTGCCTTCGTAACGCGTCAATATCTCGGCCACCTCCGGAGATATCATCATTGGGACATCAAGGACCAGCATACGCTCGGCGGCCTTGACTATCTCGGTTGCCTGCTCAACACTCAGCGGCTTGATCTCGTCGGTATTGTCACCGAACGCCGGCACCGCCATCGCCATAGATGCGGCCATGATTGCCCAACGCATGCGTCACCTCCAGGCAGTTCAAGCCTTCTCCTTGTCGGCAGCCGGCTCCACGAGCTTCTTAGCGCGGAGCCAGGCTTCGCCATACCAATCACAGACCACCATGTTGCAGATCCAGTTTAGCCCCGGGTCGGAGGCGTATCCTTCCATCCCCGCCCCTTCCCGAACGCGATCCCCCCTGCCGTGGCTCCTCGAAGAAAGCCAACGCCGATGGCAGCCGGGAAGCGCCGTCCAAGCCGTCGCGAGAAGGACTGTTGCCACGCGCGGTCAGCGGAACTTCTCAGGAAGCCGGATTTCAGGATTGCTCCGCAGCATTTCGGCCGCCTCCGCCGACAGCGTCTCCAGATGACCGAGGTTCAGCTCGCCGCGATGCTTCGCCAGCGCCGATGCAGCCTCGTCGCAGAGTGTTTTCAGCCCGGAAAAGTCGAGCCTTCCCTCATGCTTCGCCAGTGCGAGAGCGGCTCCCGGCGTGAGAGTTCCAATGTCCAGAGTGAGCCAGCCACGGTGCTTCGCAAGCGCGGCGGCCGCCTGGTCGGTGAGGGATTTCTGATATTTTAGGCTGAGCAGTCCATCATGCTTTGCCAAGGCCTTGGCCACCTCCGGCGACAGATCTGTACACTTGCCGAGGATAAGTGCGTCCTCGTGCTTTGCCAGAGCCTCCGCAACCTCTGGGGAGAGCGCCGAAAGGCTAGGCAAAACAAGCCAGTCTTTGAGCTTCGACAGCGTCTCGGCGTCCTCCAGCGACAAGGTCTTGAGGCTGTAGAGGCCAACCGAGCCGTCATGCCTCGCCAGAGCCTCGGCAACTCCCTCCGACAGCATCGTCAGGCGACCGATATCGAGTGAACCCTTGTGCTTTGCAAGCACGTCGGCAGCTTCTTTCGTAAGTGTCGAGACCTCAAAGTTGATTCCCCCGCTGTGCTTTGCCAACGCTTCGGCGAGTTCCGGTGTCAGCACGTCGACTTCACGGAGGTAAAGCATTCCCTCGTGCCGAGCAAGAATCTCTGCAGTCTCCGGGGTGATTATCGTCCCGCCGTCGAGGAACAAAGGGCCCTTGGTCGTGGCGACCAGTTCGGTCGCCTGCTCAACACTCAACGGCTTGATCTCTTCGGTATCGTCCTGACCAAACGCCGACACCGCCAGCGCCATAGATGCGGACATGATTGCCCAACGCATGTGTCGTCTCCTCGCAAGGACCGGGCCAGTCGGCCTGGTGAAAGCCACCTTGAATACTCTACGAGTTCTACGAGACCCGACGACAGGCCATCACTAACAGCCGCAGGAAACGCGGCCTCGACTTCGTCGGCCCAAGTCTTACTTTGGCCAGCATACGACGCGACGAACCACCCACAGGCCAGCCACCCGCAGAGCATCCCTGCTCCTTCCGGCGCACACTTGGCCTCGGGCGGCGAACCCCTCGTCAACCACTCACTCCGGGTACAGCCCCGGGACCGAGAGGTAGCGTTCGCCGAGATCGGGGAGAACGACAACGATCATCTTGCCGGTGTTCTCCGGGCGACGGGCCACCTGGAGCGCGGCCCAAGCCGCAGCGCCGCAACTGATGCCGCACATCAGCCCCTCGCGCTTCGCCATCTGCCTGGTCATCTCCTTGGCATCCTCGTCGTCAACCTTCACCACTTCGTCGATGATCTTGAGATTGAGCACCCCGGGGATAAACCCGGCACCGATCCCCTGGATCGTGTGACGGCCCGGCTTGATCGGCTCGCCGGCGAGCTTCTGCGAGATCACCGGGCTGTTGAGCGGCTCGACCGCAATCACCTTCAGGCTCGGCTTGTAGGCCTTGAGCACCTCGCCACAGCCGGTGATCGTGCCCCCGGTGCCGACGCCGCAGACGAGGATGTCGACCTTGCCATCGGTGTCGGCCCAGATCTCCTCGGCCGTCGTCTTCCGGTGGATCTCGGGATTGGCGGGATTATTGAACTGCTGCGGCATGAAATACTGCGGGCTCGACTTCGAGACATCCTCGGCATGCCGCACCGCTCCCGGCATCCCCTCGGCGGCCGGTGTGAGCACGAGCTCGGCGCCGAGCGCCTTGAGCATCCGCCGGCGCTCGAGGCTCATGCTCTCTGGCATCATCACCCGGAGCTTGTAGCCGCGGGCGGCGCAGACGTAGGCCAAGCCGATGCCGGTGTTGCCGCTGGTCGGCTCGACGATGATCGTGTCGGGACCGATGCGGCCGTCCTTCTCCGCGGCGTCGATCATCGCCGCGGCGATCCGATCCTTCACGCTCCAGAGCGGATTCATGTTCTCGATCTTGCCGACGACATCCGCGACGCAGCCTTCCGTCACCCGACGGAGGCGCACCAGCGGCGTGCGGCCGATGCACTGCGTGATGTCATCGCGGATCCCTGCCGACTGCAGCGTGCTCATGGCTGGCGTCCCCTTGCGGTGTGAATCATCACCATGTTCATTGTCTTTTGTCAGAATCGATTCAGGAAGTTACGCCGACGGGGCGGTCTGCGTCAACACGACATTCCAACCGCTCCGGGTCCAGGTCCGCGCCCCGGCACGGCCGCACCGCGCCAAAGCAGCGCATGAAGAAGGGGGCGTCACCCGACGCCCCCTTCCCCAGAAATCGCACGTTGGCTCGGGCCCCGAAAGCAGGGCTCACGGCAGCCGCTTGACGCGGATGTTCTTGTAGCGGACCTCGCTGCCGGGATCGTGGGCCTGGAGGGCGAAGGTGCCGTTGGAGAGCTTGCGCGTTCCCGTCACGCCGTCTGGCTCGACGAACTCGAAGAGGACCTTCCCATCGACGATCACGGTGATCTGCTTATCCTTCACCATCACCTCCTCGGTGAACCAGGTGTCGTCCTTGGCCGGTGGGACGAAGTTCTTGACGACGTTGTAGAGGCTCCCGGTGCGGACCGGATCCCCCTGCGAATTGTTGACCTGCATCTCGTAGCCGATCGCCGGCCAGCCCTCGGGCTGGAACTTCGTGTGGAAGAAGATGCCCGAATTGGCATTCGGCTTCGTCATCACGTCGGACTTGAAGTGGAAGTTCTTGAAGTCCGCTGGCTTCGCCGCGTCGGCACCGACATAGAACAAGTGGCTGCGCGGGCCGCGACAGACGATCTGGCCGTCATCGACCTTCCAGCTCTGGGGGTTCTCGTTCACCTTCCAACCTGCCAGGCTCTTGCCGTCGAAGAGCGGCTCGAAGCCCTCCTCGTCGGCCCGGAGCGACCCCCCGGCCGCCACCAGGCAGCCGAGGCAAACCACTGCGGCCATGATGCCGCGCCCACGAACCACGACCGGCCCACCTGCGTATCGCATGAACGTTCTCCGCCCCGGAAATGGAAAAGACACCATTGATTCAA